>ENA-ORCY01000774-ORCY01000774.1-marine-metagenome-genome-assembly--contig:-NODE-774-length-16877-cov-3.211667_pt1 | contig 16877 bp, 15 predicted proteins | sample MGYA00248634_ERZ508507 | MGnify/ENA primary metagenome ERZ508507 (study PRJEB26178, sample SAMN06266269) | marine metagenome | isolation source: Columbia River Estuary | place: USA:Columbia River Estuary... | reverse complement strand
TTAATGATCTTAAGTTTAGCTAGGGCAAATTGTTCACTAATTTTACCATTTGCAACGGTTCTGATTATTTTCTTTAATTTTTGCGTTTCTCGGGGCAGTCTTTTGGCTCAAAAAAACAGAAGTTCCGAGCATCAAAAACTCTTTTCTGCTTCTGTCTACAACCGGTTTAGTGGCGATGTCTATAGGTTTTTACTCCACTAACTGGTACGAAAATATCAAAAATGAGTATCCATCTCTAGAAAGAAATTATGAGATCAATGTTGGCCTGAATCGCCCTAATTTAGTCAGTGCCTCTGAGTGGATCCATCAAAATACAGATGAGGACACTATTTTCGCCACGAACGATTTCTGCTCTGAAGTATCTAAAGATTGCAATCCGTCAACAAACTGGAATCTCAAAATGGATCGAAGCATGAAGTGCACGCAAGAAGAAGTACTTCTGACTCCTACATGCGATGCAGGTGGCTACGCGCTTCTGACGGCGTTGGTTGATCGACGTTTCTTGGCAGGTAATTACTACGTAGGCATTAGCGATGGTTCGGCAATTAAGCCATGGGTGGCAAAGCGCGTAATTGACTCGGTCAACTTCGCAAAATTTGCCAATGCCAAAGCTACACAGACGCTCAAAGACCAAAATGTCGAGTGGTTTTTATTGCGAAAAGAACTTACAAATTCGCAAGATTGGCAAAAGTATGGGACTGTTGAATATTCCAACGACTCATATGCCGTAATCAAACTCAACTAGACGCTTCTACTCTTTCTCGTCTAGTTGAGATAGTTTGGTCTTGTGCCAAACACAAATAAAAATCTGGGTATTGACTTAGATGCGATTCGGGCGGCGCGCGAAGTTGGGCGTGGTGTGGTTGAACACACTCCAGTTACTCCGTCGGCCTATTTGTCTGAGCAGTTCGGTGTGCAAATCATCCTCAAAGCCGAAAACTTGCAGCGCACTGGCGCATTTAAAATTCGCGGTGCGATCAACAAACTTCATCGTCTTGGCGACCTCAAGAAAAATGGTGTTGTCGCTGGTAGTGCCGGCAACCACGCACAAGGTCTTGCGTTCGCCGCCAGACACTTTGGCGTCAAGTGCGAAATTTTCATCCCGGTGGGCGCTTCAATTTCAAAAGTTTCGGCTTGCAAGAGTTACGGCGGCATCGTGCTCGACGGTGGCGAAAGTATTGAAACTGCAGTCGCCAGCGCAAAAGCCCGCGCACTTGAAACTGGCATGGCGTTTTGCCATCCATATGACGATGTTGATGTTGTCGCGGGACAAGGAACGCTCGGACTTGAACTACTCGAAGATATTCAAGACCTGGCCCAAGTCATAATTCCACTCGGCGGTGGAGGCTTGCTGTCAGGAACTGCGCTGGCAATCAAGCAGCAGAACCCCAACGTAAAAATCATCGGCGTTCAAATTTCTTCATGTGCGCCATATATTTACGGCAACGCTCCGACTGGCCCAGTTCCAACTCTTGCCGACGGCATTGCGGTCAAGCAACCAGGTGATGTAACTCGCCCGCTAATTGAAAGTTGGGTCGACGAACTTGTCGATGTCGACGAGGACAGTGTTGCCGACGCAATGATGATCCTTTTAGAGCGTTCAAAGATGTATGTCGAAGGCGGTGGAGCCGTTGGAGTTTCAGCGCTGCTCGCATCTCGTGTCAAGCCGGCAAAAAAAGGTAAAACTTGCGTAGTCCTGTCGGGCGGCAACGTAGATATGGGATTGATGCCGAACTTGATTCGTCGCCATGAAACTAAAGCCGGGCGACGTGCGCTGTTGTTCGCCCGAGTTTCAGATCGCCCCGGTGCCCTTGCCGAATTTCTTAAGGTTGTTGCAAAAGCCGGTGCAAACATAATTGAAGTAAGTCACGTGCGCGAAGGATTAAATCTGCATGTTCGTGAAACTGGTTTGCAAGTCGTGATTGAAGTGCGCGGTCGCGATCACACTTCAGAAATAATTACGATTTGCAAAACTGCTGGCTTTGATGTTTCAGAGACAAACAGCTAATCACCTTTAACGCATGATCGCTCGACAATGACACCAATAGTTTTGTTGCCGGGAAAAATGACTACTGATTCAAAAGGCGTGCGTGGCGACTCTTTTTCGACTGGTCGTCGATACAGCGAAGCGATCGCTCGGGCAGGCGGAGTAGCGATGCAGGCGCCACCCATTGATGTAACTGTTAGCGCTGCGCGAGAACTTGTTTCTCGATTTGATGGTGTGATTATTCAAGGCGGCGGCGACATTGACCCAACTCGTTACGGACAAACTCGCCGCAACGACAAAATTTACGGAATTTCACACGAGCACGACGACCTCGAAATCGCAATAATTCAAGCAGCAGTTGAACTCGACAAGCCGGTTCTTGCGATCTGTCGAGGAATTCAAATTCTCAACGTCGCGCTCGGTGGAACGCTGCATCAAGACCTTGGAGACGTGCTTGAAGACGGCGAAAGTCACTGGGACAAATACCATCCGATCAATCTTGAGCCGAACTCGCGGATCGCCAAGGCGATGCAGACAGTTTCGCCAAAAAAGTCACATTCGTTTCACCATCAGGCACTCGATGTAGTCGCCAAAAACCTAACCGTGACTGGTCGTGCACCAGATAACACGGTCGAAGCAGTCGAGCACATTTCCGCCAAGTGGATTGTCGGTGTGCAGTGGCATCCAGAAGATGATGCCGACACAGAATCAGATCAGCAAAATCTCTTCAACGGATTCATCAAAGCAATTAACGGCTGAGCACCGCAGTAAAAACTATTTTGTTGCGAGTTGCGCGAGATTTGCGCCGAGGTCAAGTATCAAACTTGGCAAGAAGCCGACGCCGAGCGTCACGACAATAGCCAGACCAATCGCCACGCGCGAAGGCATTGGCACAACCACGACATCTGTTGATGCTGGATCAGCCAGCCACATGCTGACCATGATCCGCAAGTAAACAAACGCCGCAATCACAGCACAGATCATGGCGATAACTGCGAGTTCATAACTGCCGACACCTACCGCCGACTGAATCACACCAAACTTGGCGACAAAACCACTCGTCAACGGCATGCCGGCTTGAGCCAACAAAAATACTGTCATTACAAGACCCAACAGAGGCTGATTTTTCGCCAAACCCTTGAAGGCATCCAATGAAGTTGCGTCTTCGTTTGTGTTTCGTGCAACCACACTCACGACACCAAATGTGCCAACAACCAAGGCTGCGTACAACACAACATAAACACCGACAGCAACCAAACCGTCGCCTGAATTAACCGAGTCGCTGTGTGATGCCGCTTCTAGTCCGACCAAAATAAAACCAGCATGACTAATCGAAGAGTAAGCCAACATGCGCTTGATATTCGTCTGCACGATCGCAACGACCGAACCAACCACGAGAGTCAAAGCCGAGAGAACGAATACGACTATGCCCCAGTCGTCGCTTCGTGATGGGAAGGCAACTACAAAGACGCGGACCAACGAAACAAGTGCGGCTATTTTTCCAACTGATGCCATAAACGCTGTGACTGGCGTCGGAGAACCTTGATAAACATCAGGTGTCCACATCTGAAATGGTGCGAGAGAAACTTTAAAGGCAAAACCAACAAGAATCATTCCGATGCCGATCAACAAAATCGCGTCGTTGCGCGGCACTGCAATATACGAGTTGAGCACAGTGTTCAAATCAATCAAGCGCGTTGTGCCGGTTACTCCGTAAGTCAACGCAACGCCATACAAGAAGAAAGCTGAAGCGAAACCGCCGAGGATGAAATATTTGAGACCCGCTTCTTGGCTCGAAGTTTGCTGACGATTGCTTGCAGCCAACAAATAAAGTGAAAGGCTCAGAGTTTCAAGACCCAAGAAGAGCACAATCAAATCGTTGGACGAAATCATTATTAACGCGCCGATTGCCGCAGTGAGATACAAAGCATAAATTTCGGGCGACTCAGCATCGTTGCGCGTCAAATAATCGCTGGTGATCAAACTGACCATCAGCACTGCCCCGCAAATAGCAACAGTGCCCAAAAGAGCAAACTGATCTAACGCAAGCGAGCCCCCGATCAACAACTTTGGCCCGTCGTTTGAAACATCTAGCCATAACTTGATTGAAAAACCAATGGCGACTAACGAAGTCGCACTAGCTGTCAATGCATACAACCGCTTTGGCCATTGACCAGTGAGCGAACCGACCAAAAGCAAAAACAACGCGCCTGCCAAAAGAGCAAGGACTGGCGAAATCGCTATCCATTCGATGCTTGGTCCTGAAAATACTGAGATGTCGTTCACTTTGTTTGCCCTTCAACATGCTCAATAAATGACTTCACACTTGGCTCGATTCGATCCAAAATCGGCTTCGGATAAATACCCGTAGCCACAATGATCGCAACAAACACCGACATCAACAGACCTTCTTTAAGTGTCAGTTCTTTGAAAGTTGAGTTCGCTTCGTCTGGCTCGCCGTGAAACACACGCTGATAGGCCCAAAGTAGATAAAGCGCGGCCAAAACTACACCAACGGTTGCGACAACTGTCCACCAACGAGCTGGGCCGAATGAGCCAATCAAGATCAAGAACTCGCCAACGAAACCGTTGAGTCCTGGCAGACCAACAGATGAAAGCATGACGACTGTGAAAACACCCGCAAAAATCGGTGCAACATGTTGAATGCCACGCAGTTCAGCGATCTCACGCGTGTGGCGTCGCTCATAAATCATGCCCACCAATAAAAACAAAGCGCCGGTTGACACACCGTGACTCACCATCTGAATTACTGCACCAGTAACAGCCTGTGAAGTTAGAGCGAACGTGCCGAGCACGATGAAACCAAGGTGGGCTACCGAAGAATAGGCAACCAGGCGCTTGAGATCGCGTTGCATCGTCGCTGCGATTGCACCATAAATAATGCCGATGACGGCGAGAGTGAACAAAACTGGTCGCGCCCACATCGCCGCTTCTGGAAACAGATAAACCCCAAAGCGCAAGAAGCCGTACGTGCCCATCTTCAACAAAACGCCCGCCAAAATTACTGATCCACCAGTTGGTGCTTGCGTGTGGGCGTCGGGCAACCAAGTGTGAAACGGAAACAGCGGCACTTTCACAGCGAATGCAATTGCAAAGGAAACAAACAACCATCGCGCCGCATTCGTCGAAAAACTCGCACCCTCGGCAATTCTGACCAGATCGAACGTCACGACACCAAGATCGCGCTGAGCAAGCGACACGGTGGCGATGATTCCGACGAGCATAAACGCCGAACCAGCCATCGTGTACAAGAAAAACTTTGTCGCCGCATATACCCGTTGGTCGTAACCCCAACCACCAATCAAGAAATACATCGGTACCAACACAATTTCGAACATCACGAAGAACAAGAACAAGTCAAGAGCGAGGAATGAGCCCATGACACCCGCCTGCAACAACAGCATCCAAGCAAAATACGAAGTCTCGTTGTGATGTGGGTCAATGCCGACAATCACCAACGGAAACAAGATGCCAGTGAGAACCACCAAAAACAGCGAGATGCCGTCGACCCCGAGGTGCCACGAGATACCCCACTGACTGATCCATAAATGCTGTGAAACAAATTGGAAACCCGCTTCGCCAGATTTGAATGCACCCAACAACCAAAGCGAAAGCGCGCCAGTTGTGACGCTTGAAGTGAGAGCGCCAAGTTTGATCCACTCTGGTCGCGACTTGCCCAATAATGCAACAACAATCGAACCGATCAACGGAAGAATCACCAACGCAGAAAGAATCGGGAAGCTCAAAACTTCACCTGAGGCTGCAGCGATCACAACAGAACTCCCCGCAACAAGAACCACGCCAAAATCGCCACGGCACCGAAGCTAATTAGCAGCGCATATGTGCGAACAAAACCACTTTGCACACGTCGAACAGACCCGGCAACACTGCGGATCAGTTCTCCAACTCCGTTGACAATTCCGTCGACGATGTTTGCATCTATCCATGCGATCAAATTGAATGTTGCCGCCCCTGGTCCACCGACCACGCGACTCACGGCGTGATCGTATTTCCAAGCTTGCTCCAGAATCTTTGGCTCGATGACTTTAAACTTCGACTTCGCATACACCGAGATTGAGATCAAGATGCCCGAAACCGCAACAACAATTGCAACAAGCAACAGCAAATACTTGTTTTGATAGGCCCACGACTTGCCGATATACGCTTCGGATTCTTCTACAACTGGCGCAAGCCAGTGCTCTAAAAAGTGAAGATCTTTGCTGAACGGCAACTGCATTGCACCACCAAGTATCGACAGAACCGAAAGCACAATTAGCGGAATCAACATCACACGAGGACTCTCATGTGGCGTAATCTCGCCGTGAGCACCATGTTCGGCGCTGTTGTCGTTCCATCGAGCCTTGCCGTAAAACACCATGATTACTTGTCGCGTCATGTAATAAGCAGTCAACAATGCAGTGACTAGACCAACGACATAAAGTCCACGATTGTTGGCATAAACGTAAAGCAAGATTTCATCTTTCGACCAAAAACCTGCGAACGGCGGAACACCGGCAATTGCCAGCCAACCGATTATGAACGTGAAGCCAGTGACCGGCATTACTTTGCGCAGTGCACCCATGCGACGCATGTCTTGCTCATGATGCATGCCATGAATCACTGAACCCGAGCCCAAGAACAACAAAGCCTTAAAAAACGCATGGGTAATCATGTGAAAAATCGCCGCGACGTATGCGCCAGAACCTATGGCGAGAAACATGAAGCCGAGTTGTGAGACCGTGCTGTAGGCCAAAACTTTTTTGATGTCATTTTGCGCAACGGCAACTGTTGCGGCGTAAAGCGCCGTTGCTGCACCGACGACTGCAATCACTGTGGGGGCCCAGTCGTATGAAATGTGCAGCACAGGATTCATTCGGGTCATCAAGAAGACTCCCGAAGTAACCATCGTCGCCGCATGGATCAGTGCCGAAACCGGGGTGGGGCCTTCCATCGCATCTGGCAACCACAGATAAAGCGGAAGTTGTGCACTCTTGCCGCACGCACCCACAAATAGCAACATCGCAATCGCTGTTGCCGTGACTGACGCCAATTCACCAGCATGTGCAGCTTCGTTGATTGCTCCGTATGAAAGCGAGCCAACTGCAGAGAACGCCAAGAACATCGCCGTCATCACACCAAAGTCGCCGATGCGGTTGGTGACGAACGCCTTTTTGCCGGCTACGGCCGCACTATTTCGTGTGTGCCAGAACGAGATCAAGAAATAACTGCAGGCACCCACACCTTCCCAACCTAAGAACGTAACCAAAAGGTTTTCACCCATCACGAGCATCAGCATGCTGAACACGAAGAGATTCAAATACAAGAAGAATTTCGAGAACTTTGCATCGCCATGCATATATCCGATTGCGTAAAGATGAATCAAGGTCGAAATGCCGGTGATGAACAACGCCATCACAATGCTCAACGGGTCGGCAAGCAAAGCAAAATCAACTTGCAACGAACCAACAGGCAACCATGAGAACAGCACTTCAACATGGCTGCGCTCCTCTGCCTCGAGACCGAGCATTTCGAAATAGACGAGCACCGTAACTAAAAATGAAGTACCAGTGGCAATCGTCGCGACCCAACCCGAGCGTGGATCACCGAGTTTGCGACCCAAAATCAGATTCAAAATCGCCCCAGCCAACGGCAACAGTGGAATAAACCAAATGAGATTCAACATCTTTAGCCCTTTAACTCGGCCAAATCATCTGCGGTGAGGGCAGAGCGATTACGCATGATCGAAACGATGATTCCAAGACCAACGACTACTTCGGCCGCAGCCACAACCATCACGAAAAAGACAATTGTTTGTCCATTGATGTCGTTGAGCTCACGGGCCAACGCAACAAAAGTCAAGTTAACTGCATTAAGCATTAATTCGATGCACATAAACATGACCAAAGGATTGCGGCGAACAAGAACACCAAAAGTACCGATTGAAAATAAAACAGCAGCCAAGACGAGATACCAAGTCGCTGTCGGAACCAAGGTCAAAGAGATCACTTTGTTTGACCACCAGAACTTGATTTTGTTTTGCGAGTCAATAACACCGTGCCAACTACTGCGATTACCAAGAGCACCGAAGTAACTTCAAACGCCACGACGTATTTTGAAAAAATAGACTCTGCAAGTTGCACCGTGTTGGCATCCGGGCCATTTTGAAGGTCTGGCAACTTGATGCCTTCGCCACGCTCGTTAAGCACACCACTTCCGTTAACGATTGCCGCAACAAGCACGCCCACGAGGCCAAGACATGTGATTATCGCTAGTGGTCGTTGCGCCGTCAGGGGTTCTGTCCGCAAATTCTCAACTCGATCGACTCCGAGCAACATGATTACAAACAAGAACAAAACAACAATTGCCCCCGCATAAACAATCACTTGCACTGCCGCCAAAAAGTGCGCCTCTTGAGAGACGAACAGCACCGCAACGCCAAAAAGCGTGAGCACCAGACTCAGCGCCGCGTGCACGGGATGTTTGCGCACAATCACGCCAACCGCACCGAGCAAAACCATTATCGCTGCACAAACAAAAACGAAAAACTCCACTTATTGACTCTTATCTTCTGGTGCACGAACACCGTGACCGAGCTCTCCACTCCACGAAACGACCCCGAGAAAGTTTGCATCGCCAGATGCTGCAGTTGCTCTCATCCAGCCCGAAGTGTTTTTATCTTCGCCTTCGCGCCAGTCTTCCCAGTCAAGTTGCTGTGGCTTGCCTGAGCTGTCGACAAGTAGTTCATTTTTTGTGTAGATCGCATCTTGACGGTTGGTGAAAGAAAACTCAAACAGCTTGGTCTCAGTAATTGCCTCAGTTGGGCAAGCCTCAACGCACAAGTCACAGTGAATGCAACGCAAGTAATTGATTTCGTAAATCCAACCGAAGCGCTCGCCCGGAGACGTCGGTGACGTCGGGTTATTGTCTGCGCCACGAACATGGATGCATTTCGCAGGACACACCGCAGCACAAAGCTCACAGCCGATGCACTTTTCCATGCCGTCTTCGTATCGATTGAGAACATGGCGACCGTGCAAACGTTCTGGCTTGTCAATTTTGACGTCCATTTTTTTGGCTGAACGCTTCTTGCGACGAAACATTCGACCGCCCGAATATTGGGTCGTCACGCGATTTTTTGGTCCGTGTTGACGGAAAGTAACTGAGAAGCCCCCGAAGTAACCCATTAGAACATTGTCCCCTGTGTCTCACGCTCGCGCGCGCTTCTTGTGATGGCCGCTTGCAACAATACGTAACAAGCAACCAGTACAACGATTGAAATACCCGTCACGACGATGATGTTCCAGCCGTTTTGTCTGCCCAACCGTTGTGCTGCCAACAACATAAACCAGCCGAGTGATGCAGGAATCAAGAGCTTCCAGCCCAAGTCCATCAACTGGTCGTAACGCAACCGCGGCAACGTTGCGCGGAACCAGATGTACATATACAAGAACACCAAAATCTTTGCCAACAACCAAACAGTTCCCTCAAGCGCATTTGGCAGAAGTGGAATGTCGAATACAAAATTACCGATTGCCAAAGGCTGCGGACCACCAAAGAACAATGTGACGATCAAGGCTGACATCGTCACGGTGTTCATGAACTCTGCCAGATAAAACAATGCAAAGCGGATCGACGAATACTCGGTGTTGAAACCGCCGACCAACTCTTGTTCTGCTTCAACGAGATCAAACGGTGGTCGATTCAATTCGGCTGTTGCGGCAATCAAGAAAATAACGAACGGAACAATTCCGGTTGAGATGAAGTGCCAATCTGTAATTGTTGATTGCGCGGCGACAATGCCACTTGTTGAAAGGGTTCCTGCAAGCAACAAAACGCAAGCAAGCGAAAGTCCGAGTGCGGCCTCGTAACTAACCATCTGTGCTGACGCACGCACCGAGCCCAAAAGTGGATACTTCGAACCGCTCGACCAACCTGCAAGCATGATGCCGTAAACAGCAATCGACGAAATAGCCAGTGCAAAGAGAACACCGATTGGCGGGTCGGCAAGTTGAATGCGAGTTACTTGGCCGAACAGTGTCACTTCTCCAGATGAGCCGTCTCGAAAATCTCCTCCGAGTGGAATGATCGCAAAAGACAAGAAAGCCGGTACGAAACTCAAAAACGGGGCCAGAGCAAAAACAAATCGGTCTGCTCGAGTCGGAAATAGGTCTTCTTTGAAGAACAGCTTGATGCCGTCAGCAAGTGTCTGCAAGATTCCAAATGGGCCTGTTTTGTTTGGGCCGATTCGATTTTGCATACCGGCAATCGCTTTGCGTTCGAACCAAACCATCAACATTGTCGCCAACAACCCAACGACAAAAACAATAAGCACTTTGACCAAAACGATCAACAATGGTGCCCACAGCAAATCGTCAACCAGCAGCGAGTCGAGAGCAATCACTTGATTGGCTCGATTCGTACATCAACGACATCGCCAGCGATGTTCAAAAGCGGTCGCACATCAACACCGGTGTGATTGAACGGCAGCCATGCAGTACCTCGGTGCACACCGTTATGGGCACGAATTGCAATGACGACATTGGTTCCTTCGGCTCCAACACGAACATTGGTTCCTTCAACAACACCAATTCGCGCAAGATCAAGAGGATGAACATAAATCGCTGAGTCATTGATGATTCCGACCAGCGAAGGGCTCGCAACAGTTGATTGCGCCGTGTCGTACATCGTGCGCGAAACAATCAGGCGGTAGTTGTAGGCGTTTCGATCTACAGCTTTCGTCGGACTTCCTGAGATCGTCACCGGTGTCTCGCGAGTCATCAATACGCCATCGCCATGAGTTGACTTTGCATCAGCGCTCGGCGCAAACGCAGGTACCGAACTGACAAGTTTTTGATTCAAATCTTCAAGACTCGAAACACCAATATCGACGCCTAACGCAATGCTCAATTCAGTTGCGATCATCCAGTCCGGACGTGACGTGCCCCGTGGAGTAATTTTCTGCACGACATTGCTCACGCGACCTTCAAGATTGGTTGTTGTGCCGTTCTTTTCGCCATACGCCGCAGCCGGAAGCACGATGTCGGCATTGCGATTTGAACTATTCACGAACGTGTCAATACTGATTAAGTTTTTTACTTGCGCCAAAGCACGTTGCACAAGCCCAGCATCCGCAACATCTGACATCGGGTCAGCGCCTAAGAGAATAAGACACTCGATTTTTCCTGCGGCGGCTGCATTCAAAATATCGATTGCGTCGCCAGAATTATTCTGAGGTGTCAGACCGGCCGCTACAGCACCGCGCACATTGCCACGTCGCAAAACCGGTAAAACTTTTGCATTTGGCACTACGCCAAAAACTTCAGCAAGCGCTTGCAGAGTGAACACTTCGTTCTCGGCCAAGTTTGGTCGACCAACAATCACAACGACTTGTCCGCGTCCGAGTTGTTCTTTCATCTCGGCAGATGTCAATGTTTCGCGCACAACTTGTGCTTGGTGCCCTGGCTCAAAGCCCACCGTCCGCCAGGCATATGGGCTCAACCCTGAGTCGCGCGAAGAAAATTCAACGATTCGTGCTTTGCGTTTTTGGGCAGCGTCACGCACGCGAAGGTAGAGCACTGGGAGTTCTTCTTTTAGATCAGGTGAAAGCAAGATGATCGTGCTCGCTGCACAAGTCTCGTCAATTGTCGCCTGTGCAATGTTGAAAATTTCAGGACTCAGACCATCCCCGAGTTGGGCATCACGTTGATTGATCCCAAGTTTGTCTGCCAACATCGCCCATGCGAAAGCATCTTCGTTTGTTCCTCGGGCTCCACCCAAAATCGCAACCGAGTTAGCATTCTGAGCCAACGACATTCGAATCATTCGTGAAGCGTTTTCGAGAGCAACAGACCAAGATGTTGCAACATGTTCTGCGCCGTTTTTAACTAGCGGAGTCGTGAGACGATCTGGCGAATTGACCGACTCGAAGTTGTATCGACCGCGATCGCACAACCAACCCCAATTCACCGGGTCAATGTCAACACCTTGATATCGCACCAACTCGTCGCGACTGCTCTGCACAACAGTTCGACAGCCAACTGAACACGAAGTGCAAGTACTTTCAGTCTGCTCAAGGTCCCAAGGACGCGCTTTAAATCGATACGGCTTTGCAGTCAACGCACCGACTGGGCAAATCTGCACCGTGTTTCCAGAGAAGTATGAACTAAAAGGTTCGTCAGGAAAAGTCAAAACTTGTGTGTCATTGCCACGACTCGTAAAAGTGATCAGTGCGTCACCAGCAACTTCGTCGGCAAAACGCGTGCAACGATCACATAAAATGCATCGTTCACGATCTAGATAAACAATGTCACTGATCGCAATCGGCTTTTCGTAGTGGCGTTTCTCTTCAACGAATCGACTCTCACCAGGACCATGACTAAATGCCTGATCTTGAAGCGGACACTCGCCGCCCTTGTCGCAAACTGGGCAATCAAGCGGATGATTTGCCAGCAATAATTCAAGAACGCCCTCTTGTGCTTTCTTCACCCCGTCAGTTGCTGTGCGCACAACTTGACCTTCAGCGACTGGTGTCATGCACGAGACAACCATCATCGGTCCGCGCGGCGTTTCAACTTCAACTAAACATTGCCGACACATGCCAACTGGCGACATACGCGGGTGATAACAAAATCGTGGAATGAAATCATCGGTACGGTCGGCCGCAGCGATAATCAACTCGCCTTTTCGCGCCACAACCGGCTTGTCGTTAATTGTGAGGTTGACAACGTTCGGGTCGACTGGAGCCTGCTCTTTGATTGGGTCAACAATTGTCACGCTGATACTCCGACTGCTGTCACAGGAATAGTCACACGCTTTTTCACACGCGCTTCAAACTCGCTCCTGAACAATGTCAATGCAGAATGCACTGGCGCAAAAGCCGAGGGGCCGACAAAGCAAATCGTCGTCATCTTGTAAGGAAAAGGCACGGCAGTTAAACCTAGTTTTTCGTTGGCAGCGTGAGGAAATGCTCCTGGGCAAATCATCGCCCCAACTTCAAGAAGTTGTTGCAAGTCTGCGTCAGTGCCATTTCCATCCACAACGCGGCGCAAAATTCTTTCAAGCCAAGTTCCACCTTCGCGACATGGCGTGCACTTGCCACACGATTCGTGAGCATAAAAATGAGTGAGAGTAAGCGCGGCTGCTGGTATATCGGTCGTTTCATCCATCACCATCACGGCACCCGAACCAAGCATCGAACCTGCTGGTCCTACTTGGCTGGCTTCAAATGGAAGATCAAGTTGATCGGGCGTAAACCATGGAGCCGAGCCGCCACCTGGAACAAACGTTTTCAACGCATTGTCATTTCGAATTCCGCCGCAGAACTCTTGTCCGTAAATCAAATCACGAAAGGTTGTCGTGCCGTTGATGATCTCATAAACACCTGGTCGCTTGACGTGACCAGAAACTGCAACCATACGAGTTCCAGGAGAAGTCTTTGTACCGATTGCTGTGTATGCAGCAACACCATTGCAAAGCAACCACGGCAAATTTGCCAACGTCTCGACATTGTTGACGATCGTTGGTTGACCATAAAGCCCGTTTGCGGCTGGAAAGAACGGTGGCTTGAGGCGTGGCATTCCGCGATTTCCTTCGAGGCTTTCAATCAATGCTGTTTCTTCGCCCACAACATATGCACCAGCACCCCAATGCAAAATAATGTCCACCGAAAACTTAGAACCCAAAATATTTTTACCTACATAACCGGCTGCATACGCTTCGTTAAGTGCCGTCGCCACGCGCTCTTGGGCCAACGCCATTTCTCCCCTTATATATAGGAAGCACTGCGAGAGACCGGCCGCATAACAAGCGATCAAACATCCTTCAATCAATTGGTGTGGGTCGCGCTCCATCAACAAGCGGTCTTTGTAGGTGCCCGGTTCACTCTCGTCGCCATTGACGACCAAATATCTCGGCCAAACTTGTTGCGGAGTCAACCCCCACTTGGTGCCCGCAGGAAACCCCGCACCACCTCGGCCGAGAACGGTTGCGCTCTTTACATCTTCATGGATTTCATTTGCGGGGCGAGCCAATGCCGCGCGCAAACCTTTGTATCCGTCTGTTGCCAAATAGCGCTCAAGAGTAAATGAGTCAGCGAATTCAAAACGCGAAGTAACGATCTTTGGTCGATCTCCCGCTACAAAACCTGGAGCGTGCACGTATGTTTTGCTCACAATGCCGCCTTGCCATCAAGCCATGCTGGTGACTCAGTTACATCTTCTGGAGCTTTCGCTCCGACTGCACGCTCGGCAGGAATCATCTGTCGAACTTTTGCCAAGACTCCGTGAGCAGGAAACTCGTCGTTCAACTTTCCGGCCTTCAAGTTGTCGATCAAGTTGTCTAGATCAGCTGGTGTGACGCGCAAACGATAGCGATAGTTGACCTGCAGCGTCGGGGCTTCTGTGCAGGCCGCTTGACACTCGGCATGCGCAAGAGTGAACATTCCGTCTTGAGTTGTGCCCCCTGCTCTGACGCCAAGCTTCTTTTCAGCGTGATGCATTAATTCTTCTGCGCCCATCAAAGCGCACGACATCGTGCCACAAATATTGATCAAGTATTTTCCGACTGGCTCAAACTTGAACATCTCATAGAAACTTGCAGTGCCATAAACCTCTGCCGAAGTGACGCCAACAAGTTCACCAAGATGTTGCATCGCCTCACGTGTGATGTAACCGTTTTGTTCTTGAGAAAGATGCAACAACGGAATCAAGGCCGACTTTGGACGTGGGTATCTAGCAATTATTTCGCGCGCGAGTTTCACATTCGTGTCGTTTAATCGGCTCATCGATCCACCTCGCCAAGCACTGGGTCGACCGAAGAAATCACGGCAACAGCATCGGCAACTAACCCACCACGCATCATGTGCGGCATCGTTTGAATGTTGATGAAACTCGGAGCCCGCACGTGCATTCGGTAAGGCGTCGCAGAACCATCGCTGGCGATATAGCAAGCAATTTCGCCTCGCGGACTTTCAATGGCGACATAGGCCTCACCCTCGGGAACTTTGAAGCCCTCAGTGAAGATTTTGAAGTGGTGAATTAGCGCTTCCATTGACTCATCAATACGACCGCGTGGCGGCGGCGTCACCTTCTTGTCTTGAATTCGATAGTCGCCTTGCGGCATCGCATCCAGAACTTGGCGAACAATGCGCATGGATTCGCGAATTTCATTGAGGCGAATCGAGTATCGATCAAAAGCATCGCCGTAGCTTCCTACAATCACATCGAACTCAACTTTGTCGTAGCGCAAATACGGCATATCCCGTCGCAAGTCCCACGACAAGCCAGTGCTTCGCAAAATCGGACCAGTTGCTGAGAGAGCGATTGCCTCATCGCGGGTGATCACACCAACACCTTGAAGTCGTTCGCGCCAAATTGGTTGCCCCGTCATTAATATTTCGTATTCTGCAAGTCGTGCAGGCAAAGTATCAAGCAAACCTAAAACTTCATCACGCCACCCTGCAGGCAAATCAGCGGCGACACCGCCGGGACGAATGAAGTTGTGGTTCATTCGCAGTCCAGTGACTTTTTGGAAGAACCGCAAGACTTCTTCACGCTCGCGGAAGCCGTAAAGCATCATTGAAACTGCGCCCAAGTCCATGCCGTTTGTCGCCATGAACAAAAGATGACTGCTGATTCGATTCAACTCTGAGAGCAACATTCGAATCCACACTGCACGTTCCGGAATGTCTTGATCAATACCCAGAAGCTTCTCGGTTGTCATCGCAAAGACAAGTTCATTATTCAATGGCGACGCATAATCCATACGGGTCACATTCGTGCCACCTTGCATGAAAGTCAGTGACTCGCCGGTTTTCTCCATGCCCGTATGCAGGTATCCGATTACTGGCTTGCAACGCAGAACAGTTTCACCTTGCAGTTCCAACATGAGTCGTAACACGCCGTGTGTACTTGGGTGCTGTGGCCCCATGTTGATGATCATTGTTTGATCTTCTGGCGCCTCGTCTGCAACAGATGCCAGTGCTGCTGCTTCAGTTTCACTGAGCCGCAACACTGAGCCCACTTCGCGCAAAAGTTCTTTTGCAGTGAGGTCGCTACGCGAGAGGAGTTCTTGTCCGCCCTCGTTTGTTCCGGCCGAGACAATGGTCATGAGTTTGACCCTTTGAACTGAACTGGAATAGACCCTTGGTCGTAATCCTTACGAAGAGGGTGACCATCCCAATCTTCTGGCATCAAGATGCGAGTCATGTCTGGATGACCATCAAAAGAAATACCGAACATGTCGTATGTTTCACGTTCATGAGCCTCGGTGCCAGGGTGCAAGTCAAACAACGACGGCAACGTGGCATCGTTCTCTGGAATCTGCACGCGTACACGAATGCGTTGACGCAATGTGAGCGACAGGAAATTGGCCACTACTTCAAAACGCTCCGGTGTGACACCGTGTCCAACTTTGCGATTAGGCAAATTGAGATAGTCAACACCAGTGAGATCGATACACATCGTGTATCCCTCATCGACAAGTGCTTTGACTACTGAAATGTAATTCTCGCGAGTAGCAAGCAAAACTCGTTGTCCAAGCGAATCGACTACGGGGCAACCGTGTTGAGTCTCTACAGCATTGTCCACTGTTTCAGCTACGTCACTCATGATTACTTCGTTCCAAGCGTGACAGGAGCAGCCGCAACTGCGCCCTCAGTGAGTTGAATTCCTGCACCACCATTATTTGATTCACGACGACGCATGATTTCGCCATCTTCAATCAATTGATGCAATGTCTCAATGGCATGAATCAATGTCTCTGGTGTTGGAGGGCAACCTGGCGCATAAACATCTACTGGCACGATCTGATCGACGCCTTGCACAATTGCGTAGTTGTTAAACATTCCGCCACTTGATGCACAGACACCCAT
>ENA-ORCY01000773-ORCY01000773.1-marine-metagenome-genome-assembly--contig:-NODE-773-length-16899-cov-11.025621_pt1 | contig 16899 bp, 12 predicted proteins | sample MGYA00248634_ERZ508507 | MGnify/ENA primary metagenome ERZ508507 (study PRJEB26178, sample SAMN06266269) | marine metagenome | isolation source: Columbia River Estuary | place: USA:Columbia River... | reverse complement strand
AAGATCTAAAAAAACAAGCTAATTATTTAGTCAGTACATCTTGGTAATTACGTTTTACAAAGACTAAGATTGTTTCCAAAATCTCACCCATATTATTGCACTCTTTAAACTTAACATCTCCAACATATTTAATTAAATGCTTTTTTAAAAGTTGCACATTATTAGGAAAAGAAATCGTGTCATTTTTCATGCATCTAATTAAACGAGTAGCTCTTCTTGGAGATGTAATCATTCTCTTCGCCATAAAAGAACGCTCTTCTAACTTATACTGATTAATAGAATTATTATCTAATTTTCTATTTACCATGTCTACAATTTTGAAATTTTCTTTCAAAAATTGTAAATTATATACTTTTAAATTTCCTTCAAAAGATTGTTGATCAAAATCAATCGCTCTAATTTTATAAATAATTTGATCAAAATCATGCGTTGGAATAATTACATAATTATAGGAACGCATGTCTCCAAGCAGACGAACCAAACAACGCTCTTTGAACTTTACAAATTCTTTTGCTATTTGAGATTTTTCTGATTCAGTACATTTAGGTAAAAAGTCTTTGATAAAATCATCTCCTGGAATGCCTGAAATATGTTCTTCAATTAGGGTGTCTTTGTGTACCAAAAAATTCATGTTGTGTGGAGACAAAATATGCTCTAACTCCAAGCCATAAATTCTTGAAGCATCTGCTTTTTTAACATAGAAATATGTAAAATTATCATTTAATATATTTCTAATTTTTACCCTAAAAGGCTTAGAGTTCCCAAAAGTACAATAATCAATGGCATCAATACTTAAGAATTTCGTATTGTCTGTATTACCATCAGAGTGTAATAAGTTGTATACTTTTTTTAAATTTTCATCAATTTCTTTTCTTTCAAAATCTGAATAAAATACTCGAACCCATAATGTATCAATTTCTTTATTATTATAGACTGAAACTGAACCTGAAAATCTTTTTAAATCTTCATAAAAAATAGGAATAATTATTTTTCTATTATATAAACCTAAGTACTCATCTAAATCCTTTAAAATAGGGAATGAAGGTTTTTTCTTAGACATTAACTTTTCAGTCATATATTATTTTTTTCAAAGTTAACTCATTTATTATTTCTTAAATAATTTTTAAATCTTTCTGATTTTATATGGAAAGTTATTGTTGTAAATTTGGATAACTTAATTTTTATTTTGTTCGATTTACAATCAGAATACAGTCCAACTGGAGATCAACCTGAAGCAATAAGTCAACTAGTTTTAGGTATTGAGGATAATCAAAAATTTCAAACTCTTAAAGGAGTTACTGGCTCTGGAAAAACCTTTACAGTTGCTAATGTAATTAAAGAAGTCAATAAGCCAACATTAGTTTTGGCTCATAACAAAACTTTAGCAGCACAATTATATTCAGAGTTTAAACAATATTTTCCAAATAATGCTGTAGAATACTTTGTTTCTTACTATGACTACTATCAACCTGAAGCATACGTACCTACATCCGATACATATATAGCAAAGGATGCTTCTATTAATGAACATATTGAACAGATGCGCCTATCTGCAACCAAGGCATTACTAGAGAGAAAAGACACTATTGTTATTGCGACTGTATCATCTATCTATGGACTAGGAGCTCCAGAGTCTTATTTAAAAATGGTGGTCCATCTTGATAGAGGAGATATCATCAATCAGAGAGACTTACTAAGACGTCTCTCATCACTACAATATACAAGAAATGATTTAGATTTTAGAAGAGCAACTTTTCGAGTAAGAGGAGATACGATTGATGTGTACCCAGCAGACTCAGACAGTGAGGGCTTGAGAATTGAATTGTTTGGAGACGAAATAGAGAAACTATCTTGGTTTGATCCTTTGACTGGAGTAATTCTAAAAGAGGTACCAAGAGCAACTATCTTTCCAAAAACTCATTACGTCACCCCCAAAGAAACGGTTCTTAATTGTATAGGCAGTATTAAAGAAGAATTAAAAGAACGATTAGACTATTTAAGATCAATAAATAAATTAGTAGAAGCGCAAAGATTAGAAGAAAGAACTAATTACGATATTGAGATGATGAGAGAGCTCGGTTACTGTCAGGGTGTTGAAAATTATTCTAGATATTTATCAGGAAGAAATCCTGGCCAATCGCCACCATGCTTATTTGATTATTTACCAAAAGATGCCATTGTTTTTATAGATGAATCTCATGTCTCTGTTCCACAAATAGGGGCAATGTACAAAGGTGACAGGTCAAGGAAAGAAACCCTTGTAGAATATGGCTTTAGGCTACCATCAGCTATGGATAATAGGCCTTTAAAGTTCGAAGAATGGGAGCTTTTGGCCTCACAAAGGGTTTATGTTTCAGCAACGCCGAGTCGGTATGAGAAAGAGCACCAGGATAACTTGGTAGAGCTCCTTGTTAGACCAACAGGTTTAACAGATCCTGATGTAGAAATACGTCCAGCGACCACTCAAATAGATGATGTGATTGGTGAATGTAACGAAAGAGTTGCTATGAAGGAACGGGTACTTATCACAACGCTTACAAAAAGAATGGCAGAGGACTTAACTGATTATTTAAATGAGAATGGAATTCAGGCAAGGTATATGCATTCAGATACGGATACAGTTGAGCGAGTTGAAATTATCAGAGATCTTAGAATTGGTAAATTTGATGTTCTGGTTGGCATTAATTTATTGAGAGAAGGTTTAGATATTCCTGAGGTGAGTTTGGTAGCAATTTTAGATGCAGACAAAGAAGGCTTCTTAAGATCTGAAACTACTATGATTCAAACTATTGGAAGAGCTGCAAGAAATTTGCGCGGCAAGGCAATTTTGTATGCGGACAAAATGACCGGGTCAATGGAGAGGGCAATTGCAGAAACTGATAGAAGAAGAGCCATTCAAGAAAAATATAATATTGAGAATAATATAACTCCAAAATCTATAACAACTAAAGTTAAAGATATTATGGAGGGCGCAAGAGTCATCTCTGGTAAGGCAAAAAAGAAGAAGGAAGATATTGAAAAATCCTTACCTTTTAAAATTAAAGAAGACTCTATAGATGGGTTAAGTGAGTCGATAGAAAAGATCGAAAATCAGATGTATAAATACGCAAAAGAAATGGAATTTGAGAAAGCTGCTCAGTGCAGAGACAAAATGAAATTCCTTAAAAGAAAGTTAATTGATCTTTAGGATCAGTGCACGCATGAGCTGCCATTAGCTTGTAATAACTTTTAACTCTATGGACATAATCTATGGCTTGTTGTCCTCTTGAATAACCATTTATATCAATTAGATTAACGTCCTCACCTGTAATATTTTTAAGCTTATTTTCTATATCAAACCAGGTAATTTCAGATGGATCCTTACCAATAGTTTTAGCAATATTTATAATATTTGTTGGCCCTAGATTATATTTAGCTAAAGATATAGATAATTGATCTGCGGTAGTTTTTCCATAAACATTTCTATCTTGTAGTATGGCAAGATACTTGGCACCACCAGTAATGTTTTGTTCCGGATTTAGTCTTTTCTCAACTCCAACAATCGCTGCTGTATCAAGAGTAACCATCATCATTCCTCTGACACCCATGTTTGATTTTGCTCTTGGATCCCATTGTGATTCTTGAAAAGAAATAGCTGCTAATAACTCTGAATCAATGGAAGTTTCTTCAGAAGCTTTATCAAACATTTCCTCATACTTAGGAAATCTGTTTTCAAGAAGATCTTTAAATTTTGTCTGCTCAAAGTTATTGAGCGGGGTGTTGTTATAAACTTTTTCTAAATGGATATTGCACTGCTTAATTTGATTTTTATCTGACAAAAAAATGTCGCACGAACTTATCAGAATCAATACTGAAAAATTGAAAAAAACTTTAAAGATATTCCCCATTTTTAATTATTTTTATTAAAAGACTTTATAATTGCTGTATACAATATTTCAGACCGAGAGAAGTGTCAAAGATTAATACCTTCATACTGCAGGGCAAAGAAAGTTTCTCAAACTCAAAATTAGAGCAACTCAATCTCGACTTCAACAATTCAAACAATAAAAGCTCAACTATTTCTTCAAAAGAAATTTATATTGTTGCTGCTAAGAGTGATGATTTAAATTTAGATCAGCTTAAAAATATTCTTGCAGCAGATCATCCAGATGATTCTTTTTCATTTATTGTAGGCCCAAGGTCTGGAACTATTTCTCCATGGTCATCAAAAACTGAAGATATTATTAAGAATGTTGGGATCCTTAATATTAATAGGGTTGAAAAATTTAACAGCTTTACCATTTCAGATTTCTCAATAGATAATAATTTAGATTTATCGATGTTTTATGATCGAATGACACAATCCATTTATTCAGACCATGAGGAATGTCTTGCGTTTTTAAAAACAGACCCTCAAAGAGCTGTAAACATCATAGATATTTTATCTTCTGGCATTGAGGCACTTGAAAATGCTAACAAAAGCTTCGGATTTGCTCTAAGTGATGAAGAAATTACTTATTTACATGATTTCTATTCAAAAATAGCCAGAAACCCTACAGATGCTGAGTTAATGATGTTTGCACAGGCTAATTCTGAGCACTGTAGGCATAAAATATTTAACGCTAAATGGTCTGTTGATGGTGTTTCCAAGGATGATAGCCTATTTGACCTTATTAAGGAGACAAGCAAACAATCGCCAAAAGGAATTATTTCTGCGTATAAAGATAATGCAGCTATAACAATGGGTGAGAAGGTTGAAAGACTTCATTTAGATGAAAATAATAAGTATGAGTTTGTTGAAGACTTGTTAAATTCAACTATTAAGGTTGAAACACACAATCATCCTACTGCGATCTCTCCTTATCCTGGAGCAGCAACGGGTTCTGGAGGAGAAATTAGAGATGAGGGTGCAACAGGTAGAGGAGCAAAGCCCAAAATAGGCTTGGTAGGATTTAATGTCTCTCATCTTAGAATTCCTCAATTGCCTAGAAGTTGGGAAGGTAATGAACACAAGCCCGAACGAATAGCTAATCCATTAGCAATAATGACCGAAGCACCAATTGGAGCAGCTGCATTTAATAATGAATTTGGTAGACCATCAACTCTTGGGTATTTTAGATCATTTGAAACGCATTTTGATTCTTCAAAAAATGCTTTTGGTTATCACAAACCAATCATGCTTGCTGGCGGTATCGGAGAGATTCGTGATAAGAATAATTTTAAATTACAAATATCAGATGGATACCATGTTGTTGTTCTTGGGGGTCCAGCAATGCTCATTGGTCTTGGTGGTGGAGCAGCTTCATCGGTCTCATCAGGAGAAAGCGATGAGGATTTAGATTTTGCTTCTGTTCAAAGAGATAATGCAGAAATGGAACGCAGGTGCCAAGAGGTTATTAATACCTGCTCTTCTCAAGACAATAGCTATATAGAATTTATTCATGATGTTGGTGCCGGGGGCTTGTCTAATGCTATCCCAGAGCTAGCTAAAGACTCAAACTTAGGCGTATACATAGAGCTTGATAAGATTCCTAATTCAGATAAATCTATGTCTCCTATGGAAATTTGGTCTAATGAATCTCAAGAAAGGTATGTCATGGCCGTTCATCCAGACAACAAAGAGTCTTTTGAAAATATATGCAAAAGAGAAAGATGTGTTTATGCATTTGTTGGGATTACAACTAATGAGCAGTCTGTAAAACTTTATGATTCAAAAACAGAAACATATCCAGTAGATGTTCCATTAACAATGCTTTTTGGTGATTTGCCAATTACTGATATAAAAGTTTCTACTGATGAAAAGACATTTTTTAATGATAGCGTCTCATCTGAATACTCATTTAAAGAAACTCTTAAAAATGTTCTCCAACATCCAACAGTTGCCAGTAAGTCTTTCTTGATAACTATTGGAGATAGAACTGTTGGAGGAATGGTAGCGAGAGATCAATTCATTGGGCCTTATCAGGTTCCAGTTTCAGATTATTCAATGAGCTTAAGATCTTTTACATCATCGGGTGGCGAGGTTTTAACAATTGGTGAAAAGCCTACTATTGCTATAAATAACCCAGCTGCATCAATGAGAATGGCAATGGCAGAAGCCTTGCTAAATATGTCAGGTGTTTATATTAAAGGCCTTGATGAGGTACAGGTATCAGCTAATTGGATGGCTGCAACAGGTGAAGGAGTGGAAGACTTATCACTAAGAGATGGTGTAGAGGCTTTATCTGAGTGCTGTGTTAGCTTAAATATATCTGTTCCTGTTGGTAAGGACTCCTTATCTATGAAAACTAAATGGCAGGAAGATAAGAGTGATTATGTAGTAAAAAGTCCATTATCAGGAGTCATTACAGCTATGGCTCCAGTAGAAGATGTGCGTGTTGCAGTAACACCCGAGCTAGATACAGATATTCAATCAAAAATTTTACATGTAAAGCTAAATGATAAAAAAAGGCTTGCGGGATCAATATTTTCTCAGGTAACTGAGTCACAGTTTCAAGAAACACCTGACATAGACGATATGCAGCTATTAAAAATAATGTTTAATACTGTCCAAGGATTGGTAGCACAAAATAAAATCTTAGCCCTTCATGATATTTCTGATGGAGGGTTGATGATCACTCTTCTTGAAATGGCATTTACTAAAAAGGTCGGTCTTGATTTGTCATTAGATAAACTAGCAAAAGACGATTTAAATTCAACTTTCTTTTCTGAAGAGGCCGGCATTGTTATTCAGGTAGCTGAAAAGTTTTTTGATGAAATTACTCACGAACTTACAAAAGTAGGCCTGATTGCTACTTCGGTTGGTGAAATATCTTCTTCAAAAGAAATTGTTATTAGCTCTTCTGATGGTGAGCTATTCAGAGATTCAGTAATTAATTTGGAGAAATATTGGAGAGAGGTAAGTCACTCTATTCAATCTATAAGAGACAATGAATCCGTTGCAAATTCTGAAATCGGACTTTTGGATGATATTAACCACAAGGGCTTATTCGCAGAAGATCAATTTAACGAAAATGACGTTAAGTCATTTGCGATAACAAACAATAAACCAAAAGTTGCTATCTTGAGAGAGCAAGGGGTTAATGGGCAAATGGAAATGGCCGCTGCATTTTCTTTAGCAGGCTTTGAGGCAGTAGATGTTCATATGCAAGATCTTCTTGATAAAAGAGTAAACCTTAAAGACTTTAATGGTATGGCTGCATGCGGGGGTTTTTCGTATGGTGATGTTTTAGGTGCAGGGGGAGGCTGGTCAAAAACTATCTTGCATAATGGGTTTGTTAAAGACCAGTTCCAAGAATTTTTTGCCAATACTTCAACTTTTGCTCTAGGAGTTTGTAATGGTTGTCAGATGATGTCCAAGTTAAAGGATATTATTCCAGGAGCTGAGCTTTGGCCTTCATTTGAAAAAAATCTTTCTGATCAGTTTGAGGCTCGACTAGCTCAAGTAAAAGTTCAAAAAAGTGATTCTATATTGCTGTCAGGTATGGAAGGTTGGTCACTTCCAATAGCATCAGCACACGGCGAAGGTCTTGCTAACTTTAATGGAAACAATTTAGATGGTTTAGTTAAGGCAAATCAGTTAGCTTTAAATTTTGTAAACTCGTCAGGCAACACAACCGAAACCTACCCGTTAAATCCAAATGGATCAGTTGAAGGGGCTACTGGAGTTACCGCAGCAAATGGAAGGGTGACTATAATGATGCCACATCCAGAAAGAGTTTTTAGAAAGTTGCAAATGAGCTGGAAGCCAAATCATTGGAAAGAATTTTCACCTTGGATGCAGATTTTTATTAACGCAAGAAAATTTTCAGAATAGAGATTATTCCCAAAGTGTTATATCTTCATCTCTAAAGATATAGTTATCCGTTTTGCTGTCTTCAAGATAGTACTTTAAAGTTCTTTCAACTGTTGGGAATGCTAACTCATCCCAAAGAATTTCATCTTTTGCAAAAAGTTTTACTTCCATACTTTCAGAAGTAGGTCCAAAATTTTCATCAAGCAAATCAGCTAAGTAAAAAAGATGGATTTGGTTGATATGAGGAAGACTAAACATTGTATAGGGCATTAATACCTTAGCCTCAGAGCCTGTTTCTTCCATGGTTTCACGTAAAGCTCCGGCTTTTGTAGTTTCAGCATTTTCCATGAAACCTGCAGGGAGTGTCCATAGGCCTTTTCTTGGATGTATATTTCTTTTGGCCATCAAAATCTTACCATTTCTAATACACAGAGCGCCCACAATCATATTTGGGTTGGTATAAAAAATCTTATTACATTCTTCGCAGAAATATCTTTTTAAGTGATCGTCTTTTGGGACAATGAATTTTAATTTTGAGCTTCCGCAATCTGAGCAATATTTCAATTTTTTTTCCTAAATAAAGTATAAGGATGATTAAAAAGTTAAACTTACCTTAATGATAGACAGCATAAAGCAAAAGCTTGAAAAACTAAATCTCCATGAGCCAACTTCATATAAAAAAGCTGGAGTTTTTGTAGGTATTTTGTATTTTGATGAGTATAAAAATGATCCTGAAATTTTATTTACCAAAAGGTCTAATAAGGTTTCTACCCATTCTGGCGAGACAAGTTTCCCTGGGGGTAAATGGGAGGATGGAGATAAAGATTTATACCATACGTCATTAAGAGAATCCTTTGAGGAAATATCTCTAGATGTAGCAAATGTTAGTAAATTAGGTCAGCTTGATTATCTTATCTCTCGACATAAAATTGAGGTCCATCCTTATGTTGGACTTATAGAATCAAAGCAAAATCTAATACCTAATGAAGAAATTGCTGAAATTTTCTCAGTCCCACTTAGCTACTTATTAAATCATGATAATGTAATTGAGAATGAGCTAGAAAGAGATAATATGAAGATAATAGTTCCGAGTTGGGTTTATAATGGACATAGGATATGGGGTCTTACAGCCATGATCACAGCAGATTTTTTAAATATCTGTTTTGAGGCTAATATAGGAACTGATTTACGGGTTATAAGAAAACATTATGATAATTGATTTAGGCAATAAAACTCTCCAAACCGATGGTGATGATTTTTATATAGCTCCAAACGCGACAGTTATTGGTGATGTACAACTATCTAAAGATGCCAGTATTTGGTTTAACGCAACTTTGAGAGCTGACAACGAGCCCATTTTGATTGGAGAAGGCTCCAATGTTCAAGATGGAGCAATAATCCATACCGATCCAGGATTTAGAACTACTATAGGCAAATATGTAACAGTAGGTCATATGGTCATGCTTCACGGATGTGAAATTGGAGATGGAAGTCTTATTGGAATTGGGTCCGTTGTATTAAATGGTGCAAAAATTGGTAAGAATTGTATTATTGGTGCTAAGGCTCTTATAACAGAAGGGATGGAGATACCAGATGGATCAATGGTTTTAGGCATGCCAGGAAAAATTAAAAAAACTTTGAGTGAAGATGAGCAACAGTTAGTCTCATTAGGCGCTCATCATTACATTGAAAATTATAAAAAATACAAAGAAACTGCAACGATAAAATGAATACCAGCGAAATAAGACAATCATTTCTTAAATTTTACGAATCTAAAAATCATCAAGTTGTGGACTCAAGCTCACTTATTCCAGTTAATGATGAAACACTATTATTTACTAATGCTGGCATGGTTCAATTCAAAGATGTTTTTTTAGGAACTGATAAAAGGAAATATGAACGTGCTACATCGTCGCAAAGGTGTATCAGAGCAGGTGGCAAGCACAATGACCTTGAGAATGTAGGATACACACTTAGGCACCATACTTTTTTTGAGATGCTAGGAAATTTTAGTTTTGGAGACTACTTTAAAGAGGATGCCATCAAATATGCATGGGAGTTTTTAACAGAAGTTTTAAAGCTAGATGAAAAAAAACTATGGATTTCTGTTTATAAAGATGACGATGAGGCGGCTGATATATGGAAAGATATTATTGGTGTTGATCCAAAAAGAATCGTTAGACTTGGCGATGAAGATAATTTCTGGTCTATGGGTGAAACAGGCCCATGCGGACCTTGTTCAGAAATATATTATGACCATGGTGACCATATTGAAGGAACTCCTCCAGGATCTGATGGAGATGAGGGTGATAGATTTGTAGAAATATGGAATCTTGTTTTTATGCAGTTTAATAGAAATGATGCTGGTGAAATGAACCCATTACCAAAACCATCTGTTGACACTGGTATGGGCTTAGAAAGAATTGCTGCGGTTATGCAAGGCGTCAATTCAAATTATGAAACTGATTTATTTAAAGACCTTATTAGCGCATCTGAAAGGGTCCTTGGTGAAAAAAATAGCCCGTCACATAAAGTTATTTCTGATCATATAAGATCTACTAGCTTTCTAATAGCTGATGGAATTATCCCAGAAAATGAAGGTAGGGGTTACGTTCTCCGAAGGATTCTTAGAAGAGCTATTCGTCATGGGTACAAAATGGGAGCAACCAAACCTTTTTTAAATGAATTGGTAAAAGATCTAGCTGAGCTAATGCAGGACGCTTATCCAGCCTTAACTGAAAAAAATGAATTTATTACAAAGACCATAAAAGATGAAGAAATTAAATTCTTTGAAACTCTAGAAAAAGGAATTGGGATATTAGATGAGGCCATAAACAATATATCAGGAGATACTATTCCAGGAGATGTTGTATTTAAGCTTCATGATACTTTTGGTTTTCCGTATGACTTAACTGCTGATATTGCTAGAGAAAGAAATCTGCAAATAGATGAAGCTGGCTTTACAGCCGCAATGAAGCATCAGAAGGAATCATCTAAGGCTGGTAGCAATTTTGTTTCTAAACTTCCTGCAGCATCGGGTATAGATGAAACTGAATTTCTTGGATATGAGCTTTTAAGTTCAGATTCAAATGTATTAGTTTTGTGGAAAGAGCAAAATAGGGTTGAGTCCGCTGGTGAATCTGAAGAAATATTTATAGCATGTGATAAAACTCCATTTTATGGGGAATCAGGTGGTCAAATTGGAGACAAGGGAGAGTTTAGCTCTTCTGAATCAACTGGAATTATTTTAGATTGTAAGAAGCAGGGAAAGGTATTTCTTCATAAAGCAATAGTAAAGTCAGGAACATTAAAAACAGGTGACCTTATTAGAATGAATGTAGAGAAGGATAAAAGAAATGCTATTGCAATTCATCATTCATCCACTCATTTAATGCATGCAGCTCTTAAACAAGTACTGGGAGATCATGTCCAACAAAAAGGGTCACTAGTTGATGAAAATAAATTAAGATTTGATTTCTCACATTCAAAACCATTATTAAAAGAAGAGATATCAGCTATTGAAGATCTGGTTAACAGAGAATCACTAAACAATGAAGAGGTTACCACTCAAAACATGGAGCTCGAAGTTGCAATGAAATCAGGTGCCGAAGCTTTATTTGGTGAAAAATATGAAGATGAAGTAAGAGTTTTAAGTATGGGAAGTGAGTCATTTTCTGTTGAGTTGTGCGGCGGAACCCATGTTTCGAGGACTGGTGATATAGGCACATTTTTAATAACCAATCAATCAAGTGTTGCATCTGGAGTAAGAAGAATTGAGGCCGTAGCAGGAAAAGTGGCTCTTAAACATCTAAAAGAAATACAAAGAATCAATGAAGAACTTCAGCAAAAATTAAATATTCCTGCAGATGGTATTGTAGATAAAGTTGAGTCCTTGATTCAAGAAAACAAGAAATTAAAAAAGACTGGAAGCATAGATACGACTGAGACAGAAATTGCATTCGCAGAATCATGTGAAATAAATGATTGGGTCCTATCAATTGAGCAAATCTCGATAGATGACAATAAATCGTTAAGAGGTATGGTTGATGCAAAGAAAAAAACCATTGCTAAAGGCTCTATTATTTTACTTAATGTTCAAGGCAATAAGATAGCTGTCGTTTGTGGTGTAACTGATAACATTGTTGATCAAATTTCAGCAAAAGACATCGTTAGTAATATATGTGAGGCCATCAATGGAAGAGGTGGGGGTCGTCCCGACTTTGCCCAAGGTGCTGGTGAAACAGAAAATATTAAAGAATTCGTGACATCTATTTCAAATTCAGTAAAATCTCTCGCAAGCTCGTAATTAAATATGTCTAGAATGATAGTTCAAAAGTTTGGAGGCACATCTGTAGGTTCTGAAGAACGTATAGCATCTGTTGCACAAATAATTCAAAAAGCATCCATTGATAACTCTGTCATTGTTGTAGTTTCTGCTATGAGTGGTGAAACCAATAGACTGATTAAATTAGCTAAAAGTTTTGGTGAAAACCCAAGTAAAAGAGAGTTTGATGCTCTTATCTCAACTGGAGAAAAGGTTAGTGCTGCTCTTTTGGCGATGGCTCTTCATCAAATTGGTGTAAAAGCAAAATCATACACTGCCTCTCAAATATCAATGAGGACAACAGATAGTTACTCTAAAGCAAAAATACTTGATGTTGATGGTCAAAAAATTCAGGATGCTTTAAACCAAGGAATAATTCCAATCATCACAGGATTTCAAGGCATTACCGAATCTGGAGATGTAACAACTTTAGGAAGAGGCGGGTCTGATACAACAGCTGTTGCAATTGCTGCACAAATGAAAGCTGAGAGGTGTGATATTTATACTGATGTTGATGGTATTTACACAACTGACCCTAGGGTAGTTCCAGAAGCTAAAAAATTAGATAAGATTACTATGGAAGAAATGCTCGAGATGGCTGGCCAAGGAGCGAAAGTAATTCAAATCAGAGCAGTTGAGTTTGCAAATAAATATAATGTACCAGTAAGGGTTTTATCAAGTTTTGAGCCAGGCAGTGGTACTCTAATATCTCTTGAGGAGAAAGATATGGAAAATGGATTAGTATCTGGAATTGCATTTCAGAAAGATCAAATGAAATACACTTTACATGGAGTAAGCGATACTCCCGGTATTGCTTATTCTATTTTAGGCCCATTAAGTGACGCTAATATCGAAGTAGATGTCATAGTGCAAAACATAAGTGTTAATGGAAAAACAGATTTCACCTTTACTGTTTCAAAAGAAGACGAGCATGCAACATCTGAAGTTATCAAGCAAATGAAAAATTCTTTAGAGTTTGATGATGTTATTGTTGATTCACAAATTGCAAAAGTTTCATTAGTTGGTGTTGGAATGAGAACTCACGCTGGTATAGCTAGTACTGCTTTCAAAGCTCTGTCAGAAAATGATGTGAATATACAAATGATAAGTACATCAGAAATTAAAATAACAATTGTAATAAATGAAAGTGCAGTCACAAAAGCTGTAAAAGCGCTGCATGAAGCTTTTGAGCTGGAGAAATAATATGTATGATTTAATTTTTAAAAACTGCAAAATAGTAAATGAAAGTAAAATTCTAGAAGCAGATATCGCAATCAAAAACAATAGAATTGAATTAATTCAAAACACTATTGATTCTGAATCAAAAAAAGTTGTTGATCTAGAAGGAAGATATGTATTACCTGGGCTTATAGATGATCAAGTACATTTTAGAGAACCTGGTCTTACTCATAAAGGTGATATAGCAACTGAGTCTAGGGCTGGGCTTGCTGGAGGAGTAACGAGTTATTTTGAAATGCCTAATGTTAATCCTACAACTACTACAAACGAAAATTTAAGCAAAAAATTTGCTATTGCTAGTACTAAATCTTTATCAAACTATTCCTTTCATCTAGGTGCAAGCAACACAAATATCGAAGAAATAAAGCGTGTTGATACTAGTCAGGCTGCAGCATTAAAAGTTTTCATGGGAGCCTCTACTGGTGAAATGTTGGTTGATAGTCTTGATGCGCTTGATGATATTTTTAACTACTCACCACTTATTGTAGTAACTCACTGCGAAGACCAAACCACAGTTAAAAAGAATGAAAAATTATTTTTTGAAAAATATGGTGATGAGCTATCAGCACAGCAGCATCATTTGATTAGGGATGTAGAAAGCTGCTATTTATCTAGCTCTTTAGCTGTTAGTCTGGCTAAAAAATATGATTCAGATCTCCATGTATTTCATCTTACTACAGAGAAAGAGATGGACTTATTCTCAAAAGGAGATGTGAGTGGAAAAAAAATTACATCTGAAGTTTGTGTTCATCATATGCACTTTAATGAAGGTGATTATGCAGAGCTTGGCAATCAAATAAAATGTAATCCATCAATAAAAGAAGAATCAGATAGGCTGGCGCTTATTAAAGCCCTTCATGAAGATAAGATTGATATCATTGCTACCGATCATGCTCCTCACACATGGGATGAAAAAATGAGAAAGTATCAAGATGCTCCAGCTGGCCTGCCTTTAGTTCAACATGGGCTTCAAATCTTATTAGATTTTTACCATCAAAATATCTTAAGCCTTCAAACTATTGTTGAAAAAACTACTCACAATGTTGCCAAAAGATTTCAGGTCAAAGATAGAGGTTTTATAAGAGAGGGCTATTATGCTGACTTGGTGGTTGTTGATATTGATAAAAAATATCAAGTAACAAATGAAAATATTCTATATAAATGTGGCTGGTCTCCATTTTTAGGAAAAACATTTAATTCTTCAATACACATGACTGTTTGTAATGGGCATATAGTTTTTGAAGATGGTCAGGTAAAGGAAGATATTCCTCTGGGAATGCAAATAGAATTTGATAGATAATTAGGTATTTTTTTACTATCAAACAGTTATAATCTTTCATCGATTTCGGAGAGTTGGCTGAGTGGTCGAAAGCGCCTCCCTGCTAAGGAGGTATATGGGTAACTGTATCGAGGGTTCGAATCCCTCACTCTCCGCCAGTTAGCCTGATTTAATATCTGATAATATCTTATTTGAAGTTCACACTTCTATACTTATAATAAATTATGAAAATTACAGATAATCTTAAAACCTTTATAAATGGTTACTCTATAGAGGTTACACCTTCAGCTGTATCAAAAATAGATAATCTTTCTATGGTGCTACCTAAAAATACTCGAGTGTATATTGCTCATATTGAAGGAACTCCGATTGAGAATATGATTGAGGCTGCAGTCAAGGTAAGTTCAGAAGGCTTTAAATGTATGCCACATTTCCCAGCAAGGATTATCAAAAATTCTAAAGTACTTGATGACTGGATCACCAGATATAGTAACGAGGCTAATGTTGATGAAGCTCTTATTATAGCTGGGGGTTCAAGTAAGCCATATGGAGACTTTGATTCATCCATCCAATTACTTGAAACTGGGTTGTTTGATAAACACCAGTTTAAGAGAATTCATATAGCAGGACATCCTGAGGGCAATAAAGATATTGATCCAAATGGCTCAAATAAAAATGTAATTGAAGCTATCTCATGGAAAAATGAATTCTCAAAAAGAACCGATGCAAATATGGCAATAACTACTCAATTTTGTTTTGAATCTGAGCCAGTTATTAAGTGGGCTAATGATTTAAAAAATACTGGTATCGATCTTCCTATTCATATCGGTATAGCAGGACCAGCAAAGCTCCAAACATTAATTAAATATTCAATTGAATGCGGTGTAGGCGCCTCGATGAAAGTTTTACAAAAAAGAGCAAAGGATATTACAAAACTCTTGCTTCCATACAAGCCTAGCTCTATTCTTCAGGAATTAGCTTCCTATAAGAAAGATAATCCGAATTTCAATATTGAGCAGGTGCATTTTTTTCCTCTTGGAGGCGTAAAACAGGTAACTGAATTTGTTAAAGAAAGTGCTTAAAAAAGTTCAGATAACATACATCTAGCAGACCCACCGCCATATTTTTCTATAGTCGGAAGATCGGAATGGATAATTTTAGTATAAAAATTATTTAGCATACTAAGCTGATTTTTTTCCAAGGCGCCATGAGCTCTTGATGACATTATTAAGTATAGATTTCCATCCCTATCTTTTGCCTCTAATGCATTTCCACAAAAATCTAGAATTTGCTCTTTAGAGATTTCCATTACCTCATGATATTTATTAACCTTTTCTTTAATAACTTCCCTGTATTCTGGTTTTATAACCTCATAACAAATACCAATAACTCCAGTTCCAATAAACATAAATACGTCTGTGTGATAAATAGGAGCTCCTTTATGGCTTTCTGTTTCAACTCTAACTAACTCATAAGAATGATCTTCACACCATTTAGTTAGAAGGTTTGGGTCTGTTCTTGGGGATAGGCCTGAGTAAATAATTTTGTTCACTCTGTCAAAGACCATACTACTTGTTCCCTCAAGGAAAATATCTTTGTTTTCATAAGAGGAATAATCATTGGTTAGCTCATATTCCTTGCGCAGGTAAGAAACAATTTCTGGGGTTTTTTCCGTTCGCCTATTAGGAGCCAACATACTAAAAATTTGCATTGTTTTATCACTAAATGTCGTAAACCAATTTGGAAAAATATGATCTGGGCATTCCTTGCTTCCTTCAAAACATAAAACACTAATCCCATTAGACTCAAGCTCAAGTTTAAAATCATTGAATTCTTTGATCGCTTTGATTGTAATTATTTTGATATCTTCATTATCACCATCTATCTGATAGTGATTGGATTCTATTGTTTCAGCATTTTTATAAAAGATAGCAGGTTTAATCATTAAGATATGATTTGTTGATTGGCTTGCCATAATAAATTGTATCTAGTGGTTATTCGGTAATGGGCATAGAATACACCTATGAAAGATACATTACAAAAAGATTATTTTGAAAAAGAAGCAATATATGGAGCGTCAAATTATTCGCCATTGCCAGTAGTCCTGGAAAAGGGAGAGGGCGCTTATTTGTGGGATATAGATGGCAATAAATACCTGGATATGATGTCAGCATACTCTGCAGTTAGTCATGGTCACTCTCACCCACAATTAGTACAAACTCTTTATGAGCAAGCACAAAAATTAGCTATTTCATCAAGAGCATTTTATACAGAGCCATTTGC
>ENA-ORCY01000753-ORCY01000753.1-marine-metagenome-genome-assembly--contig:-NODE-753-length-17207-cov-3.274664_pt1 | contig 17207 bp, 15 predicted proteins | sample MGYA00248634_ERZ508507 | MGnify/ENA primary metagenome ERZ508507 (study PRJEB26178, sample SAMN06266269) | marine metagenome | isolation source: Columbia River Estuary | place: USA:Columbia River Estuary... | reverse complement strand
CGAAGATTTCTGGATCTGGATAAAAAGTAATTGAGGTACCGTTTGTTTTTGCAGGTGATGCGCCAACCTTTTGAATTTTTGATTTCGGCTTACCGCCGTCAATAAACTCTTGTTTGAATCTTGTGCCGTCGCGATCAATCTCAGCGACAAGCTTCTTCGATAACGCATTAACAACACTGACGCCTACGCCGTGCAGACCACCAGAAACTTTGTAGCCTTCGCCGCCGAATTTGCCACCTGCATGCAAAACGGTGAGCACAACTTCAAGTGCACTCTTGCCTTTGTGTGGACCAGATGGATATGGATCAACGGGAATGCCACGACCGTTGTCTTGCACTTGGCATGACCCGTCTTCGTGCAGTGTGATCGTGATACGAGTGCAAAACCCGGCCATTGCTTCGTCGACAGAGTTGTCGACAACTTCCCAAATCAGGTGATGCAAGCCGTTTAAGCCTGTTGAACCGATGTACATGCCAGGTCGTTTACGAACCGGATCGAGACCCTCGAGAACTTGAATATCTTTGGCTGCGTAAGTCGCTGAACCGCTCTTTCCAGACGCTGGTTTCGCTTTAGTTACAGCCATTTTGCGGGCACCTTTAGATCGTTTTTGGGTCGTTTTTGGGTTGGATTCGGACTTGCTTTTTGAACGCTTTTTCGCGACTTTATTCTACTATCTAACTGTTCGCCCGACCTGATTTAACACGTATATCAACCCCGCTAATTGTCGTGCCAGTGTGATGACTTAGTTGCGTACAAATGTCACGCTCCAAAAATTTCATATGTGTTGACCAAGCGGGGTCATCGACTTCAATTAGCAGTCGGCCGCGGTCAAGTTTTATTGGGGTTACATGTTGGGCAACTTGATCGCCCACTAGATCGTTCCATAGACCAAAAACACCTGAAACTGTGTCAAGGTTCGGTGAGCCGAGACTGTGTAAAAGTCTGTTGAGTTCATCGCCGAGTCGAGACTCGGTTTTTGGGTCTAAATCTGAGTCGGGATTTTCAGAATTTTCAGAATTTTTAGGTCTAGTCATAAATATTTGTTTGCTCTTACTCGTTGCCCAACTTGGGTGAGATTATCGTGCCAGCTTTAATCTGAACTCTCTTTGCGATGTGTGCCTCGATTGGCAATTCGGAGGCTGTGGTGATCAAAACTTGACCAACCGGAAAGTGATTTAGCAGAGCTTTGGCCCTGTCTGGGTCAAGTTCTGAAAGGACATCATCCAAAATCAAGATCGGGATTTCACCGACACTCTGCCCGATGAACCGATGCAACGCCAATCGCAAAGCCAGGGCCATTGTGCGTTGTTCACCTTGCGACGCGTGGGTGCGGGCCGGCAAATTATTGATCAAAATCTCTACATCATCGCGATGCGGACCAACAGTTGTGACGAATCGACGCAAATCTTCGTCGCGGGAATCAGCCAAGCACTTTGCGAGGCCAATTTGAAGCCACTCAGGTGAATAGTCGATTGAGATGTTGCTGTCACGTTGTGCGAGCTCTTCATAGGCGTGAGTTATAAACGGCGTAAGTTTTGTAATTAACTCGTTTCTTGCGTTTCCAAGTTGTGTGCCTAAGTCTGAAAACTTTTCATCCCACAAATCAAGCATGGATGAAACTGCGTTGTTGATTCTGCCGCCCGATTGTTTAAGCACAGCATTGCGTTGACGAACAATGCGATCGACCTCGAGTCTTAACGCGTCGTATTTGTTGGCGTAGGCAACCAACGAATCGTCTAAAAAGTCGCGGCGTAAATGCGGACCCCCTTTAACCAAATCAAGGTCGTCTGGGGAAAACACGGTGGTGCGCACCATTCCCAATAAATCACGGGCTTTTGGCAGTTTTGTGCCGTTCACCAGCACCTGATTTCGGCCTTGATTGGTAAGTCGGGCCTCAATAACTATCTCTCGCCCGTCGTCGTGCAAAACCCGGGCACGGATAAATGCTGTGTGAGTTCCTGTGCGGATCATGGCCTCTGTGGGTACACCCCGGAAACTTTTCATTGTTGACAAAAAAGCCAAAGCTTCGGTGAGATTCGTTTTACCTTGACCGTTTGCGCCGATAATTGCGCTGACACCGCTGTCGAAATCAACTTGCGCGTTCGTATAGTTGCGAAAGTCGCTGAGTTGAATCTGTTGCAGTATCACGTCAGATCAATTGATGCTGCGTGCAAAATTTTGCAGAGCCGTAATTAACTCGTAAGCCGTTGTGGCATTACAAGATACAAATAGTTTTTATCGCCCACGCCGCGTAATACCGCAGGCTTAACCGGGTCTGTTGATTCGATGGTGATCTCGTCGCCTTTAACCGCATCAATGCCGTCCATCAGATATTGCGAATTGAACCCGATAGTGATTTCGGTTCCATCAAGTTTTGCGTCTAGTTCATCTACAACTTGACCAATGTCTTGAGTCACAACCGAAAGCCGAATTGAATTAGCCAACATTTCAAGTCGAACAGGTGTTGTTTCGCGCGCCAAAATTCGTGAGCGACGAACAGCCTCAAGAAGTGGCTCGCGTGCAGTCGTAACTTTGTTTGGATAGTGCGCAGAAATCAATTGTTTGTACTTTGGAAACTCAACATTTAAAAGTGTCGTAGTTAAAGTTGAACCACCAACTTCGAAAGTTGCACGGTTTTCGCCAAGTGCCATGGTCATTGACTCGGCCCCACCGATTAAGCGCTCAAGTTCATTAAGTGCTCGACCCGGCACGACAATTTCAGCTCCGTGACCAAGCATTGTTGCGCCTGGCAGTTCGCGAACTGCTAATCGATACGAGTCGGTTGCAACCAAACAAACCGAATCTGGTTCAGCGACCATTAACACACCGGTTAAAGCAAGTCGTTGCATATCTGTTGAGGATGCACGAACGACTTGAGCGAGTGCTTCGCCGAATGTTTTTGCACTGATTGAAACCGGTTGTGTGCCAGCTACGACAATGTTTGGGAAATCTGTGGCGGTGAAAGTAGGCACGGTGAATTGTGATTTACCGGCAGAGACGATCACTTCTTCGCCCTGTGAATCAATCGTTACTTTTTCTTCGGGCATCGCGCGGACAATATCGCTGATCAATTTTGCGTTGACAACGGCAACACCGTCTTGCGCTCCGCCGATTGCAAGTGTTGTTCTGACGCTCAAGTCGTTATCGGTGCAGGTTAAAACAAGTGCATCGCCTTTTACTGACATGTGCACACCAGAAAGAGCCGGCATCGCGTTGTTGCGATTTGAAGCGACTCGAGCGGCCGCACCAAGGGCCTCGGTGAGTAGTTCGCGTTCGACTCGAAACTTCATGGTTTTACCTCACTGCCCTAGTTTTGGTGATGTGTGCGTAATTAGTTATTGAATGTGAAAATCTGTATATAAATCTAATAACAGTAATAAGGCCTGTGGATTGTGGATTAACCCTATTTGAGCCAAATAGATCAACGAAACGAGCTGTGTGGCTGCGACGCATGTCTGGCACATCTTGCGTCTGTGTAGTTTGAGCCTCGGTGTACAACTGAGAGTTGTGAACACCCACACCAGAAGTTTTCCACAAGGTTGTGCACAACGTTGTCATGACGTTTTAAACTTTTTGATGAGCGCTGTTACTTGTTCGTAAACCTGTTTGCGTTCTTTAATTACACGCTGAGTCTTTTCAACAGCGTGAATTACAGTCGTGTGATCTCGACCGCCAAACAGTCTGGCGATTGCCGGGTAGCTCAAATCGGTGAGTTCGCGAACAACATACATTGCTGTTTGCCGAGCAGTAACGAGAGGTCGTTGACGGCTCTTGCCTTTGATTTCTTCAACACTGAAACCTACAAATTCGGCAATCTCGGCTAAAAGTTGTTCGTCGGTGCGGGCCTTGACTGTATTTTTTGTCATCAGATCGGTGAGCAACTCTTTTGCGAGATCAACATCAACAGTGATTTTGTTCAAACTGGCGTACGCCACTGTTCGAATCAATGCACCTTCAAGCTCACGAATGTTTGAAGTCACGCTGCTGGCGATGAATTCAAGTACTTCGCTTGAAATTACAGTGCCGTCACGCTCAGTTTTATTTCTTAAAATTGCCAAACGTGTCTCCATGTCTGGCGGCTGAACGTCTGTGATTAGACCCCAACGGAATCGACCACGAAGACGATCTTCAAGAGTTGGAATTGCGTCTGGCACCCGGTCAGAAGAAATAACAATTTGTTTATTTGCGCCGTGCAAAGAATTAAAAGTGTGGAAGAACTCTTCTTGGAGACCTTCTTTACCTTCCATGAATTGAATGTCGTCAATCAACAAAACGTCAACTTCGCGATAACGACGTTTAAACGCTGCAATTGTGTTGTTACGAATGCCGTCGACGTATTCGTTTAGAAATGTTTCGGTCGATACATATCTAACTTCAAGGTCTGGATAATTTTCGTGAACGTAATAACCAATCGCGTGCAACAAATGTGTTTTGCCGAGTCCCGCTGATCCATAAATAAAGAGAGGGTTGTATGAGCGACCAGGAGTCTCTGCAACTCGAAGTGCGGCAGCCAACGAAAATTGGTTTGATGCACCTTTGACGAAAGTGTCGAATGTGTATCGCGGGTTAAGGCCGATTGCTGCGCCTTTTCCTGCGCGGGTACGGATGTTCGTAGCCTCGAGCGAATCAGCTTTTTGGGATGAAGCGCGTTCAATAACCAGTGGCTCAGAGAGCGAAGTTTGAGTCTCTGGTGTGAGGCGCTCGAGTAGGTCAGATGCCGTGGCTGTTTGAACATCAACTCGCAATTCACGACCTGATGCACCGATTTCGTCAAGGGCGCCACGTACGAGCGACATGTAGCGAGTCAAAATACGATCACGAACAAAAGTGTTTGGCACACGCAACCGCAAACTCATTTTGTCATCGGCGACAGCGACGGCGTCATTGAAAGTTGAGAACCAAACCGCTTCTGAAACTTGGCCGCGCAACACTTGCGACGTCGCTTTCCAGAGCTGTTCGTGCTCTGGTGTTGTCTCTACAATTTCATTAGTCACTTCAACTACCTCTTGTTTTCGATTCAGATTTTTAATGTCTACAAATTTGATGCCCCGTCCACAAGCTGTGGACACCCCGCTGAAATCTCAACGGGGAGAGCGAAAGTAGCAGGTTTTCCACAGGGGGAGAAATGCTGAGGAATCCCCTTTTATACGTTGCCCTTGGCCACATTGTGCCCCTAGTCTGACTGGTACCAATTTTTCTTTGACGTCAGGAGCCGTGCGTGAAACGCACCTTTCAACCAAATAATCGCCGTAGGTCCCGCAAACACGGGTTCCGCAACCGTATGAGCACTCGAGCCGGCCGGGCCGTGCTTAAATCCCGTCGGGCTAAGGGCCGTTACCGGCTCTCTGCTTGATCAGTCGCATCCAGACGCGACAGATCTTTCAGCGACTTCAAACAGAGGGAACATATGTTCGCTCCGGAACCCTTTGGTGTAGCATGATTATCGACCAAACCCTTACCCAGCCTGCGATTGCCTATGCTTTGGGTCGTCAAGTTGGTGGTGCGGTTCAACGTAATTTGCTGCGTCGTAGGCTGCGTGAACTGCTAAAAGCCAAGTCCAGCAAGGTTTTGCCGGGTTGGTACCTGATCGGGGCAGCCTCTGGAGCAACCAAATTGTCGTTTACAGATCTGGGTGTGCAGGTCGACTCGCTGATTGAGCGATGTGCAATCAAGGCAAAAAAGTAAGGCCCATTATGCGAATTCAACGACTGATGATTCGGGCAATCGATTGGTATCAAGACGCTTTTTCATATCGCTTGTCGCCGTGCCGCTTTTACCCAGGTTGCTCGGCTTATGCCAAAGAAGCTATTGAGACATACGGTTCTTGGCAAGGGGGCCTTTTGGCTTTGCGTCGGTTATCGCGTTGTCGTCCTTTTGGCCCAAGTGGCTATGACCCAGTGCCAGAGCGAGATTGTTGTCAGCACGAAAACAACGTAACCGAGACGAGGCATCAACATGTTTGAAATTGCCGCACGTGTAATTGCGTTCTTCTATGAGCTAGTGCCGAACTATTCGTTTGCAATCGCGATGGTGGCTGTCGTGGTGATGTTGTTGATCACTCCCCTAACGCTGAAGAGCACCAAAGGCATGCTCGAGATGCAACGTCTGCAACCTGAGATGAAAAAACTGCAACAACAATTCAAAGGCGATCGCCAGCAACTTAACGCCGGGATGATGAAGCTTTATCAAGAACACAAAGTGAACCCGCTTGCATCATGTTTGCCATTGTTGGCACAGATGCCGGTGTTCATCATTATGTTTCAGGCATTAAGCGGGCTGATTAAGCGCGATTCAACAGGAAACTTCTTACCGAAGTTCTTGAACAAGAACTCAGACATTTATCTTTCGCTTGTCGGCAAAACCGAAATGCTTTCGTTTGGTATTGACCTTTCAAAAACACCTTTAAACGCAATGAGAGACGACTTTCTCTCAGGCTTGATTTATGCGCTTTTGGTACTGCTTTTGGCAGGCCTTTATTTGGTGCAGCAAAGAATGATTGCCTCGCGTGCGGTGAGCCCAACAATGTCGGCAAACCAAGCCAAATTGATGCAATACATGCCTGTTGCGTTCGCGTTTTTCCAGGTGTGGTTGCCAACCAGTTTGATCGTTTATTACATGACGCAAGCGGTGATTCGAATTGTTCAACAGCAATACATCACCCAACGGTTCTATAAGAAAGATGGAAGTTTAGGTAAGCAAGCCCAAGAGGCGAGTGCTGTTGCGCGTGAAATGAAAGATTCGCCGAAGTTTGAAAAGAAGAATAAAAACGACAAGAAAGACTCAGAAACAAGCGACCAAAAGTTTGTGAGCAAGCGTGTGACCCCACCAAAAAACAATTCTGTACCATCTTCGTCCCGACGCCCAAAGCCACCAGGCAAAAACCGCAGCGGGTTTGTGCAGAAGAAAAATAAACCAAACCAATAATAAATTTTTACGATCTAGTAAACAACCGAAAGGAAATTGAATCATGGAATGGGTAGAAATAACCGCAACAACAATTGAAGACGCCAAAGCTTTAGCGCTTGACCGCTTGGGTATTGATGACGGCGATGCCGAATTCGAAATTGTTGAAGAACCAAAAGCCGGTTTGTTCGGTCGTACTCGTGGCGAAGCCCGAGTTCGAGCACGAATTAAGCCGAACTCAGTGCGAGCCAAAGCTGACCGCCGCGATCGTCGCGGCAAGCCAGCAGGCGAGCGAACAGCCAAGCCGCGTCAAGAGCGAACCGAACGGTCTGACCGCGGAGAACGCCAAGAACGAAGTGATCGAGGCCCGCGCAAAGAGCGTGCGCCACGCCAGGCCAGATCAGAACGGTCAGAACGGCCAGAACGAGCACCGCGAGCAGAACGCACACCTCGGGAAGATCTTCCACCAGTAGATCCGACCACGGTTAGTGCTGTAGCGACCACATTCCTTGAAGGTTTGGTGTCGGCGGCAGGTCTCAAAGGCTCAGTATCCGCCAAAGTTGAAGGCGAAAATATTGATATCGACGTTTTGGGCGACGACCTGGGTTTCTTGGTTGGCACAAAGGGCGCAACCTTGCTGGCATTGCAAGATTTGACCCGAGTGGTCAGTCAACGTCGCCTTGGTGACCATGAAACACGACTTCGTGTTGATGTTGCTGGGTATCGCGAAAAGCGTCGAGAGGCTTTGAGTCGATTTGCTTTGAAAGTCGCAGAAGACGTCAAAACATCAGGTCAGGCTCGGGCGCTTGAGCCAATGAACTCGTCAGATCGAAAGATTGTGCACGATGCATTGACTGAAGTTGAAGGCATCTCCACACGTTCAGAGGGCAGCGACCCGTTTCGTCGTGTGGTTGTGGCTTTGGCTTCGATCAGCGAAGACTCAGAATCAGTCTCTGACAGCGAGTAAAACACTGGCTAGTTTCTAGCCATGAGTGAAAACGATTCTGGATACGAGCCGACGAAGTTCGCGGCTTTGCATCCAATTTTGCTAGAAGCCCAAAGAGTTGGTGCGCTGTCGGGCGCGCCAATTGAGCAGATTATTAGCCATGCTCTGTGGTTTGCTCGGGCGATTTCGGACAACGCCAAATCGGTGGTTGATTTGGGGTCTGGTGCTGGGGTGCCAGGGTTGATAGTGGCGCTTGACCGGCCAGATCTAGAACTCGTCTTGGTTGATCGGCGGTCGGGACGAACTGATTCGTTGACCCGAGCCGTATCGGCTTTAAATCTCTCAGCACGAGTAAAGGTCATTTGCGCGGAGATTGATGCAATCGCTCGTGACAGTAAATATGCGCACCGCTTTGACGCAGCAATTAGTCGCGGGCTTGGCCCACCAAACGAAACCCTGAAACTTTCGACTCTTTTAGTTAAACCCGGGGGAGTCATCGTGATCAGTGAACCACCGCTGTCGACGCAGTCTCGGTGGGACGCCAAGCATGTTTCCGACCTCGGACTTGAAGGCCCTGAGCGGGTGGGTGCGGTCGCGATGTTTCACGTGAAACAGTCGGATTAGCCAGGCGGGGTGTTTCACGTGAAACATCTGGCAGGGTAGATCCAATTAAAAAGCCCTAAAGCTAACTAGTCTTGGGCTATGGCCCCCCAGTCAACCAGCGAATCAACACCTGGCGAGATTGCCCTACCTCGGGTCATTGCTTTCGCCAATCAAAAAGGCGGAGTGGGTAAAACCACTACAGCGATCACAGTTGCGGCCTGCTTGGCCGAATTGGAATACCGCGTTTTAGTTGTTGACCTTGACCCGCAGGGCAATGCCTCAACTGGGTTGGGCATCAATGCTCGCGACCTAGATGCAACGATTTATGACGTGTTGTTGCGTGGCGAGAAGCTTGAGAACTGTATTGAACCCACTGCTGTAAAGAATCTGTTCGTTGCACCAGCCAATCTTGATCTGGCCGGTGCCGACATTGAGTTGGTGCCAGAGATGGGTCGCGAGCAACGCCTGAAAAAGGCCATCGACACAGTCATCGATCAATACGACTACGTGATTTTAGATTGCCCGCCAAGTTTGGGACTTCTGACTGTCAATGGGCTGACCGCAGCCACAGAGGTATTTGTGCCGATTCAGTGCGAGTATTTCGCTCTTGAAGGTTTAGGGCAGTTGTTGCGCAGCGTCGATCGGGTCAGCCAAGTTTTGAACCCAACCCTCGAAGTACGCCATATTGCTTGTGTGATGTATACGCATACGACCTTGGCCGACGACGTGGTTCGCGAGGTTCGCGAGCACTTTGGCGACAAAGTGTGTAAAACAGTGGTTCCGCGGTCAGTGCGTGTGGCCGAGGCACCATCGCACGGCAAGCCTGTGACATCGTTTGACCCTTCTTCAGCCGCAGCTAAGGCATATCGCGAGATTGCAAAGGAGATCAGTGGTGGCACGTCCAACAGGCCTAGGTAAAGGATTAGATGCGCTGATTCCGGGTCGAGACCCGCGCAAACCAACGCGCGACGGAGGCGACGGCGACGGGTCAGGGCTCGGGTTACGTAACTTAGACGTCAAGTCGATCTCGCCTAACCCAAATCAGCCACGAATTCACTTTGATGACGAGTCACTTGCAGAACTTGCTGCCTCGATTCGAGCAGTGGGGTTGTTGCAACCAATCTTGGTTCGACCCAAGGCCGGAAGTACAAATAGTTTTGAACTGATTGCAGGCGAGCGTCGTTGGCGAGCATCGCAACGGGCTGGTCTTACGGTGATTCCGGCTTTGGTGCGCGAGACAGATGATGTTGCATCAGTTGAGCAAGCACTTGTTGAAAATTTACATCGTCAAGATTTGACGCCGCTCGAAGAAGCGGCCGCATACAAACAATTGTTAGACGATTTTTCAATGACCCACGAACAGGTCGCAGAAAAAGTTGGAAAAACTCGTTCGGCAATTACAAACTCGTTGCGATTGTTGGCTTTACCACCGTCAATTCAGCAACTTTTAGCCGATGGGCGACTTTCGGGCGGGCACGCACGTGCATTGTTGGCGTTGACTGATCGCACAACACAAGAACAACTAGCTCGGCAGTGCGCTAACGATGGTTGGACTGTGCGCGCAGTTGAAGAAGCTGTGCGACAAAATTTGGGTCGCACAAAAGCAACTAGCAAAACAACTAGTACCAACTCTAGTACAACAAAAACTTCTACTAAATCAACAACTATGACACAACCTGGTTTGGTTGAACTCGAGCGACTACTTGGCGAACATTTGGCAACGAATGTTTCAGTTACATCAACCAATGGGCGCGGCAAAGTTGTAGTTGAGTTCGCAGATCTAAACGATCTTGAGCGCATTTATCGTGCGATGACCGAAGGTCCAGCGGTTTCAGATTAAGTTTTCGCATTGATATTGCGAATCGTGTAACAGAGACTGAGACTCACCTTTAAGTTGACGCTCAAGGCTTACTTTAGGTTTCGCACATGTTGTGGATAACTCTGTGGACTAGTTGAAGGGTTATCCCAAGATTACGATTTGAATTTCAACGATGTTGTTTTAACCCATATTTCAAGGGCATTTACAAGATCATCGGCGAGAACTGCACAGTGTGGAATAACCCGTGTAATTGGCCCAAATCCACAGACAACGGCCGGCATGGTGGTTTCACGTAAAACCTGCAGCCGCATGCCATTGACCACTGGTTTGAACCATGGCGCCGAACGTTCGATTGCCTCAGCGGCAAGTGTTGCATAAATATGTGCGGGAACTGAATGAAAACCTTCAGTGTGATAATAAGCAATCTCACAAACTTGTGATTCGCGGGCCTCAATGCCGAGATAAAGATTTGCGGCAAAGTCATTGGCGAGTTGAGCATGGCGATGTGCGTCGGCATCGGTGATGACGGCCACGTTTGTGTTTAACGCGCGAAGTCTGTCGGCTAAATCATTTGTCAAACGCTCAAGTTGTGTGAACTGACCGATTACAACACGTAAATTCGCCAGGCCTTGACCGTGTTTGGCTGCAGTGTGTCGGTCGCGCACAATGCCGACGCCAGGCCCGACACCAGAGTTGCGACTTGCTCGGTAAAGAGCTTGCAAAGTTTGCGGGCCACAAATGCCGTCGGGGATTAATCCGTAATTTTGTTGAAACTCCGTCAAAACTTTTGCCGTTCGGTTGCCCAAAAATCCGTCTACACGCCCGCAGTCGAAACCTGTGCGCGAAAGCAGCAGTTGTAGTTGTGCGACATCATCTCCGCGTTGCAAAGGCGAAGTCAAATAGAGCAATCGATCGCCCAATGCGAACGAAGATTCAACTAGCGCGAGCCAAGTTGCTTGATCGCAAACCCCAGAAATGTGCAGTGACCGGAGTTCTTGAAATTTTGCGACAGCATCGCGTGTCGCGTCACAATATGTATTGACCGAAATTTGAGACAGATCTAATAGGCCAGCAGTCTCTAACCGCCGTTGCAAATCTCCGACAGCTTCATTGCTGTCGCCGAGAGTTAGCTCTTTGTCGGGATAAATTCTGCGATCTCCGCAAGTAGTTGAGATTTGCCTTTTGCACCGACCATTTTCTTCTTCATTTCGCCATTGTTGAAAACCATCAGGGTCGGGATGCTCATCACACCAAACCGTTGGGCGATATCGCCGTGATCGTCAACATTCAGTTTGGCGATTGTGATTTTTCCGGCTTGTTCTTTGGCGATTTCAGTCAACACTGGCGCAATGGCTTTGCACGGCCCGCACCATTCGGCCCAAAAGTCAACCACGATTGGTGTTGTTGCAGACTTGACTGTTTCGTCGAAGTTTGCACTTGTCAAAGTAATGATTCCATCAGCCATATTTGACCCTCTCGTGAAATTTGCGTTATTCGGGTGTTTTAAATCTCGCCACGAAATAGGCGAGAGAGTTAAGGATAGTTGCTTGGTGTTATCTAGTGCTGTGACTCAAGCCATCGTTCACAGTCAATAGCAGCCATACAACCTGAGCCTGCTGCTGTGATTGCTTGGCGATAAGTGTGGTCTTGAACATCACCACAAGCAAAAACACCCGCAATGTTTGTGTATGAAGAACCTGGCCGTGTTTTTAAATAGCCGGTGTCTTCCATGTCGAGCACGCCCTTGAACAGGTCGGTATTTGGACGATGGCCAATCGCCACGAACAAGCCGGTGACATCAAGTTTTGACTTTGCGCCCGTGACGGTGTCGACGAGACCTACCCCTGTGAGTTTTTCGGTGCCAAAAAGTTCAGTCACCTGGGCATTCCATTTAATTTCAATCTTTGGATTATTTTTTGCCCGCTCTTGCATAATTTTCGAGGCCCGCAAGACGTCGCGCCTTACAACGAGAGTAACTTTTGTGGCAAATTTCGTGAGAAAAGTCGCCTCTTCAATTGCCGAGTCGCCGCCGCCAACAACCACAATTTCTTGGCCCTTAAAAAAGAATCCATCACATGTCGCACAAGTTGACAGTCCGTGGCCATAAAACCGTTTCTCGTTTTCAAGACCCAGCATCAACGACTGTGCACCAGTGCTTACGATGATCGATTTTGCTTGGTGCATCTCATCGCGTACCCAAACTTTGAACGGACGCTGTGAGAAGTCGACCTTTGTAACTTTCTCGGTGATGAACGCGGCGTTGAAGCGAGCCGCCTGATCGCGAAACTTCATCATTAGGTCGGGGCCCATTACGCCCTCTGGAAAACCAGGAAAATTTTCAACGTCAGTGGTCAACATCAACTGACCTCCTGGTTGGTCGCTGGTGCTAGACGGCTCACCTTCAATTACAAGTGGGGCGAGATTTGCGCGTGCGGTATATATCGCCGCAGTCAAACCTGCCGGACCCGAGCCGATGATTATTACTTCGTGCATTTTTGCATCCGCCATAAGACTCCTTTAGCGAGGTTGTTTTGCGTGTCGTTTGCGCATCATCAGTGAACCTACGCCGATGAATATAAACGACAAAATGAAATACGAAACCCAAACTGCGTTCTCGCGACTCAGCCAAATGTCGAGCAGTTCGTTCAGCCCGCGAGTGAGCCCGACCAATGCGAGAACAAGAATTGTTATTGCTGCGACTACCGCGATAAGACCAAAGACGATGCCTCGCACAAGATTCGCAACAGGGCGAGTTGTCTTGTCGCTGATGAAATCAACCCATCGATCGATCAGTGCAACAGTTTTCTTCGCCCATCTTGGATCAGTAAATGGATTCGAAATCACGCGTTAAGACTAACGCAGATTATTTTTTAATTACTACGCCCCGTTAAACGAAATATCTTGAATTACACCTTGATACGGGTTCTTAGCACTGCACTGCACGCTCGTGCCGACTTCGCGCAAAACCAACAACACAAATTGGGCCTGACTCGGGATTACAAATTGAGCAACACCGCGTCTCGTGTTGTAGTCGGCGCCGGCACGTGGGCCCCACTGTTCGAGTCGACTTGGCGCGGCACCATTGGCCGTATAAATTTCAAGCGACCAAGGGCCATTTTTCATGCCAACTTGCAGAGTGCCAGTTGCGGCTCGTGAGAACTCCATCAACACGCCGACGTACTCTTTGGTGCCAAAAAACTGGTTGGCATAGCAGTCGGTTGTCCACGCAGTTTTTGAGTTTCCGTCACGCAAAGCCCAAATTTGGGCCTCATTTTCTTGGGCATCGTCGCCGTTGGGGTCAAAACTGACCATTCGCGAAATGGTCACAGGCGACTGATCGACGATTGCTCCCTGCGCAACTGAAGAATCAGTTTGCTGTGATGAATTTGATCGAGTTGCAGTGAATAAAACCGCGGCTCCGAGCAAAATTGCGATCAGACTCAAAATTTTTGTACTCGGCGGCAACGAAAAGAATCGCCACGATGCTTTTTGCACACGCGGATCGCGCACCGCACGCTGTGGCGTTGCGTTCAGCGCTGTTTCTAAAATTGGTTGACCTGGTATCGGGGCCACCGACGATTCGTCGCTTGTCATTACACGTCGCATCGGTTTTGGTGGCGTCGCCCCCGAAGGCGGAGTCATCGAAGTGGTGTGATCGTTTTGTGCACTCAACGCCTGCACCAAAGCAATTCGCGTTTCTTCACCGGTCGCATAACGATGATCCGGATTACGAGCCAATAATTTGTGAATTACTCGCACAAGTTGTGGCGCAAGCGACGGACGCAAGTGCGCCAAGTCGGTCGGTTCGCGTTGCAGACGAGCCAGTGCCGTATCGGCGTCTGTTTCACCCAAGAACGGAACTTTGCCGGCGAGACATTCGTATAAAACGAGCCCAAGGCCGTAAAGATCTGCTCGACCATCTAAAGGTTTTCCACGTACTTGTTCAGGCGACAAGTATTTTGCAGTGCCCATCATGATGTTGTCGTGAGTTAAATCTTCTCCTGAAGTAACAAGTGCCTTGGCAATACCAAAGTCGGCAAGCAAAAACTTTCCATCTGGTGTCAGCAAAATATTTCCTGGTTTCACATCGCGGTGCACAAGTCCTGCACGGTGTGCAACATCAAGTGCCGCGGCCATCGCGGCTCCCATGTGAATCGTCAGCAACGGTCCAAGACGTTTGCGACGATCCAAAAGTTCACGCAAACTTTTTCCTTGGATGTATTGCATCACAACTGCTTGACGTCCGTCATCTTCAACTGTGTCGTAGACAGCGACAATGTTCGGATGATTCAATCCCGCACAGACGATTGCTTCGCGACGAAATCTTTCGGCAACAACTGGGTCGCTGACCAGTTGGGGTTTGAGCAACTTAACTGCGATCTGGCGGTTTAAAAAAGTGTCAAAACCAAGCCAAACTTCGGCCATTCCTCCACGCGCGATTTGCCGGTCGAGGCGATATCTGCCACCTAAGAGGCGACGCGGATCATCGGGGAATTGGTTGGGTTCTAGCCTCATCTATGAACTTTGACGCTAGTTCTGCGCGCATGTTCAAGTGGGGAATGTCAGTTGCGACAAACCGTCGCAGGATGTTTTGAAACTTTATTTGACGTGAAAAGTTACGCCCATCGTGCCGATACCCGTGTGCGAACCGATTACCGATCCGACATCGCCAACGATTATCTCGCCCGAATAAACACCTTTGAGTTGCTCAACGAATGCATCCAAATCGCTGCATTGAGCGTGTAAAACAGCCAAATTCGTGATCGGGCCAGCCGACTTAACTTTCTCTACCAAGAAGGCCAATGCCTTGCTTCGGGTGCGTTCTTTGCCACCCTCCACGATTTTGCCTTCGCGAATTTCAACTATCGGTTTGATCGCCAAAGCCGACGCAAAAAACGCTTTCGCACCACTCACGCGACCACCTTTTTTCAGGTTTTCAAGTGTGTCAAGAGCGCCATATAGCTTTGTCTTTTCGCACCACTTGGCCGTGGCTGTTGCAAGCTCATCCAAAGAAATAGATGGATTTTGAGCCAACATTTGTGCGGCCACAATCACGTTGATGCCTTCGCCCATGCTTGCTGATCGACTATCAACAAACTTGATCGGCACATTCAAACCCGATTCTTTCGCGCCGGTCTCTGCTGACTGCATAGTTGCCGAGAGTTCGCGCGATAGTCCAACCATCAAAATTCCTGTTGCGCCTTCGGCGACAAGTTTTTTGTAAGCCTCGGCGAACTTTCCTGGTGCTGGGGCCGCGGTTTGTGGCAAGACTGGTGATTCAGAACAGCGTTGCCAAAATTCTTGCGTTGTCAAACTTGTACGGTCAGTAAATTCTTGATCACCGATGCTGAACGTCAGTGGAACAAGCGTGATGTTGTATTTGCGGGCAATTGCCTCTGGAAGGTCGCTAGCTGAATCTGAAATGATACGTATGGTCATGGTTTTGATCGTAGTACGGGATGGTTCTTGCTGATTTTTTTGCGGAATTTACGCCGAATATGGGCAACCCACCAAGTTGCCAACAACAACAGTGCAACGCCTGAGACAATTTGGCCGAGGCCCGCCAACGCATTTACGCGAGCCGATACTTCAATTTTTCTACCCAGCTGACTTAAGCCATCTGCGGTAAAAATTCTTACCTCAACTGGGAACAAACCGTTGGCGAGTGCAACAACATCGACAACCAGCTCCTTTGAACTGTTAGCGGCGATCTCTACTGTCGCTGTGTCTTTGCTGAACCGAAGTTTTGGACTCGCAACTTTCACTTGAACCGTCATCGCAAAATCTGAGGAGTTTTGTAAGTCAAGACGCAATTCGCTTTCACGACTGCCGAGCGTGAATGTCGTCCCTGATTGCAAAGTTACAGACTGCCGAATTTTCTTGAGTTGATCCCTGGTTGCCAAAACAAACTCTTCGCGTTCGGCACTCGTCATTGAGTCACTCGACATCACGAGCAGGCGCTCATCCCATTCTCGCCACACATTGGCGTCGGCGGCGATCGTCGTATTCAACTTGTCAATATCTGTGCGCAATGTTTCGACAATTGTTTTGCGCTGCGCAAAGTCTGCAGCATCAACAGGTGGTAACGACGGCATGTACGCGTCGAGCCTTGGCGCAGGCAGATTGCCAAGAGTTCGCATCACAACCTGTTGCGGTACACGGCTCAAAATCAGCACGGTTTCGCGCAACAAGTTTGGGTTCACGATCGAGCCGTCACTTGAAGTCAGCACGACGCGGCGAAGCGCTGAAGTGCCGCCTTCGGTTTCAACCTGATTGCGTTGGGCCAGAATTTGCGCTGACAAAAACGAGGCTGCAGCGAACGTGTCGTTGTTTGGGCTACTTAACTGTGCGACATAACTCTTATCAACAAGATGTAACGCCAGATCTACGGGGGCGGTTTTGTCTTTACTTTGCAGTCGATACGGTCGAGCAGCATTATCAAACTCGCCGAGCACAGCACTTGAATTTGGCAACATAACTATTGAACGCACCCCAGACTCAGCCAACAAGTCCAATCCCTTTTGGTCGATTGGGTCTCGGGCAATCCAAACACTGTTGATGATTTTTGAACTTGGTGAAACTTGTTGCCATGTCGTTGTGCCGCGCTCAAGCAGAGAATTGAATTCGTCGATTTGATCGTTGGCGCTCGCCGCCGATGGATCAAATCGAATATATGTAGTTGTCACCAGCGGCACCTCACTGAGCGCCGCTACAAGTTGAACCAATAACGACTGGTCAATAGGGTCAACAGATTTACTTAGACCCTCGATTAACTCGGGTGAAATTTGCACCGTTACTTTTGCCGCGTTCAACTTAAGCAGGCTGATGATCTTTTCTATTTTCGTTCGTGTTGCCAAATCAATTCGTCGTGAACCATCTGGTCGCAACGTAATCGGTGTGTCGAGCGCAGCAACAATGTTCACGGGCATCGGTTTT
>ENA-ORCY01000745-ORCY01000745.1-marine-metagenome-genome-assembly--contig:-NODE-745-length-17364-cov-3.508475_pt1 | contig 17364 bp, 14 predicted proteins | sample MGYA00248634_ERZ508507 | MGnify/ENA primary metagenome ERZ508507 (study PRJEB26178, sample SAMN06266269) | marine metagenome | isolation source: Columbia River Estuary | place: USA:Columbia River Estuary... | reverse complement strand
CATTGCATCTGCAATCATATTGCCCATATCACACTCCTGAACTCTACAAACTGCCCTGTTTCCATTTAACTCACTAGAGACACTACCGACCTCTCTTTCTTTGAGTTCGTTAATTGGCACTTCAAGCTCATCCAGGCGAGCAACAACGTCACTATTTTCACTAATTAATTTATCAATTGTGATTGGCTCACCAGTTGCAGATACAACCTCTCCTTTGTCATCAAAGACAACTGAAAGCTCGCCAAGAAACTTTCCATACGCATAAGCTTGGATAATCTGAGTATCATTTACAACGGTTGGATAAGGACCCTTTGCCCTGTCACTAACATTAGACAAGTAAGTATTATCATGGCCACCTACAATCACATCAACACCCGTTGTATTAGCTGCAATCTCCTTATCAATTGCATATGAAGAGTGAGATAAAAGGATAATGATGTTAACGCCTTGCTGAGTTAGCGCATCGACTTCAGCCTGAACTGCAGTAATAGCGTCAGTAAAGATAATGTTATCACCAGGACTAGAAATATCAACTACATCCTCAGTCACGACACCAATAAGTCCAATCTTTCGGTTATCTTTAACAATAATGGTTGATTTTTGTAATTTGTCTTTGAGCTCAGGCTCGAGATCTACATTAGCATTCGCCATCAATACTGGAAAGTTCACAGTATCCATAAAAGCCCTTAATGTTACTGGCCCATCATCAAACTCATGATTACCAACTGCCATACCATCGTATTGCATCTTATTCATCATTTCTGCTGCTACTTTCCCTTTATACATGGTGTAGAAAAGGGTTCCCTGGAACTGATCACCGCCATCCAGCAAGATTGTATTCTTGTGTCTAGAGCGTGCATCTTCAATCGCTGAAATTAAGCGAGCAGAACCTCCAAAGCATTTACCTTCAGCATTATTTTCTGCAGAACAGTTATTGTCATACTTGCTTATTGGTCTAAATCTGGCATGAAAGTCATTTGTATGAAGAATGGTTATTTCAAATGTTTTATGACCATCAGCAAATACAGGCTGTGAAGACAGGCCTAATGTTAAAAAACAGCTCAGACCAATTACTAAAGGCATTGATCTTACTTTACTTAATCTAATAGAATGAAATCTCTTAAATAACTTCATCGCTACCCCTCCTTTTGTTTAGTATGTAATTAATAAATTTATTCAAACTCTTTCAAATTTGAATAAATTATTGTAGACCTTTTTACTGAGCTTTAAAAAAAGATTGCTCATAATATTTTTGATTTTTAAGACAATAATTAGAATATAAGTTTGACAAACTTTCAAGATAACTTAAATATAATTAGATAATGAATAAGCTTCTCATAACGCTATTTATTCTAACGCTTATAGCTATAGGATTCATTTATAAGGACATTTTGCTATGCCTTAAAGTGATATTGTACGGCGCATTTTGGTGGTCAATTATTGGACTAACAAAGTTCTTGTCTAGAGACTTTACAGATGGCAGAAAAAATGACTTTTTTGGAGAGTAAATTTAAAGAAACCTGGTCTTTAACCTCGAAAACCAGTTGGAGACATCAAGATTAATTGAATACAAACAAGGAAGCAGTATTAAAGTCACAAAAGTTCCAAATAATAACCCATAGCCAAGAGCCATAACCATTGGTTGTAAGAATGCATCTTTACCTCCAAAGCCATAAATCAGAGGCAGAACACCTGCAAGCGTTGTAAGGGTCGTTAATATTACCGCCCTTAGGCGGTCTTTTGCTCCCTTTGCAATCCACTCGATTGATGAACCATCCATATCTTTATTTTTCTTAATGAAATTTAGATGGCTTATCATCACTAACGAGTCATTTACAACAACGCCTACTAATGCCAAGACGCCAAGCAAAACGAAAAAGCTAAATGTCTCAGAATGAAAGAAAAAAGCCCAAACAACACCAATTAAAGCAAAAGGAATACTAAGGATAACTAATAATGGCTGAGAGTATGAATTAAAAAGAAGCGAAATAAGCATATATATTCCAAATACAGCAAAACCAAGCGCCAAAGAAAAATCACTCAAGGCTTCTTTTGCTTCTAAGGAGCTTCCACCTTCTATGACACGAACTTCAGGAAAATTGTTAATCAAATCGAGCTCATCAAGTGCTCTTTTTGAGACAGATTGTGCGGTAGTTACTGAATCTTCAACCGCAGCGCTTACTTTAACAACTCGCTCACCATTCAAATGCTTATAGTTTGGATCACCCGGAGTCTCAATAACATTTGCAAATTGAGACATTGGAATCATTCTTCCTTGATTATTTCTGATCGAGGTTTTCGTAATATAATCATCAGAATAATTACTATCACCAAGATACATTTTCACGTTTAAGCTAGCATTATTAAACTCAACATCAGAAACATCCATGCCAGAATAGATCGTCCTTAAGTGACTATAAACCTGCTGATATTGAATACCTAATCTTGCCATTGACTCATAATCTAACAAAACTTCAATTCGATTTTTGCTTAAATCATCATCACGATCAATGTCGCTTACACCCTCGAAGCTATTAAGAATTATTTCAAGCTGATCGACAGCTGCTTGTCGCTGCTCGTCATTGCTTCCGATTAAACTTAACTCAATATCAAGGGCGCCTCTAGGGCCACCCCTATTTGTCCTAAAATTAATCCTCGAAACGCCTTCAATATCTTCTGTTTCTGCCTTTAGAATTTCTATAATATCTTTGGCAGTGGCTTCACGGTCATTAGCTGGAATCAACGTAATTGCAATAGCCGCTCGATTAGATCCTCTTGATCCAATTGTGCTTGTAAAAAAGTCTAGATTTGAGCCAACCTTATCCATAATAATCTCATCAATTTTGATGATGGACTGCTCTGTAGTCTCAACTGGAGTCCCAAGAGGAGTCTGCACTCTGATATTTATTGAATTGGTTCCGCTCGATGGCCACTGGATATAAGAAATTTCTTTTGTTCCTATATAAGCACTAAAAGCAAGAAGAGCAATAAACAGGCTCAAAATGATAAAGCGCCACCTAAGAATTACTAATAATGCTTTTTCAAACCACCTTTCGACGGGTTTAAACCATGTTTTTTGTTTTTTAGCCTCACTACCAGACATATGAGCCGGCAAGGCGATGCTTACCTCAAGTAATGAAAACGTTAGTGCACAGATAACAGTAATGGGCAATATGTATATAAATTTTCCTGTCGTACCGCTGACTAATAGAACGGTTGATATGGCAAGGACAGTAGTTAAAATAGTCGTAATAACAGGCATGATGACTCTTTTAAGGCCATCAACGATATTTTGATAGACGTCACCACCCTTCTCTTTGAAGTGGTGAATACTCTCAGCAATGATGATGCTGTCATCCACAACCAGACCTAGCACTAAAACCATTCCAATCGTTGAAATTAAATTAATTGTTTCACCTGCGAAGCCCAAAAAAGCTACGGTTCCTAATAGCGTCACAGGGATGCTTACAGCAACCCAGAATGCAGTTTTTAAAGACAAAAATAAGCCCAAAACTACCATAATTAGAGCCAGTCCCACTAGAGCATTATTCATTACAATGTTTAATCGATTGGATACCGGCTTTGATCTGTCATCTGTAACAATCAAATTGAGGTTTGAAGGATAAGACTCTTTAAGAACATCTAAAGTCGCTCTTACTTTATCAATCGTTCTAATAACGTCTGCTTTTTCTGTTTTTGTAACTTTAAGAATGTAGCCCTTAGTTCCATTAATACGAGTAACTGTGTTGAAACCGATTTCACCCTCATCGATGGTTGCAATGTCTTTTAATAAAATAGTTGGCCCATCAAAACTAGACTTTACAACAACATTCTCCAAAGACTCCATGGTTTCATATTCAGAGATAATAACTATATTTTTTTGATTCCTTCCTTGATTATTATCACCAATAGCAGAGCGAACATTTTGATCCGCGATGACACTTCTTACCTGGTCAAAAGAGAGCTGATACTGTAAGAGCTTATCTGGATTAATTCTGATTTGAACTTCCCTTTCTGAATCCCCGCTTACATTCACACTTGAAACGCCATCAATCAAAGATAGATTTTTCTCAATATTATTTGCAATGGCTTTGGCGGTCTCAACATTGATACTGTCGCCACCAATAACGATTGTAAGAATTGGCCACTCCGTACTGGTTCTGTCAACCACTCTTGGATCATTTGCATCCTCAGGCAAGTCTTCAATTTCATTGACCGCTTCAGAAATACTATCCTTTACCTCCTGAATATCATCCACCTCTTCATCAATTTCTATATTGATACGAGATGAACCCTCTGAGGAGGTTGAGGTTAACTCTTTAATTCCATAAATTCCTTTTATTTTGCTCTCAATAACATTAGTAATATTCTTCTCAACATCTCTTGGAGAGGCGCTCGGATATGAGGTATTGATTGATAGTCGGTCAAATTCTATGACAGGATAGGTGTCACGCTGTATTTTTTGTAGTGTCATAAATCCAAGTATGACAATTGATAAAGTAAACAGGAGAGCCAACTTTTTTTGTCGAACAAGAAAGTTTAAGAAAGCATTCATAATTTAAATACGCTTCGAGCTCTTTAAATTGGATTGTAATCGTCTGGTAGACATATGGCACTCACCCCTTTTTAATGTATTGTGCTCTAGTAGAAAAATTATAACTTTTGGATGTATATAATATTGATTAATATTTTACAAAAGATGAAGTTTAAGTGAATGTTTGATAAGTCAGAAATTGTCATTATTGATGAACGCCTTTATCACTTGGGGATAAAAAAAGGAGATCTTGCTCAAAACATTTTTATTGTTGGAGATCCCGCAAGAGCCATACGCGTATCTAAAGAATTTGACACTGTTGACCGTGAAATTTCAAATAGAGAGTACCTAACATTTACAGGCACATATAAGGGCATACCAGTATCTGTCATTGGAACAGGAATTGGTACAGATAACGTTGAAATTGCTTTAGTAGAGGCCTTTATTGAGCACGAATTCAATTTTGAGAGCAAAACAAGAAATACTAACTGTGAGCCAATGACATTGATAAGGCTTGGAACATCAGGCGGGGTTCAGTCAAATATCGCTCCTGGTTCTCAAGCCATTGGCTCTTATGCGCTTGGCCTTGACAATACTGGCATCTATTTTGAAGAGCCATCAAATGACCGTGTGATTGAAAGAATTGAAGAATCTGCTAAAAAAATATTGAATAAGTCAATCCCTAGCTCATCAAGATTCAAAGGAAAACTTATCCCTTATGCTTCGAAAGCATCAATTGAAGTCACTAACGCCTTAGAAAAGCAGGCATTAAAACATGGCGTTGAATATGAAGTTGGTATTACTTCATCCTCTCCAGGATTTTATGGCCCATCCTCAAGATATATTGAAGGCTTAAAAAATACATTTCCAGACATAAAGGGAAGTCTTTCAAAAATTAATATTGATGGATTAAGAGTTCTTAATATGGAAATGGAGTCAAGCCTATTTTTTCACTTATGCGCTCAGATGGGATACCGAGCTGGAACAATTTGCACTGTCATAAGCGGACCAACAACGAGCGCCGCTGTTATCGATTATGACAAAGCAATTGGGGATACAATAAGGGTTGGTTTAAATGCCATGAAAGAGCTATATGAATCAAACTAACAAGAAATTCAACATCAGAACTTCAAGAAAAATATCTATTTTATTTTTTTTAATTGCAGTCCAAACAGCTACTGCCGATGAACTCAATAAGATGAGCACAATTGATGGTGAGTCTAACAAAGTTATCGTTGAAAGCGTTGATTTTGAGAGACTGAAATCTAATGACACTACCTATATTTCAATTAAAAGCAAAGTAACTACAAATGTAAGGTGCGCACTTTTTGACAAAAATGGGAGACCAGTAACCACAGTTGAAGGAATTATTTCGCCGCCTAAAACAAAGCTTCAAGCCGAATCTAAAAACGTAATGGTGACCTCAGTGAAATGCATAGAACAAAAAAATGAAGAAACTGAACAGAGCATTGAAGACCTTGACATCTATTACAAAATGCCAACATTTTTATTGGACGATTAAGTTACATCATACTTACAGTTCGTATCAGACCCAATATCTAGTAAAAAACTCACTAGATATTAGGACTTTGATTCTACAAAGCTATTTTTGATTTTCTATATTTTTAAACTCACGGACAGTCAAAACTGCTCCAATAATTGCCATAACAAAACAAAACAGACCCGTAATAAATATTAATGAATCATCCATAGTTAGTCCTTCCTCGATATTATCTTGAAATATATAGCAAATGTTAGAATTGATGGGATCCAGGTGGAAGTAAACAAAGCCTCTTGTTTTGTATCAACCCCTTGAAACCACAGATAAGCTGTCGTTACAAAAGCAACCCCAACTGAAAGTAAAATACATATATCTGACGTTTTAATCATAATTACATCCTTATTAAAATTTAATCTTCATTCCAAAAAGCCCAAGACCCAATCAATAGAAGTATCACAGCCAATGATGCGTGTGCACGCGTGCTTGTTTCTTGAGGTAGCTCTATTAAAAATGGGATAATATTAGCCATACCAAGTAGAAGCCAAACTACTGCTAATGCAGCCAATGAAAGCGCTATTACCCCTATTTTTTTTCTCATGTTATTATTTATAGTCCAACTTCAATTGAGCAGTTTAGAGAGAAGACATGTATGGACCATGTAGAATTAATGAATATTGAGTGGAGATTGAATAATAACTTTTAATTCAGCCAATATTTAACTGAATATGAAATAATTAATTAGCTAAACCATAAGATAGATAAGTCAATGAATCAAATTAATCCAAAAAAATTATTAAACAGTAAGTGGACTAAAGTTTTGCCAACTAACAATGAAAAACATTTTTTGATTTCTGAACTTAAATATGATGATAATGAGTTAATCAGCGATTGTTTAATTGAGGCAATCATTTCAAAGAGTAATGAGTCTATAGACTGGAATGAATTAAAAGACTCAAATAAGTGGCAACAAGGCTGGAAATAAATATGCAAGAAATAGTTCTTTATTTTTTAATATAATAAGTCTATGAAAAAAAATAAAAATGGTCTCAATACCGAACTACTTGAAAATGGAATGACGCTTCAAACAAACTATGACAATGGTCTTAAAAATGGTATTGAAATATATTGGTACGCCAATGGTCAAAAGGCCTCTGAGGGCTCTTATCTAAAAAACAAACTGGAGGGATCGCTTACCTACTGGTATGACAATGGCACCAAAGCCTCTGAAGGCTTCTATAAAAATGATAAGCCTGAGGGTATGCAAACCGCATGGAATGAGAATGGTCAAATTGAGTCTGAGCAAGAATACAAAAATGGGGTTTTGAATGGCGCATCAATATTCTATGAAAATGGAGTAAAAACTGCTGAATATGTCTTTAAAAATGGTGATGTAGTTGGTGATTTGAATGGATGATAGGCTCATTGACTGCCATACAGAGCTTAAAAGACTGCGCGACTTGCAGTATGAGTCTGATTTTAATGACAATAATCAACAGTCAAACTTCTACAAACAAAAAGCTGAATACATTCAAAACCTTATTAAAAAAGGTGTTGACTCTATTCCCAACTTTTAATTAAAAATATGGCTTCCATAACAAACTACTACTTTGGCTACGGGTCAAACCTCTCAAAGGAGCAGATGGCAATTCGCTGCCCGGAATCTAAGTATTACGCCTCAGGAACCCTGTCAGGCTACTCATGGCTTATCAATGCAAGAGGATATGCAAGCATTACACCCTCTGAAAGCGAATTTGTCCTGGGTGAAGTATTTACTTTGAGTCAGCAAGATATCGACTATTTGGATATCTATGAAAGCGTTGAAGAAGGTATGTATTTAAAGTCTAATTTGAGTATTGAAACCTCAAAAGGCACTATCGATTGCCTGGTATATATTGCCTCTGATAGCACTCCAGGGATTCCTAAAGAGGAGTATATTGAAAGAATCAACCTAGGGATAAAGAGTGCAAATTTGCCAGATGACTACGTTCAAAAAACAATTAGGTCCTTTATTCCAGAGGGCTAAAAAATCGCTTTTAATTCTTTGTTTACATAGCAGTCGACAACGAGATGGTAACGATCTAAACTGCTGTTATTACTGACCGAGTGCGGTTTAGTGACATCCAAATAATAGAAATGTCCTGTTTTTAGGTTAAGTTTTTCTCCATCGTCATCTTCATCGTTTTCATACATTGTAAAAACTACATCTTGATTCGTACGAATTGGAATATGGATTCTTACTATCTTTTTATTTTCGATGTCTGGATCAATGTTGTCATTGTGTTTCCGAAGCGACTTACCTGCTGCAAGCTTCATGAGACGTATTCTCTCAAAGTTGCATGGTAATCTAGCTATTATTTCGTGTATAGGACTCATAACGGGTTTATTTAGTAATGATGTCCACTGCAGTTTATTGTCAATTTTTTTGTCATTCCTTGCGAAGCCTGGTTTGTATATATCCGAAGGATTAGCTCCATAGCCATGGAAAGATATCGCCGTCCATATATTGTTGTTCTTATAGGGTGCAATCTGAGTTAAAAGTTGGAATTCTGCACGATCCAGATAGTCTGAGACAGCAGATAAATCCTCCATATAAGGCTCTATTGATAGCTCATAATTATTCATCATAAAATTACTTTTAATTATCAATACGCCCTATAAGTATCTGATTTTAAATTAGAAAAATTCATCTATATGATATACAATAATGAAGAGAGAGAATATTATCGCCTCTTATAGGTCGGTCACCAGCCCTATTAAAAAAAAGGCCACCAATGATTATTATTTATTAATTTTAAAGTTTCTTATGGGGAAAAGGGAATTTAAATACACACTTAATAAAAGTCACTTAAAGGCTATTTTTGCTCTGTGCCTATTCATTTTTAGTGCTCATTCTTTAGCTGCTCAAAACAGATGGTGGGTGGCTATTGACGACGGAACCGACAAATATTGGGACGATAATGCAAACTGGTCTACAACTCAATATGGTAATGGAGGCGCCTCTGCACCTACTGCCAATAATCTTATTGCTATTTTCACAAGCGCCAGCACTGTTGATGCTAAGCTGCGAAATAATATCAACAAAATTAACAAACTCAAACTACTAAACGGGTACTCGGGAAATATCAACTTAAATGGATATCACTTAGCATCTTCACAAGGCCCGATGATTAATGATGGTAATGTCTTGGTTACCGCTGGTTCATTTTTTCAAACTTGGGGGTGGCTCTATATCAATTCTGGAGGTGCAGTTACAGCAAGTGGTGACGGAAGTAGAATAAAATTAGGTCATAACTTGTCTATTAATGGTGGTACTTTGACCGCACCCAGTGGTGGTAGCAATCGATTTATTCTTAGAGGAGGCTTTAATCTATATGGAGGAGGAGTTTTTAACCATAATAATGGAACAGTTACCATGTCTACAAGATGGAGGGGGACTCCTGGTGCCGCAATAAGAATTGATGCTGGCCCAGGAACAGGTCGAAATTTTTATAATTTATACAAATCTGGAAATAAACATGCCACATTGTCAACGAATGATATAGAAGTTGAGAATGATATAACAATCATTGGAGTTGGAAGCATCAGAGCTCAAAGTAACAATATTTCTGTTGGTGGAGATTGGACTCTAAATTCTTGGAAAAACTTTGATGCTGGGACAGGAAAAGTTATCTTTAATGGATCATCTGCACAAACTATATCTTGGCTAACAAATAACACCCGAAAATTTAAACATCTCCAGATTTCCAATTCTGACGTTTCTCTTGCAAAAAATACTGGCATTTCTGGGACGCTTACGATTGACTCAAATGCGACACTTGATATCAACGGTAAAAATTTAACTGCTTCTACCCTTGTTAATAATGGCAATCTACAGCTCTCAGGAAGTGAAACTGTTTCAATTTCAACTAAAGATACAGACTCAGGAACTATTACCTATGATGGCACAGCAACTGGACTTGCCTATGGAAATACATACTTTAATCTTGCACTAAACACTACTGGAACAATGACACTTGATGCCGATCTTGATGTGAATGGATCACTCATGATTACTGATGGAACCCTAAATACTGGCAACAATGATATCAATGTCGCTGGTAATTGGACAAATAGTGACAGTTTCATCTCTGGCACAGGAAAAGTAACGTTTGACGGTACGTCTAATATCGTTACTGGCGGTACTGGGGACTCCAATGACTTTTATGATGTTACACTTGGTGGAACCTCTGCAGCTCAGTCCACTAACGCTATAGCGATTGATAATAATTTTGAAATTACCTCATCAGGCACTTGGTATACCAATTGCTTAGCGATGACTGTGAGTGGCAATACAACAACCGGGAGTGGATCTATAGCAACCACCCTTTCACCTACTGTCGCATTTAGTCCAGCAAACTCAGCGACCGGGGTTTTGGTAGGCTCAAATCTAACACTCACTTTTAATACAGCTATAAGAAACACTAATGACTCCGCGCTCACAGACTCTAATGTTGACAGCTTAATTACCCTTAAAACAACTAACTCGAGTGGCTCAGATATCGCCTTTGATGCGACCATTGACTCAGATAAAAAGATTATTACTATTAATCCAGATAGTGATTTTTCCAGTGAACAGGTCATTTATATAGCTATCGGAACCACAGTTGAAGATGATGCAAATAACGCTATTAGTGCTTCCTCAGGAACCTTTACTGCTCGGGAAATTGGGGTAAGTGACACAACTGCACCAACGATCACTTTTAGTCCAGCAGATTTAGCAACCAGTATTGCCAAAGACTCAAACATAACACTAACCTTTAGTGAGGCTATAAGGAATACTGATAATAGTGAAATCACTAACTCGAATGTAGGTAGCCTAGTTACTCTTAAAGCAACTAACTCGAGTGGCAATGATATTGCATTTAACGCCTCAATAGATAGCGCTAAGAGTGTCATAACAATAAACCCGAGTAGTGATTTTTCCAGTGAACAGGTTATTTACATTGCGATTGGAGCAACAGTTGAGGATTTATATGACAACGTAATTACTGCCAGTTCAATATCTTTTACTGCAATAGATTCGATTTCACCAACACTTGCTTTTGATCCAATTGATTTAGAAAATCCAGTACCAGTCACTGATAATATAACAATAACTTTTAATGAAGCTATTCGAAATATCGACGACTCCACATTAACTAGTACCAACGTTGATAGCCTAATCAGTTTAAAGGATACCGATGAAAACGGAACTGATATAGATTTCAATGCAACCATAGACTCTAACAAAAAAATAATTACTATTAATCCTGATAGTAGCCTTTCGAGTGAACAAACAGTTTATGTGGCTATAGGGGCAACCCTAGAAGATGACTCTAATAATGCTATTACTGCAAGCTCTATAACATTTGTGGCAGCAGACTCAACCGCTCCAAATCTAGACTTTACACCAGCAGACTCTGCAACAGGTATAGCAGTCAACTCAGACATTACTATCGCCTTTGATGAAGTGATTAGAAATACTGATGACTCAGCACTAACAGACTCAAATGTCGATACTCTGATTACTCTTAAGACGACCAATTCAAGTGGATCTGATATCACCTTTGATGCTGTGATTGATAATTCTAAACAGCTCATAACAATTGCACCAAGTAGTGATTTTTCAAGCGAACAGGTTATCTATGTAGCTATTGGAGCAACGGTAGAGGATGCTTCAGACAACGCGATAAGTGCAAGCTCAATAACCTTTACAGCGGCAGACTCCACGGCACCAACGGTTGCTTTTGTGCCTCCTGATGCGTCAAACTGTGTACCAATATCCTCCAACGTCTCACTGACCTTTAATGAGGCTGTTAGAAACCCTGATGACTCAGCCATTACTGACTCAAACGTTGGAAACTTAATTACTCTTGAGTATACATCTGACAGCTCTCCAGTCGCCTTTACTGCAACCATAGATTCAGATAAAAAGATCATTACTATCAACCCCGATAGCGACTTTGTTAGTGGCGAGGTCGTTAATGTAGCTATTGAATCCGTAGAGGACTCATCAAATAACACGATGAGTGCCACTTCTGGTACATTTTGCGTTGTCGACTCCACAGCTCCGGTCTTAACCTTTAGTCCAGCGAATTCTTCAACCATGGTCGCTGAAGATACAGACATTACCTTGACCTTTAATGAAGAAATAAGATTAATCAACGATTCAGCCTTAAATAATACCAATGTTGATAGCTTAATCACCTTAAAAGAGACAGATGCAAATGGCAATGACATTGCTTTTGATGCCACAATAGATTCAGATAATAAGGTCATTACGGTTGACTTAGTGAGTGATTTATCTAGCAATCAGATTGTTTATGTAGCGATTGGTGCAACTGTTGAAGACTCCTATAATAATGCTATAACAGCGGATTCGGCGACCTTCACAACGGGTGATTCGTTGCCGCCAACCGTTGAAATTGAAGCGGTTATTACGGCCTCCATTGCCACCGATTCAGACATTACATTCACGTTTAGTGAAAAGATAAGGCTTGTTAATGACAACGAGGCAGATAACACTAACGTTGGTAGCTTGATAACTCTCAAAGATACTGGTGCTAATGGTGCAGATATTCCTTTCTCTGCAACCATTAATGCAGCTAAAACTATTATTACAATCAATCCAACCAGTAACTTTTCAAGTCAGCAAATAGTCTATGCAGAAGTTCCTGGGAATACTTTTGAAGACTACTCGGATAATCTAGTTCCACAAACAATCAAGACTTTTACAGCTGAATATCTCAAAACCTCGCTATCAAACCCTCTCAATGAGAAGGATGTTATTGGTCTCATAGAGGCTCAGATAGAAAGTGCAAAGAGAATGATTGTGCATTCAACAAAACCTGTCCTAAGGCGTATGGAATTTCTGAGAAGACACAATGATCAAAATAACCTCTCAAATCAAGGCGTCAAGCTGAGGTTTGTGAATTCATCTGTCACAGAAATGTCGCATGCACTTAATCTCTCTAGCCTAGTGAATCAGACATCCGACTTGTTCGGAAATGACTGGGCAATTTGGAGTGAAGGAAGCGTCACTATTGGCGAGACCGATGAAAATACGTTTTCTTCCATCAAAAAAATTAAAAGTAATGGAATAACGCTCGGTATCGATAAGATTGTCGATACAAATCAAATATATGGCGTAGCAATCAGAATGGAGGATGACGAGAGTGATATTGGATCATCTGGAAGTAAACTAGATACGGATAGCCTTAGTCTATCGTTATACGGAACCTTTCCCTTCAGTGAAAAAACCTATATCGACGGCACCTTCGGGGTTGGCAAACTAAGTACTGATTTGACCAGAATACATGAATCAGGAACCCTGACAGGAAAAAGAAAAGGAGAGCAGATATTTAGTTCGGTTCTCTATGGCGCTGAATTTAATAATGATATCACTCTATCACCTTACGGTCGTATCGATGCAGGTTATACAAAATTAAAGAGCTACTCTGACTCTGGAAAGGTGGCATCCATAAACTATAATGAGCAGAAAATTAAAACAGCGAGAGCCTCCATCGGACTCCTCATTGATGATGAGATACAGACTCAAAAGGCAACATTTATGCCAAACGCTCGAATTGAGTATGGAAAAGATATTGTAAATGCTTCAGATGCAGTCCTCTCCTATGTTGTCTATCCAAATACTGATTACACCTTCAGGATAGACAGAGAAGAAACTGATAACTTTCGAATAGGCTTTGGAACTGATGTCTTAGTTGATGGAGGATGGATACTCTCAGCAGACTTTGAAAGAAATCAAGAAGAAAACTCAAGTTATGAAAACTCAATCAATCTTGGCGCATCTTTCCAGCCAAATTCAACTACTGAGTATAGTTTTTCAGTCATTGGAGGAAGCTCATCTAACAAGCAATTCGGAATTGATTTTGATAAAAGTATGACTGATGATTGGACTCTTAATGCAAGCTTAGAGTCTGCAAAATCATCAAACTCAGGTTACAACAATACCGTTGAATTTAGTACCAGAATGTCGTTTTAACAGCTTATTTATTAATCATCCATAATTTAATAATTTAGACTTTTGTGTATACTTAAGATCTATACAAAACATTTAATTTTATGTATTGCATTAAAACTGAAATACCTCAAGAAATCTGTTACATTGATGATGAACTAAAGGCTATCTATCACAGCAGAGAAACGGTGTGTATATGGGTTCTTAAATCTCGAGAGGATCGGAATCGTTTTGTGGATGAAACTGCTGGAATGCTTAAAGATGAAAGAGAGAAACACTTTGAATCTTTTTATTAATAATGTACAAAGGAATTTAATATGAGTTGGTGGTCAACGGTTATTGGTGGTGCGGTAGGCTTCATGATTGGAGGCCCATTAGGGGCAATGCTTGGTGTAGCTTTTGCAGGTAATTTCTCAAAACGAAGAGCGCAATCTGGCTTTAATAATAATTTTGGTCCAGGAAACCAACAGCGAGTCCAGGCGGCTTTCTTTAGTGGCGTCTTTTCAGTCATGGGTTATATCTCTAAAGCTGATGGAAAAGTTTCACAATCTGAAATTATTATGGCGCAACAGGTGATGGAGCACATGCAGTTATCAGAGGATATGATTAAAGTGGCTAAAGATCTCTTTAATCAGGGAAAACAAGAAGGTTTCAATCTAGATGAGGTGCTTGAGCAGTTTCGAGTTGAAACGCATAGAAGAGCTCACCTGATACGAATGTTTCTGGAAATTCAAATCCAAGCAGCCTACGCAGACGGAGTCTTTGACAGTAGTGAACATAATGCGCTTAGAGATATCGCTCAAAAGCTCCACTTTCCGCTTCATGAGCTAGAAAGCCTTATTCAACAGTTTTCAGCCACTAAGAGCGGCACTAAGGGCATCTCTGTTGATGATGCATATAAAGTTCTGGGAATTGACAAATCATTAAATGATAAAGAAATTAAGCGTGCCTACAGACGCCTTTTAGCTCAGCACCATCCAGACAAGCTTGTTGCCAAAGGACTTCCTGAAGAAATGCAAAAGCTAGCTAACGAAAAGACACAAGAAATTATTAGTGCCTATGAAATTATTAAAAAGCATCGAGGCATGCGCTAACTTGATATTTCTATTCTAATTAGAATGGTTCTAGAGCCAACGTGCGTCTCAACTGAGATAACTTCTTCATTTCGATATCATCGCTATTAAATTACATCTCAAGTCTTTGAGTATTTGAACTCTGGTTCTTTATCTAAATAACTCAAAATCTTCATCTAATCTTTATATCAATTTATTAGAATATATTTTTTTTAAATAATTTCAATCATCGATGGAAACAAAATTAGTTATTTGGACTACGCTGTGTATGGTTTTCATGCTCAGTTTTATGTACACAATGGTTAGTATTATTAGTAGTTTTGTTAACTAAACACTCTAGGAGATTTAATAAGATTATGACACTCGCAAAATATAATACAAAAAATGGCTCTCCCAATGATCGTCGTAAGACTAAAAGAGCATTAGAGAGAGAATTCCAAGAAATTAGAAATATGGAGTCATCTATGGATAATGACTTAAAAGATGCTTATTTAAACAACTTAACATTTCTTCAAGAAGAGTTAAGAGGAAATGAAGCTCTTTAAATATACATTTGCAATTGTAGGTTACTCTTTACTTGCTCTATTTCTTTATGTGGGTATAACAAATTTGTAATTAAATTTAATTGAGATAATCATTATTATCATATATATCTAAACATATATATCTTTTATTGATAGTATGCTAAAATATAGTTAAATATTTAAATTTTAAGACGGTGAAAGGCCGCGTCATACAGGACGAAAATTATGAAAATTGGAGCGCTCAAAGAAACATTATTAGGTGAACGCCGCGTTGCTCTAACTCCTGACAGTGCTGTTCAGCTTCAGAAGCTGGGTTATGATTGCCTGGTCGAGAAGAATTCTGGGCTGGCTGCTGGCTTTAGTGATGAGCAATACAAATCTGTAGGTGTTGAAATTGTAGATACCGCTAAGCAGCTTACTGAGGCTTGTGATGTAATTGTCAAGGTCCTTCCTCCGAGTGAATCTGAACTCCAAGAGCTATCCTCATCAAAGACGCTAATCTCCCTCTTCTACCCTGGTAGTAATGAAGCGCTATTGTTGTTGGCTAAATCTTCTGAGTCTAACGTTATCGCTATGGATATGGTACCTCGGATCAGCCGTGCCCAAAAAATGGACGTCCTATCTTCTATGGCAAACATCTCTGGTTATCGAGCTGTGATTGAAGCTGGTAATAACTTTGGTCGTTTTTTTACTGGTCAAATGACTGCTGCTGGCAAGGTTCCTCCAGCAAAGGTTTTGGTTGTTGGAGCTGGCGTTGCTGGACTTGCTGCGATTGGCACCTCTACCTCTCTTGGTGCAATCACCTATGCATTTGATGTACGCCCTGAGGTGGCCGAACAGGTCGAATCTATGGGCGCTGAATTTGTTTTTTTAGATTTTGCAGATGAGCAGGTCAACGATGCCTCAACTGGCGGCTATGCTTCAGTATCTTCCCCTGAATTTGCGGCTGCTCAATTGGATAAGTTTCGTGAGATTGCCCCAGAGATGGATATTGTTATTACAACTGCTTTAATTCCAAACCGAGAAGCTCCTGAACTTTGGACTGCAGATATGGTTGCTTCCATGAAGCCGGGTTCGGTTATCGTTGATTTAGCTGCAGAAAAGGGTGGGAATTGCAAGCTGACTGTTATTGATGATCGTATTGTGACAGAGAATGGCGTTATTATTATTGGTTATACGGATTTTCCAAGCCGTATGGCTGCTCAGGCGAGTTCGCTCTATGCCAGTAATATTCGTCATATGATTTCAGATTTAACTCCTGGAAAAGATGGAGTGATTGTTCATGACATGGAGGATGATGTTATTCGCGGGGCAACAATCATTCATTCGGGTGAGATTACGTTCCCTCCCCCTCCTCCTAGAGTTCAAGCTATTGCGGCTACCAATAAGGAAAGAATCCCAGATAAAACCCCAGAAGAAATTAGGGCTGATGAAGTTACAGCGTTTAAAAAGCAAACTAAAAATCAAATTATATTGCTCACAGTCGGCGGTATTTTATTGTTCTTGGTTGGAAGCTATGCACCTGTTAGCTTTATGCAGCACTTTATTGTCTTTATCCTGTCTGTTTTTGTTGGTTTTCAAGTGATTTGGAATGTTAGCCACTCTCTTCATACTCCACTGATGGCTGTCACCAATGCTATTTCGTCAATCATCATTTTAGGGGCAATACTTCAGATAAGTTCAACCAGCTTTCTAGTAGTGATACTTGCTGCGATTTCAGTATTTTTTGCTGG
>ENA-ORCY01000737-ORCY01000737.1-marine-metagenome-genome-assembly--contig:-NODE-737-length-17544-cov-4.599989_pt1 | contig 17544 bp, 14 predicted proteins | sample MGYA00248634_ERZ508507 | MGnify/ENA primary metagenome ERZ508507 (study PRJEB26178, sample SAMN06266269) | marine metagenome | isolation source: Columbia River Estuary | place: USA:Columbia River Estuary... | reverse complement strand
AAAAGTTTTTCAATTAAAGCTTTTCTTTCATTTTTATCTGAAATTCCTTTAAGTTTAGCGAAATAGTTTAGTAATTCCTCAGCTGACATATTTGGATAAACTCCAAATGATTGAGGAAGATATCCTAATGTTTTTCTAAGTGAGATTTGATCTTCAATAACGTTTATATCATTAAATTTGATTGAACCGGTATCAGGTGATTGTAATGTTGCAATTGTTCTCATTAATGTAGATTTCCCAGCTCCATTTGGACCAAGTAATCCAAACATACCCTTGCCAATTTCTAAACTCAAATTGTCCAATGCTTTAACCTTGTTACTATACGTTTTCGTAAGATTTTCTATTATTAAACTCATGTTTTTTTTTTGATTTTCAAAGATACTATTTTATTTTACATTCTATAAAGAATGTTTTTAAATAAACATAATTCACTACTTTTAAAAAAATAAGAATAACAATGATCCAATCCTACAAACAAAAAATAAATCTAGAAGAAAAATATGATGCTATAATTATTGGATCTGGAATAGGTAGTTTATGTACAGCTGCCTTACTTTCAAAAGAAGGAAAAAAAGTTCTGGTTTTAGAACGTCATTATACAGCAGGTGGATTTACACATGTCTTTAAAAGAAAAGGCTACGAATGGGATGTTGGTATTCATTACATTGGTGAGGTTCAAAACCCTAACGCTCCAATTAGAAAAATGTTTGATTATATTTCAAACGATAAGCTTAAGTGGGCTGACATGGGCGAGGTTTACGATAAAATAATTATTGGAAATAAGACATATAATTTTGTAAAAGGAGTTAAAAACTTTAAAGCAAAAATGTATGAATATTTTCCAAATGATATTGATGCCATTGACAAATATGTTCAACTAATTTTTGATTGTAATAAAACGATGAAAAAGTTTTATTTAGAGAAAGCCTTGCCTACTTATGTAAGTAAACTAGTTGGTTTTTTCTTTAGAAAAAATTATTTAAAATATTCTAGTAAAACTACTTATGAAGTTATTAGTTCATTAACAGATAATGAAGATTTAATTAAAGTTTTAACTGGTCAATATGGTGATTATGGTTTACCCCCTAAGCAAAGTAGTTTTGCAATGCACGCTAGTGTAGTAAAGCATTATTTTAATGGAGGAAGTTTTCCAATAGGAGGTTCTTCCCAAATTGCTAATACTATTGATAATGTGATCGAATCAAGTAAGGGGACTATTCTTGTAAGTGCAGAAGTAAAAAAAATATTAATTAATAACAACAAAGCTAGTGGAGTAGAAATGAGTGATGGTAAGAAATTTTATTCTGATTTAATAGTTAGTGGAACTGGGGTTTTTCAAACTTATAATCATTTAATTCCTAATGATATTAGTGTTAAACATGGTTTTGTAAATAATTTAAAAAAAGTAACACCTTCTGTAGCTCACGGATGTTTATATCTTGGATTAAATGGAACCTCTGAAGAACTAGGTCTTCCCAAAAATAATTTATGGATATATCCAAAGGATGTTGATCACGATACTGCAGTTTCGAATTATCTAAATGATACTGATTCAGATTTTCCTTTAGTGTATATATCATTTGCTTCGTCTAAAGATCCATCGTGGCAATCAAGATATCCAGGTAAAAGTACTATAGATATAATTACATTATTACCTTATGAAAGTTTTATGAAATGGGAGGGAACCAAGTGGATGAAAAGAGGAGAGGATTATGGTGATTTAAAAGAAAAAATTACAAATCGATTGCTTAATCACCTTTATAAACAATTACCTCATTTAAAAGGAAAAATTGATGCTTACGAATTATCTAGTCCACTAACTACAAAAAACTTTGTTAATTATGATAAAGGTGAGTTATATGGAATTGACCATACTCCATCAAGATTTAATCAAAAGTTTTTAAGACCAAAAACACCAATTAAAAATCTTTATTTAACAGGACAGGATATTGTTTCAGCTGGAGTTGGAGGTGCTCTTTTTTCTGGACTTATTACTGCCGCATCAATTACAGGAATTAATTTTATGAAAAAAATATATAAATAAAAAAAGAGAGTTTTTAACTCTCTTTTTTTATTATGTATGGTAAATTTTAATTTTGAGCTGCTAATGCCTCAGCATCTATCAATGTAGGATCAAAAAAGTGATACGCTTCAACTATTTTCTCGTTTTCAAATCTAAATGCATGATGAACAGGAATTTGAATCTCATTTCCAGTAATTTTTCCCGTTGCAGTCCAATAGAACCATGCCAATGACCAAACACTTCCATTTTCGTAAGTAGCTGTTGTTACATTAGAAGGCTGAATTTTACTATTAGAAATAGTATCAAATAATGAATGATGTAAAGCTGCAGCTCCAACCCATTCTTCTTTTGATACTTTATTTGAATTGAAATAAAAATTTCCGTCATCAGCCATCAGGTTGGCAGATTGTTCAAATTTATTAGTAGTATAATTATCCATAAGTTCTCTAGTTAACATGGATTCTTTACTTGAATCATTAGTTATACCAGACCATCCACCAAATTCCATATTTGGTTCAGTGTTACTTGAATTAGTTGTTTCACAAGAAATAAATAATCCAAATGTAAGTGTAAGTAAAATTAATTTTTTCATATTATAATATTTTAAAATGAATATAAATAATTTAAAACTATTATTTTTGATATAATATTAAAAAAATATTCTAATATGAAAGTTTTAATGGATTATGTCAATGACAATACTTTTAAAGTAAAAAACGAGTCGAAGAATGAGTTATTAATTGATATGTGTGATCCAGATAAAAAAAATCATCTTTCTCCAATGGAACTATTACTGTCTGCTGTAACATCTTGTGCTGCTGTTGAAATTGTTTCAATGATAAAAAAAAGAAAAAGAAATTTTCAAAATATTTTGGCTGAAACCCATGGCGTAAGAGTTGATGATTCACCAAGGTATTTTACTTCAATCGATATTAAATATATAATTTATTCTAAAGATTTAACTGAGAGTGAAGCGGATAGATATATTTCTCTTTCATTAGAAAAATATTGTTCAGTTGGAGCGACTATTAATGATAAAACTAAAATAAATCATAGCTTTAACATTATCAGATAATTTTAAAGAGTCTTTTCCATAAATTCTTTTGCAAACTTGAAAGATTTACTTCTTGCAGTTTTATTTCCTCCAATAGTTACTCCTCTTTCTACACAGAAAAGAAATCCTATTTTTTGTAAAAAAGGATTTGTCATAGGAATGTTTAGATAATTCATTAGGATATCACCTTCAATATTAACGTCAAACATACAATCTTTAAAACTGTACCCATTTTCATTGAATTCTAATTCTCCTTCTCTGTCAAACCCGTGGTGAGAATTTTCATAAACTGTAATATTAACATTTGATTTAGCTAATTTTTTTACAAAATTATCACATGGCTTAGCTGGTGTCCAATCATCGAGTTCCCCAATCAAAATGTGTATTGGAGAATCACTAAAACTCAAATCCTTAAAATCAAAAAAACATGGTGGATAAAAAGCTAAGTGAGATGCAAACTTTACAGATTCACCAAGTGTTTTAATTATTGGGTTCCATGCAGAAAATAAGGTTACTCCTCCACCTAAACTCCATCCAGTTATTGAAACTTTGTCTTTGTTAATTGATTTGTGCTTAGAGAGAGTTTCCAGAGCTTTATACGCATCAAACACCATGGCTGCTACAGTAACTTGATTTTGCTTTCCTACAGTTGATTTAATATTTCGACTTTGAAAACTATTTAATTCAAAGGTTGCATAACCTAAATCTTGATACATTTTAATATAATCATAGTGATGATTTTTCCATCCCTCACTTCCAGCCACACCAATTATTAATGGATATTTCTTATTAGGGTTTATTGAGTCTAAAGGAACTGTTAAATGTCCAAACACATCTTGTTCAGAATTATTGGATTTAGAAATGATTTCGCTAAAAGAGTAAGGGTTTGAACTCTTGAAAAATATTTTTTCCTTAACATTTTGAGTCCATACTAAGCATGATGTTAAAAAAAAAAGTAAAAAGTAATTTGATTTAGAATAGAACATGCTATGGGAATTAAATTATTTTTTCAATTTTGCTATCAATATTATTAAAGGTAACAATATCTCCAATCATCTTACCTAAATATGCCTTTGCAATTGGTGTATTTATTGAAACACAGTAAAATTTACTAGTATCACTGCTATATATTTCTGAAGATATTGAAATAAAATAATTATTGGTTGATGTAAGAATTATCGAACCAGGTGATACTTTTGAATTATCTGATTGTAATGATTTTATTATAATAAGCTGTTTTTTTAAATTTTCTATTTCTTTTATTCTCTTACTGTTTTTTTCTCTTTCGATTTGAATCATTGCCCTAGTAGTCTCATGTTTATCTCCTGCACTGCTCTTAGTTTCTTCGTTTAAAGATATTAGTAAGTCTTGATCAATTTTTAAATATCTTTTTAATTTAAAATTTATGTTGTTTTCACAATGATCAAACAATAATTTTCGAATATTTCTCATTTAGAAGATTTGTAAAGTCCAAGCTCAGAAATTAATGGAATATCTTTGGAATCAACTATTGTAAACCTTAAATCTTTTACAATCAAAGGTTCAAATTTTATTAGTCTTTTTTTTCCAACTGTAGTTCCTTTTTCAACTGTAACCCATTTTTCATTTACTTTTATTTCGAACACAAATTCTTTTATTCTTTGCCCTAGATTGATATTCTCAGAGATTTCAAAAACATCTACAATTTTTTCATTTTTAAGAGTAATGTTAATTATGTTATTATTTTTTAATTTAAAAGGACAAAAAGTATTAATTTTTTTATCAATAATCTTATTGATTGGATGACTCTTGTTATTAAAATTAATTTCAGACTCTTCAATAAAATTTTTATTAAAAGTATTTTTTAAAAATTTATTAAGCTCTAGCATTCTTAGAGCATCATTTTCATGTATCAATCCTCTTTTGTCAACAGGTATGTTTAGTAATAAAGAACTGTTTAATCCAATCGAATTAAAATAAATATCAATTAATTTATCTAGAGATTTTACCTTGTTATCTTCCTCAGGATGATAATACCAGCCGGGTCTGATGGAAACATCTGTTTCAGTAGGAATGAAATGAGTTCCAAATTCTTGGCCAGACGAAAACTTATAATAATCTGGCATACCACCATATAAGCTATCCCGATAAATATTTGACCAGGTAGTTTTACTGGCATACCCTTTTTCATTACCAACCCATCGTATATCTGGACCTGCATCACTAAATATTACAGCATTTGGCTGATATTTTCGAATTAATTTATGGGTATTTTCCCAATCATAATATGTTTTTTTATCAACTTTTCTCACATCATTAGCACCACCGTAATAACCACTTCCACCATTAGCACCATCAAACCATACCTCAAATATTTCTCCATAATTTGTTAAAAGTTCAGTTAATTGATTTCTGAAATATTTAATATAACTTTCTTTTCCATAATCTGGGTGATTTCTATCCCAAGGAGATAGGTAAATACCAAGTTTTAAATCATATTTTTTACATGAGTTTTCTAAATCTTTTATTAAGTCTCCCTTACCTTTATTCCATGGACTATTTTTGACTGAGTGTTCCGAATATTTACTTGGCCATAAAGAAAATCCATCATGATGTTTTGCAGTAATTATTATCCCTTTCATTCCTGATTCTTTAATTATTCTGGCCCATTGATCTGTGTCGAGTTCCGTAGGATTAAAAGTTGATGGTGATTCATCACCAAATCCCCATTCCATATTTGTAAATGTGTTCATATTAAAATGAATAAATGCATAGTATTCCATTTCTTGCCAAATCTTTTGTCTTTCAGAGGGAATTGGTTTTACAGGTTCATATGATTGATTGCAAGAAAATAGAATTATAATTACAAGGCTACTTAAAATATTTTTCATCTATTTAATTTAGGATTTTTATTTTATTAACTTAGGTTTAAATTAAATATAATGCCAAAAATATTAGTCACCGGTGGGTTAGGTTATATAGGAAGTCATACTGTTGTCGAACTACACAAGCAGGGGTTCGAGGTCATTATAGTAGATGATTTATCAAATACTAGTTTAGATGTATTAGAGAGGATTAATAAAATAACAAATTCTTCTATTAATTATGTGAATTTAGATTTAAAAAATATTGAAGCAACTAAAATTTTTATTTCAGAAAATAATGATATTGATGGTGTGATCCATTTTGCAGCCTCTAAAGCTGTTGGAGAAAGTGTTGAAAATCCATTAAAATATTATACAAACAATCTTTTTTCTTTAACAAATTTATTGAATGAATTAAAGGATTTAAATAAAGAAATAAATTTTATTTTCAGTTCTTCAGCTACTGTATACGGTAATCCTGAAATTGTACCAATAACTGAATCTGAGCCCATTAAAAAAGCAGAATCTCCTTATGGAAACACTAAACAAATTGGAGAGGAGATAATTAAAGATCTTGTTTATTCCAATTCTAATTTCAAGGCTATTTCGCTTAGATATTTTAATCCAATTGGAGCACATTCATCAGCTATGATTGGGGAATTACCTATTGGAGTTCCTCAAAATTTAGTTCCTTTTATTACACAAACAGCAATTGGATTAAGGAAAGAACTAACTGTTTTTGGAAATGATTATCCAACTAGTGATGGTTCATGTTTAAGAGATTATATTCATGTTATGGATTTAGCTAAAGCACATATTAAATCTTTATATAAACTCATAAATAATGAAGATAAAAGTTATTATGATACTTTTAATATTGGAACAGGAAAAGGTACTTCTGTTTTAGAACTTATCAAGTGTTTTGAAAATGTTACTGAAAACAAGTTAAATTTTAAAATTGGAGATCGCAGAGAAGGGGATGTTGCAGAATGTTTTGCTGATGTTTCTAAAGCTAATAAAATTTTAAATTGGAAATCAGAGCTATCGATTAAGGATTCTCTTTTATCATCTTGGAATTGGGAAAAAAATATCAATAATGAAAAATTACAATAGAAGAAATTTTTTAAAAAAATCTACTTTAGGTGCAGTTGCTGCATCTACTCTTAGTATAAGTTGTCAAGAAAATATGTCAAAATCATCTCCAGGAAAGTATATGGGTAATTTTGCTGATAAATCTTTTGATAATGTTAAAGCAGCATTTATTGGCCTTGGTGCTAGAGGCCCAGGTCATTTAAAAAACTTTTCAACTTTAGAAAATACTCAAGTTGTCGGATTATGTGACTTATATGAAGATAATGTAAAAAGAGAATCAACTAGACTTAAAAATTTTAATAATAAATCAAATGATGTAAAGTTATATTGGGGAGATGAAAGCAATTGGAGAACAATGCTTAAAGAAACTAAGCCAGATATAGTTTTTATCTGTACCAATTGGAAAAATCATGCACCTATGGTTATACAATCTATGCTTGACGGAGCTCATGCTTTTTGTGAAGTTCCTCTTGCTCTTACAACTAATGAAATGTGGGATATTGTTAATACATCTGAAAAAACTCAGAAACATTGTATGATGATGGAAAATGTTAATTATGGAAGAGAAGAATTAATGTATTTAAATATGTGCAGGAAAGGCGTTATTGGTGACCTCTTACATGCAGAAGCTGCGTATATTCATGAACTTAGATTTCAAATGAATCAAGAAGAAAGAGGAACAGGGTCATGGAGAACAAATCATTATGCTGAAGGAAATGGTAATTTATATCCAACTCATGGGCTTGGCCCTGTAGCTCAATATATGAATATAGCCAGAAAAGAGGATAATTTTAAAACAATTGTTTCGTACTCAACACCTGCAGTAGGAAGAAAATTATATGCTAATAAGAATTTTGATAAAGATCATAAATGGAATAAATTAAACTACAACAATGGAGATTTAAACACTTCAATTATAAAAACAAATTTAGGAAGAACAATCCTAGTTCAATGGGATGAAACAAGTCCTAGGCCATATACTAGACATAATTTAATTCAAGGTTCAAAAGGTACGCTTACAGGTTTTCCAACAAGAGTTGCTCTAGAAAGTGGTTTTGAAGGAGTTTCTAAAGATCATCACTCATGGATTCAAGGAAAAGATTTAGAATTATTATATGAAAAATATGATCATCCTTTATATAAAAGATTAAATTCTAAAACAAAAAAATCAGGGCATGGCGGTATGGATGGTATAATGATGTATCGAATTGTAGAATGTTTGCAAAAAGGTTTACCGCTTGATCAAAATGTATATGAAGGATGCTTTTGGAGCGCTGTAACCCCTTTGAGTGGAAAGTCAATTAATGAGGACGGAATGCCACAAGAATTTCCAGATTTTACAAGAGGAAATTGGAAAAAAACAGCTCCACTTAATATAATAACTTAAATCATGATTAATGATTCTTTAATCATTTTGGCAGCTGGTCTTTCATCCAGAATGAAAAAATCAGTTTCAAGCAAAAATTTAAGCAAACGTTCAATTGAACAAGCCAATAGTAGAGATAAAGGATTAATTGGAATAGACAAAAACGGTAGGCCTTTAATTCATTATTTATTAATTAATGCTAAGATAGCAGGGTTTAAAGTCATTTATTTAGTAATTGGACAAAATTCTGATAGCTTTAAAAGCTATTTTGATGAAAATAAATATGATGGTTTAGATATTGAATTTGCAGTTCAATATCTTGAAAAAAACAAGCTAAAACCCTCCGGAACTGCCGATGCATTGTTTCAGGCTATTACTCAATTTCCAATACTAAAATCCTCAAATTTCTGTGTTTGTAATAGTGATAATTTGTACTCAGCAAAAGCACTTAGAAGTATTAGGTCTACTTCCTTTTCTAATGCCTTTATTTCTTATGATAAAAGTTTTTTAAATTTTAGTTCAGAAAAAGTAAGTTCATTTTCAATTTTAAAGCTTAATGAAAACGGATATTTAGTAAATATTTTAGAAAAACCGACAGCGAAAGACTTTGATTTATTCAAAGATAGTGGTGGAAAAATCAGAGTAAGCATGAATCTTTTTAAATTTAATGGCTCAGTTTTTTATGATTATTTAAAAAATTGTCCTTTTGATGTATTAAGAAACGAAAAAGAATTGCCAACTGCTGTTTTGAACTTAGCTAAAGATCAACCAAGTTCTGTTTATGGAATACCATTTGAAGAACACGTTCCTGACCTAACATCTAAAGATGATATTATTGTTTTAAATAAATTATTAAACCAAAAATAACTTTATTTTAAAATATGAAACTCCCATCCTTTAAGGGTATTGCTTTCTAATGTATAGTTGCTTTTTTCAATTATACTTTGAAAACTTCCTTTGATTCCAGTTTTAAATTCTAATATTTCATCTGAAAGATTTGCAATGAAGTATATTGATTCATTTGCTTTAGATCTTTTAAAGCATACTATACTTTTATTTCCTATTTCAATTACTTCAAATTTAACTTTTGAGTCAATATTTAATAAATTATTTTTTTTCTTTATTAAGTTCAAATTTGAATAAAAGTCATAAAAATCAGATTTGTTTTTTGGTATAAAATCTTTTTCGAAAAATTCTAATCTTTTTTCTAAACCATATTCCTGTCCATTGTAAATCAGAGGCATTCCAGGGAGAAAGTAGGTGAGTGCTCCAAATGTTTTAGCTCCTTTTCCATATCTATCGAAAACTGTTCCAGCCCAAGTATTCTCATCATGATTGGATGTAAAGTTCATTAAAATATGATCTGAGCTGTAGTCATTTATATTTCTATTAATATTTTCTATTAAATCATCAGAGTTGTTTTCTTTTTTATATATGTTATTTAATACGTGATGTCCAGACCAATTATAACTCATATCAAACATTTCAATAAGCTCAAATCCACCAGGATGGTATCCATCTGATTCTGCCAACATTAAAACATTTTTTATGTTTTTAAGCCTATCTATAGATTTTTTCCAGAAGGAAGGAGGGCAACTGTGTGCAGCATCTAGTCTATATCCATCAATATCGTGTTCTTTTACCCAGTATTCCATTGCTTCAATCATTTCATTCTGCATCTCCATATTATCAAAATTAAGATCAGCTACATCTGTCCAACCCCATGATTGACCAGTGTCGGGATTAATTGGGTCTGTAATCTCTCCATTACTGTCTTTTGTATAATATTCTGGGTTTGTATTTATCCAATCATGATCCCAGCCTGTATGATTTGCTACCCAATCAAGAATTACTAACATATCGTTTTTATGTGCTTCTGCAATTAATTCGTCAAGATCTTTTTTACTTCCAAATTCTGGATTTACCTCTTTGTAATCTGAAATAGAATAATAACTTCCAAGTGTTCCTTTTCTTTTAATTTTTGATATAGGGTGAATAGGCATAAGCCATATTATTTTTACTCCTAAATCTTTTAGTTTGTGAATGTCTTTAGTAAAATCATCAAAATTACCAGTCTTAGAATATTGCCTAATATTTACTTCATAAATCACTCCGTTTTCAATATTATCAATTGGAAAAGATTTATTATTATTTTGGCATGAAACACTTAAAAGAGTTATAAATAGTAATAATTTTTTCATTTTTAATTAATTTTAATTGTTTTAGGATAAATTGTTATTTCTTGGTTATTTAACATAATATCAATTTTTTCTCCACTTAATAAATTTATTTTAGTTTCATTTTTGTTAATTAACACATTAATTTTTCTGTTTTTAATATTAAGTTTAAAACTATAATTGTCCCATTTTTCTGGAATATTTGTGTTCAAATAAAGTTTGTTTTCAAATATTTTAACACCAGCAAATCCTTCGATAATACTCATCCATGAACCGCCCATTGAGGTTATATGTAAGCCTTGTTTAATTTCTTTATTATAGTCATCTAAATCCAGCCTACTAGCTCTAATGTAATAATCGTATGCCTTTTCAGTATTATTAATTCTTGAGGCTAAAACACTATGTATACATGCTGAAAGTGATGATTCGTGAACTGTAAATTGTTCATAATAATTAAAATTATTTTCTAATTCTAATTTAGAAAAATGATCTTCGAAAAAATAGAATCCTTGTAATACATCTGCCTGTTTAATATATGGAGATCTAAGAATTTTATCCCATGACCAATTTTGATTAATAGGTCTTTGATTTGTTGGAATACTATTAATTGGTTGTAAATCTTTATTTAAAAAACCGTCATTTTGAATAAATACATTTAAATCTTTTGAAAATGGTAGATACATGTTCTTAATAATTTTTTTCCAGCTTGAAATTTCATTTGTAGTTAAGTTATTTGTTTTTAAAATAAATTCATTACTAACGTTTGTTCTATTTGCGATTTCTGAAAGTTGTTCAATTGTATATTCTAAACACCATCTCGCACTATAATTAGTGTACCAATTATTGTCAATGTTATTTTCATATTCATTTGGACCTGTAACACCAAGAATTACATATTTATTTAATGCTTTAGAAAAGTTTACTCTTTGTTTCCAGAATCTTGAAATAGCAATTAATATTTTTATACCCTTATTTTCTAAGAAACCATAATCCTCAGTAGAATTTATATATTTTTTAATTGCTTGTGCGATTGCTGCATTTCTATGAATTTCTTCAAATGTAATTTCCCATTCGTTATGACATTCTTCGCCGTTAACAGTTACCATTGGATAAAGAGCAGCTCCATTGTTTAATCCTATTTTTTCTGCATTTTTGATAGCGTTGTTAAGCTGTTTATAGCGCTGGTTGAGTAGATTTTTAGCAACAATTGAATCCTTTGTTCCTAGATAAAAAGGCACACAATATGCTTCAGTGTCCCAGTATGTTACCCCTCCGTATTTTTCACCTGTAAAACCTTTTGGACCAATATTTAAACTAGGATCATTTCCATTAAAAGTTTGATTTAAATGAAAAATATTAAATCTAATTGCTTGTTGAGACTTAACATCCCCGTTTATTATTACATCGGAATCTCGCCATATTTTGTTCCATTCTACAGCGTTTTCTTTACATAAATCAATAAATCCTTTTTTTAAAGCATTTTTACTTTCTTTATCGATTATGTTAATAAAATCTTTTTTTTCAGAATCATTAGAATTTACATATCCTCCAATTTTAAAAATAGTCAATTCGTCATTTTTATTAAGAATAAAATCTGTTTTAGATCCTATTAAACTCTGATCATCGCTTTTAATATAATTTCCATCAATTTTTTTATTATTTAGATAGTGAATTGTTTTAGTAAAAGTTGATATTTCAAATTCTGAATTGATAACTTTAGAATTTACAATACTTAAATTATTTTTTGTAATTGAATCGGTTGTTTCTAAAAATGGTTCATTCCAGTTAGAATCATTATTTCTTGTACTGATATCAATACATGGTAAAATTTCAATATTAATATCGTTATCAAATACTTTTATTTTATAATTTATAGCACCAATATTTACTCTTTTTAATGAAATGAATTTTTTAGATTGGATTTCAATTTTTATAGAGCTATTTGTTAGAACTAAAGCTTTTCTTTCACACCACCCTTCTTTCATATTTAATTCTCTTTTGTATGAAAGAACTTTACATTTGTTTAAATCTAAAATTTCCTTGTTTATTGAAATTCTAATTTTGTTCCAGTTTGGACAATTTACCATTTTCGCGAAATATTCTGGATATCCTTTTTTCCACCAACCTACTTTTGTTTTATCACGATAATATATCCCACTAATGTAGTTTCCTATTGTTTTATCATTGGAAAAATCTTCTTCAAAATTTCCTCTTTGTCCAATTTTTCCATTTCCTAAACTAAAAATACTTTCAGAATCAATCATTTTAGTTGAATCGAATTTATTTTCAATTATTGACCAAGGATCTAGAACGTATTTATTTTCAAGCATTATTAAAATTCTTTTAATTTTATTTCCTCAAACCTTTTATAAACTTTATCTGCAATTTCTAATTTATTAGAAACACCTATTCCAATAGTTGTCATATTTATTTTATTTCCTGCAATTATTCCAGCTTCGGAGTCTTCAAATACTACACAATCTTCTGGATTTGATTTTGTTAGCTTAGAAGCTAATATAAACCCCTCTGGATCTGGCTTAGATGCTTTTACACTATTTCCGTCAACAATAGCATCAAAGTATGAGTAAAGGTTTAGTTTACGTAATATAAATCTGGCATTTTTACTAGACGAATACAATGCAACCGAATGCTTTCTTTGTTTTGCCTTTTGTATAAAATCATAGACTCCATTTATAATATTTGAAGAATCGATATTTGATATTTTCTTTAAATAAAGATTATTTTTTTTCTTTAAAATTTCGTTAAATTCTTTTGAATCAAGACTTAGGTTGGCCCATTTCAAAATTTTATCTAAACATTCTGATCTACTAACACCTTTTAATTCCTCATTTTTTTCAGGACTTAGATCATAGTTTAAGCTCAAGCAAATTGATTTCCAAGCATCAAAATGATAATCTTCAGTATTAGTAATAACACCATCTAAATCAAATATAAAGGTTGGTAAAGTTCTCATACTAATAACTAATTGTTTTTTTATCAGTAATTAGTAAATTCAGTAATCCAGCAATAATTAAGGATAAACCTGCAACTACCATTGAAAATATTACTTTATCTCCAATTAAGTTGGTTAATATATTTATTCCTCCAATAGCTGCGATTATTTGGGGGATTACAATAAACATATTAAATATTCCCATGCTAGTCCCCATACTTTCTTCCTTAACAGAACTTGACAACATAGCATATGGCATAGACAAAATACTTCCCCAGGATATTCCAATTAAACTAAAAGAAATAAGTAATAGGTTGTGATTTGAGATAAAGTACATTGATATAAAACCAATCCCACCTGCTATTAAAGACCAAAGGTGTATTTTTTTTCTATTTATTATTTTTTTTGATGTGTATAATGTTAATATTAGTGCAAATAACATTGAGGATAGTCCATATGTTCCCATGTAAGATCCCGTAAGATTTGAAGCTTTTTGAAAATTTAAATTTTCTAAATTATATTGAGCTAATTCAACTTTATTTGACAAGTCGAAATCACTCATTATTGGTATAGGGGCATTGAATACATGTTCCGTTATGGCTGGATTTGCCATACTCCACATTGTAAAAAATGCAAACCAACTGAAAAACTGAATTAAACCTAGTTTTTTCATTGTTAAAGGCATATCAATGAAATGTTTGGTGAATTCATTTAACATAGATTTGAAACTTCTATTTTGTTTTTGTCTAAATTTCTTCAAGTCTTTTGGAGGGTATTCTTTTGTCGTAAAAATTGTGTAAAGTATTGATGTGAGGAAAACAAATGCTCCAATTGCAAATGCAAGTTTTACGGAATCTGGAATTACACCAGGTTCAGCTACATCACTTACACCTAAACTACTGACAAAATAAGGTAAGTTGCTAGCAATCCATGTTCCAATACCTATTATTAAAGTTTGAGTTACAAATCCATATGATCTTTGTGAATCTGGAAGCTTATCAGCTACAAGAGCTCTAAATGGCTCCATACTTATGTTTATAGATGCATCAAGAATCCATAAAAATCCAGCAGCCATCCACAATGTTGATGAATAAGGAACAAAAAATAAAGTCACAGAACTAAGTATGGCACCGATTAGAAAATAAGGTTTTCTTCTGCCAAGAACGGAATGCCAGGTGTTATCGCTTAGATAACCTATTATTGGTTGAACAATTAATCCAGTTAGCGGAGCTGCTATCCATAAAAGAGGAATACTAGCTTCTTCAACGCCAAGAGTTTGAAAAATTCTAGACATAAATCCACCTTGTAAAGCAAATCCAAATTGAATTCCTAAGAATCCAAAACTCATGTTCCATATTTCCCAAAAACCTAATTTCTTTTTCATACTATCTTAATATATAAAACGTAGACAAATGTCTATTAAATATTATGAATTTATAGATGAGATGATTAACCTAAAAGGTCTTTTTAAATAAATCAAAACTATAAATAAATTGAGAAGTAGATTTATAATTTTGTGATGCTAATATATTATTTTTTTAAAATTATGACTATAATTAATTAAAAAATCTACTATAACGTTATAGTAGATTTTTAAGTTTAATTATGAGGATTCTCTTTTAATTAAGGAGCAATTAATGATTTCTGTTTTGTGTTCATTGCTATTAGTTTTCCCTGTTAATTTATTTATTAAAAGTTTAGCAGCTCTTTCTCCCATTATTTCTCCATGCTGACTAATTGTGGATAGAGAAGGAGAGGAATATCTTGAAATTACTCCATCTGTAAATGATATAATTGCAATTTGATCAGGAACTTTAATCTTATTCTTTTTAAGAACTTTCAAGGCTGAACCGGCATAAATTTCGTTTACACCCAAAATCGCATCTACTTTTTTCAGTTTAAGAACCTTTTCTAATTCATTTTCTAAAAAAGACATTTCTAATTGACTTCCTTTTTTGTCCTTAACTTTAATAATTAAATCACTATCAGGTGTAATGTCATTATCTTTTAAAGCCTCCAAATATCCTTCAGTTCTAAGGTTCCCAACACTAACATAGTCTTCAGATGTTATAAGGAGAATATTATTTCTTTTATCATCAATTAGTGCTTGAGTTGCTTCTTTTGCAGCCTGTTTGTCATTTACAATAACTTTATCACATTTTACATCATTTATAACTCTGTCAAACAATACAACAGGTATTCCCAAATCTATAGTTTCTTTTATGTGATGAAAATCTTGTTTTTTTAGTGTTTCTTTAGCTATCGACATTATAATGCCATCAATATGTCCATTGGCAAGAGTTTCCATATTTAAGACTTCTTTTTCAAAAGATTCATTTGAAACAGCAATAATAACATTGTATCCATTTTCAGTTGAAAATTTTTCAATACTATTAATTACAATTGAAAAAAAATGGTGAACAATTTCAGGAATTATAACACCAATTGTTTTAGTTTTTCTATTTTTTAAACTTAAAGCAATATTATTAGGTCTATAATTGTGTGCCTTTGCAAAAGCCTTGATTTTTTGTCTTGTTTCAATACCTATTTCGTGACTATCTTTTAAAGATTTTGATACTGTTGAAATAGAAACATTCAATTCGTTCGCAATTTCTTTTAGTGTTATACGTCTTATCATTTTGACAATTTTTAAAACTAACTGTTAAAGTATATTCAAAGATAATGACTATATTTTGTTTAATTAATAAAAATAAAGTTATTAACACTATAACGTTATAGTTATGTAGCTACAACGTTATAGTTGATTTATATGTAAAACTGACTTGTTAGTAGTGATTAATTAATATAAATTAGTAAGTGAGAAGTAGATTTTTTAACCAAATAAAAATCAAAAATATGATGAAATTTTTAAAACAAATTCAAATTCTTTTTTTGCTTTTCCTATCAATAGGAGCTTTTGCACAACAAAGCGTTTCGGGTTTAATTACAGATAGTTCAGGCACCCCTTTACCTGGTGTTAATGTAATTATACAGGGAACAAATGTTGGAGTTTCTAGTGATTTTGACGGTAATTATCAAATTAATGTTGATAATGGTCAAATTTTAGTTTTTTCTTATATCGGATACGATAGTGTTGAATTAACTGTAAATGGAACAAATCAAGATGTAAAAATGACAGAATCTGACTCTGAGTTAGACGAGGTCGTTGTGATTGGGTATGGTACAGTAAGAAAGAAAGATTTAACTGGTGCTGTAGATTTAGTTACTGAGAAGAACTTTGCAAAAGGTTCTGTAGTATCCCCTCAACAACTTATAAGGGGAAAAGTTGCAGGTGTCTCTATTGTTTCAAATAGTGGTGCTCCTGGAGATGATTCTAATGTTCTTATTAGAGGAATTGGTTCTTTAAACTTAAATTCTAATCCACTTTATGTTGTGGATGGAATTCCTTTAGATTCTGGTGGTGTTGGTGGATCAAGAAGTCCGCTGAACGCAATAAATCCAGCTGACATAGAAGCTATAAGTATTTTAAAAGATGCTTCTGCTACAGCCATATATGGATCTAGAGCTGCAAATGGTGTAGTTTTAATTACTACAAAAAAAGGTAAAACAGGAGATCTTAAGTTTAATTTTAGCTCTAGATCATCTTCTTTTACACCTATTGATTATGTTGATGTATTAAATGCAACTCAATTCAAATATGCTGTTCAGGCAACTGGTGTTTCTGATTATATTTCTAGACTTGGTTCTAACGACACAGATTGGCAAAGAGAAATATATGAAACTGCAAGAGCTCAAAATAATAGTTTCTCAGTTTCAGGGGGTCTTTTAAACATGCCATTTAGAGCATCTTTAGGATACACTGATCAAGATGGTATTTTAATTGGTGATAATTTTAATAGAATGACAGGATCATTCAATATTGCTCCATCCTTTTTAGATGGTGATTTAAGAGCTAATGTTAATGTTAGAGTTGTTAGAAGTGAAAATGACTTTGCTAACAGAGGGGCAATTGGATCAGCTGTGTTTTTTGATCCAACGAAACCTGTTTATGGATCAAGTCCTGACGTATTTGGTG
>ENA-ORCY01000735-ORCY01000735.1-marine-metagenome-genome-assembly--contig:-NODE-735-length-17574-cov-4.912385_pt1 | contig 17574 bp, 37 predicted proteins | sample MGYA00248634_ERZ508507 | MGnify/ENA primary metagenome ERZ508507 (study PRJEB26178, sample SAMN06266269) | marine metagenome | isolation source: Columbia River Estuary | place: USA:Columbia River Estuary... | reverse complement strand
CCAGTTTATAAGCGAGAACAAATGCAAATGTTTCTAACTGACGAAGGTATACTTAAAACATATATCTATAATGGTTACACTAGAACTAAAATATGGAACACTATGGCAAGACTTAAATTCATGCTAGACTTCTATATCAGAAATTACAAACTAAATACGACAAATAACGGATAATATAAGTATATGAAACAAATTAAATTCAATCAAGAAACAGGTAATGTACTGTTAGAAACAGACAAAGGTTACCAAGTGCTTACTCCACTACGTCAAAACATAGAGTATACAGACTACACATCGTTTTATCGCATAAATGATAGAATATATGTGTAAGAATATGCAAGAGTTACTAGCTTACTCTAAAGCTAGACGACGCAGACAAGCATTTCAGCACTATGAAATCAATAAAGTGCATGGTGAATGCAGTGGTTTGACTGATCGTGAATGGAATAATGTAAAAACACGCGGTAAAACATCGTATACTCAATCAAGTAAGTACACAATGCACAAAATGTGGCGTGATAATACACAGAAATACGACTTAAAACAATTAAAATTAATAAATAAAGCATGAGTAAAATGAAAATTATAGATGAAATAGCAGACGCTCAAGTCTCTTACATCAAAGAAGCATTGTATGACTCTGTTCAGTGGGCTATTGATGGTTCAGAACTAGATCATGACAAGCTAAATGGCGAAGAATACAACCAATTAATGCACATGATTATGTGTGCTACAGTAGAAAAATTACATACAGGATTAGATGAAGACTAGAAAACTAAGACATAAGCACATTAAACTACTTAAAATAACTAAGTATGAAGCCGAAAGATTAGAAGTAGAATACTACAGACGATTTAATTACAAACTAAATACGATTGTAAACGGATAATATAAATATGAGATGTAAATGTAATAACAAAATACCGGCAGGCAGAATAGCCTTAGGTTACAGCAGATGTATTAACTGCTCAGAAACAAAACAATACAGCTATATTCCTATAATTGGCAATAAACAAGTATTAGAAATACAAATAGTAAGCCAAGAACTAAGCGATCAAGTACATAAAGCTTGGCGCAGGAAATAAGGGAGTGATAAGGTAAGTTAACCACGAGTGTAAGCATTGCGAAAAGCTATAGGGTTAAAACGGCGGTTCGACTCCGCCCACTTCCACTAAATGCGGGATAGAGCAGAGGTAGCTCGTTGGGCTCATAACCCAAAGGTCGGAGGTTCGATTCCTTCTCCCGCAACTAACATTAAATAAATTAAATATGCCAAACATGAGTTACTGCAGATTCGAGAATACTGCAAGAGCAATGGCCGACTGTGTGTCTGCTATTGAAGACAATGACGTAAGTGAAAACTTAAGTATGTATGAAGTAAATGGTCTTAAAGACATGCAAATGCTTGCTATGGATCTTATAAACCTAGAAAGTGAGATAGAAGATTTACTAACAAAGTCAAGAGTATTACATAATACAGACTAAATACGAACTAATACGGATAATATAAATATGAAATACAAAATTAAAACAATTTACGACAACTTAAAGCCAGAATTTAAAGCTGAGCTTAACGCAAACGCTAGAAAATACTCTAGTGCTAAAAGACTAAAGTACACACTTATGTCTAAAACATCATGGCAAGACCTTGCTATCAGTGAATTATCAAGTATGACTACATACTGTGATATTTATACTTTCAAGCTTTCAGCTCAAGATATTCTATATGGTAATAATATTATAAATAAATAGTATGACTACAAGAGTAAAAAACTTAGCACACGACAAAGCATTCGCTAATGTATACAGTCTAGACACTGACATTAGCAGGCTAAAGCAAGAAATAAAAGATGATAACACGCCTTTTATAACAATAGACCAACTAGAAGGTGTATTGAGACACACAAAACAACAACGTGAAGTGTGGGATTATATAGCAAAATTAATAGAAATAGATCACGAAAGAATAGATTACTTAGATTATGGAAAACAAAACAACATTGCCTAAATGGTTCGACGGTACGATATACGACAAAGGCGAAACAGTGACAAACCCTTTTTCAGGCGACACCTACGAACTAAACAACTTAGAATTAAGTATGTATGACTTAATTATGGGTTCACAACTCGTACAAAAGTACGATTTAACAAGAAAAGGCTTAGATTGGTTTAGAAAAGCCAATCCTAAAGCTTACCAAGTGCTATTAGATTAGCATAATGACTCGTGGTGTAATTGGCAACACGTCTGGTTTTGGTCCAGAAGAGTCCAGGTTCGAGCCCTGGCGAGTCAACTAACATTAAATAATAATAATATGAGTAAATTTAAAAGTAAACTTACACCTCATTTCAAGGTGAGTTTAGCTAAGTCAGTGATAAGAGTCATGGGCTTTAGCATCCTAATGTCATCTATAGCATTAGGCGTAGCAGTATTAATAATCGCTGAAATAGTCAGCATAGGTGAAGAATTAGTATAATGAGTACTAGAAATATGACACTAGTGATCGATAGGTCACACGCAGAAGATCATGAAGCAGGCTTTGCACTTAAACCTCAATTGGTAAGTGATAAAGCTTATGTTCATATGTATCTGCACCACGACGGTTATCCTGAGTGGAGAGGCATAGAGCTTGCTAACTGGATTCAGCACATGCAAGAGTACAGAGGTTTTACTAACTTTGCTGATGGTTCAAGAATAGCATCACATTTAGCACATGACTTTCATTACAATGCTCAATATTTATATCCTAATGTCGACTCGTGTGATCATGAGTATACATGGATTATATGGACAGGTAAACCTGATGTGTGGTTAAGTGCTTACAATCAATACACTAACGTTTGTGAATTTGTTGGCACACCTGATAAACTTATACATAGATATAAGCAGAAAAACATGGGTTACACTAACTGGACTGAAAAGTTTTTAGTAGATAGTCATGCAGAAGAAAATTACAAACTAAATACGAAACACGATGGATAATAATAATATGTTTAAAGAAGATATGATCGTGGATATAGGTAACCTTACAGGTGGTGTCAAATCACATATGGACGGTGAAAAATACACATTAAAACAAATGCTAGTACGTATTGAAACATTAGAAGAACAACTATCTGATATAAGATACTTCTTAGCTAATCCTAAAAAATTACCTTATTAATGACAGAAAAAGAATACGAAAAGCTACTAGATAGAATTAAATTCGATCTATATCAAGAGTTTATCAACCCTGACACTGCTACATATGGTATTAAATATGTAGATGATGAGATAACACCTGAATCATTAACTGACAGGCAAATCTTGCAAGATGAACTCGGTAGACTTTGTCTTATACAAAATAAGTATGTAGACGATGAAGAATACGAAAAAGCAGAAATAATGAAAAGAAAAATAACCCAATTACAAAATAAAATAGATAAATTATGATTAAACCAATGCTCGCATACAAAGTAGACAAAAAACCTGTCGACTGGTCCGAGAAAGTATACATTCAACCTAAGCTTGACGGCGTAAGGTGTGTTATATACGTCGACGACAAAGAAAACATCAGATGTTTCTCACGTACAGGTAAAGAATTTCACAATCTTGAACACATTAAACTATCGTTAAACGAATTTTTCTTTGACTATGCTAATGTAGATGTCGTACTCGACGGTGAATTATACAACCATGATCTTAAAGATGACTTCGAAAAGATTATATCATTAGTTAGAAAACAAAAACCAACTGATGCTGATAAAGCTGAAGCTGAAAGGCTAATACAGTTTCATTGCTATGACTATATAGAAACAGTTATGGACAAGCCTTACAGTTACAGATCTGATCAACTAGCTTGTTCTGATATGTACAACTACTGTATTAAATATGTAGAAACTACTCTAGTTAATTCTAAAGACTCTGCACAGTTAAGACATCAGTATAATCTAAATAACGGTTACGAAGGCTCTATACTACGTCTAGACAAACCTTATCAGCAAAAACGATCTTACAACTTACAAAAGTTTAAAGACTTCAATGACACCGAAGCTACAATTGTAGGTTATGAAATTGGCAAAGGCAAACGTGAAGGTACTCTTGGCAAATTCTTAATGCAAGATGATGATGGCATAGAGTTTGGCTGTCCTCCAGGTAAAGGCTACAACTACAAAGATCTAGCTAATATACTTAATAATATTCATGACTACATAGGTAAACGAGCTACATTCACTTATTTCGAACGTACTCAGTATGGTAGTTACAGACACCCATTGTTTAAAACTATTCGTAACTATGAATAAGTTAGTATGGCAATTGTATAACGACAATATGATCAGCATGGAAGTTGCCAATATGCTACTTGATCAACATTATAACAGAGTAAATAAATTATGAATATATTTTACTTACACCCTGATCCTTATGAAGCTGCCGCTTATCATTATGACAAACATAAAGTTAAAATGATACTCGAAGCAGCACAAATGCTATGTACCGCTCATCGCATGTATAACCTCGATTATGAATGTGAGGATATACCTTACAAGAAAGCGCATGTAAATCATCCGTCTACCATATGGGCTAGACAGTCTGGTCAAAACTATTATTGGCTATACCATTACATGCTTGCACTTGGCGATGAGTATACTAAGCGTTATGGTAAAATACATATGAGTATAACTAAATGTAAAAAACCATTAGCTAAATATCCAGGTGGTATATTACATACCGGTTTTACACAACCGCCACAATGTATGCCTGATGAATATAAAGTTGAAGGTAATTCTGTTAAAGCTTATTGGAATTACTATATTAATGATAAGAAAACTATAATTAATAAAAATGAAAAACCTTATACTAAGTACCCTTTTGACTGTGACCGCTACGATATATCACGCGACACCGTCTCAGACAGACAGTACGCCTGATAGAACAGCTACAAATTTTAAAATAAATATGAACAACCCTGAGATACACAGAATAATTGCTGTATCTCGGGATCTTGAAGCTAAAGGTTTTAAAATGAATACAGTAGTTGTAATTAGTAATGCAGGTGATATGAATGGCCTTTGGGTCATAAGAGATAGAATGAATAAAAGATGGACAAATAGAATAGATTTCCTGGTCGACGAGACAATGAAGGGAGGTAAATGGACTAACGTAAAAATAAAATTATATGAGCACAGTAACTAATTTAAAACATTTAATGTCATCAGATGTTTTTAAAATAAAAACAAAAGTTAAAGCTTTTCAAAAACCAAAACGTGACAATAGGTCTAATAATAAGAGAGTAAAAGGCTAATGTCACACAACTACGTATCAATACCGCGTTATTTACAATATCTAAACAAGAGGCGGATTGTATACAGACGTAACCCTATCACTGATAAACCTACTTTGCAGTTTGAACAAGGTAGGTTTTATGAAGATGGTACTTACGAATGCTATGATTTGTTTCGTAGTAAAGCTAAAATAACTACATACAAAAGTTTAAAATGGCATTTGTTAGTATTATGGTATTTAAATCCTAAACTTGATATGGATCAGTTTACTGCCTTAGCAGAGACTATAGCCAATTATAAATATGGATTTATTGCGTTTGATATACCTGCAGAGTTATTAAAACGAATGATATATGATGTTAGCATGTGTGATTTAGATGCACCACCTAAAAACAAACTGAGAAAAGTAATATTCAATGACAATAGCGGCTTAAGCTTGTCACATAAACTAACTATAGTCGGACAGTTAATAGGTAAAACTAAACGTATACACCAAGATGACATATACCAATGCATGTTAGATATTAATGACATGAATGAAAGAATAACTATTAAAAAACTAGCTTCAACTCTTAAATGTTCTGTTAGAACAATACATAGAAATATGGGCTATGAACTTAAAAAAGAAAAAGAACTTTTAAATATGGAAAATGAAAAAATATAACGTTCCTAACTATGTTAGATATAAGAAAGATGTTATCGCTTGTCAACCTGATGAAGAGATAGCATTAGAAGATTTAAATGAAAGACAACTATGTTATAGGTTTTTACCTCTTGTAGAAAACATAGGCCGTAAGTTTGCTACAACACAACAAGCTTCAGGTGTTATGAGTATTAATGATATAATACAAGAAGGTAATTTAAACTTAACTAAAGCTATACGTAGAATAGATTGGACTAGAGTTGTAGGTAATGAAGATGATAAGATAAAAACATTAAAATCTTTTCTGTCTAAACGTATTAAAGGTGGTATCAGACGTGCTATTGATAAAAATAGAGGTGATATAAGAATACCTGAACATAAACTTAATGAAATACGTAAAGACAATGGTAAAGATCATAAGATGGTTGCCATGTTTTTTAACAGTATGTTTTTATCTATAGACGAAAAACCTAAAGATGATGAAGAGTCAATGATCTATCAAATAGCAGACAAATCAGAGCCTTATAATATAGGTTTATTAAACGTATACCTTAAAGGTTTACTTAATACTCATTTAAACGAGAAAGAATACGAAGTGCTAAGATTAAGCTATGGTTTAGACTGTGACAAGTTTTCAGCTAATGAAATAGCAAGACGTATTGGCATTGAAGGAAGCAGCGCATATGTGCGTGTTTCAGAGCTTAAAAAGCAAGCTGTAGATAAGCTAATTGCTAACGTTGATCACTCGCAAGTGCTTGATTATCTGTAGCTTACTATTGTAAAACTTAATTTTAATATGTAATTATATAACTATGACCTTAAACCAAAAGCTGGCTACGATCCAGACCAAATTTAAATCGAAAAAGAGTAGATTTAATTCGTTCGGCAAATATTACTTCCGATCTGCCGAAGACATTCTTGAAGCAACAAAACCCTATTTATTAGAACTAGGAGTATCAGTTAAAATTGATGAAACTCTTATTGAGACTAGTCCTGTTCCTATAATAGAGAGTCGTGCATCTTTATCCGATGGAGAAAACACTTTAAACGCTACGGCATTAGTAGGTGTTGATCTTAATCAAAAAGGTATGCAAACTCCACAACAGTTCGGTACTGCTTCAAGTTACGGGAAGAAATACGCATTAGGTAATTTATTCCTAATTGATGATACGCAAGATGCTGATGCAACTAATGGCTTAACAATGAACAAAGCAGCTATAGAAAAAGCTAAAAGCTTTGTACAAGCCGGTGGAAAGCTAGATGCTATCAAAAAGAAATATAATGTAACTCCTGAAATTGAAAAACAAATAACATTATAGTATGAGTAAACAAGAGGTGTTAGATAAGCTTAAAATTGATGAACATTACTACGGAGACTTTGGTAAACAATACCTTAGTAATTCTGATATATCAGCTTTATTAAACAACCCTTTAGCGCTTGGACAACAGTCACCACCATCGGCTGCATTTTTAGTCGGTGGTTATTTTCACACAGCAATACTAGAGCCTAATAAGCTTGATAAGTATAAGATTGTGAAATCGTCTACTAGAAATACTAAAGCCTACAAAGAAGTAGCTGGAGGAGAGCTATGTCTGTTACAACATGAAGTTGATTCAATAGAATTAATGAGAGAAAAAATAATGAGTAACGATGTTTGTAAAAGCTTGATAACAGGTAATGTTGAATATGAACAACCTGGTATTATAGAGCTTGAAGGTCAGATGTGGAAAGGTAAGGCTGATATTGTAAACCATGATGAAAAGCTGATCATCGATTTAAAGACGACAGCAGATCTTCAGAAGTTTAGATATTCAGCCTCTAAGTACAATTATGACAGTCAGGCTTATATTTATAGTAGTCTATTTGGTTATGAGTTTATGTTTATTGTTATAGACAAAAAGACTCATCAAATAGGTATATACGACTGTTCCCCTAAATTCTATGAATCAGGGCAGGACAAGGTTAAAAGAGCCGTTGAGGCTTACGATCTGTTTTATAAGACAGACAGTTTCGATCCGAAACAATATTTTATTAGTAAAACCCTTTAAAACCCCATTATTATGGCAAGAAGAAAAAAAGTAACATCAAAACAATGTGCAATCACAGGAATGAACTTTCCTACAAATGAATTTTATGTAAATAATAGTTCTAAAGATGGTCTACATCCTTACACTAAAAAAGCAGATAATTTCAGAAGAAGAACTGGCGTAAATGCTAGTGACCTTAGACAAATGTTTAATAACCTATTTGAAACAGCAATATAATGGCATTAATATTAGCAGCAAGCATTAACCTAAATGAAATACCAAAAGATAAGATCATCATTGGTAAGAAAGGTAAGTATTTACCTATCAGTATTACTCTTAATGATGAGCTTGATCAGTTCGGTAATCAAGGTCCGGTCATTGTATCGCAGAGCAAAGAAGAACGCGAAGCGAAACAAGCCAAAACATATTTAGGTAATGTAAAATTAGTATGGACCAACGGAGAAGTTAAAAAGTTTGATAACCAACAGCAGCAAGCGGCACCACCAGTACCGCAGCACCAGAATGTTTTAGAAGATGACCTTCCATTTTAATGGAATGTGAGATGTGTGGACAAGGTATGACGCAGGACGAATATTTGTTCTGCGACATATGTCCTGATTGCAGAGACGGTGATTAATAACTAAATAATAATAAATGCAAGTAAACAGTACGGAGATTAATGGATTTTTAATCGACCAGTTCAACCAACATAATTTAGATGTAGGTAAAACTCAGGGGACTTGTCCCCTTTGTTCGTCTGATAGGCAACCGAAAAATCAAAAGCTTAAATGTGCTAGTTATGATTGGGAACGTGGTCTGGGTACTTGTCATCATTGTGATTCATCATTTCAATTACATACGTATCAACGTAAAGGATCATCTGAGAAGACATATATACGTCCAGATGCATTAAACGTTGTAGACCCAAAACAAATAACGTCTAAGGTCTTTAAATGGTTTGAATCTCGTGGAATATCTCAGAAAACCCTCGACGATCTTATGGTCACAGAGGGTACTGAGTATATGCCACAGACCGGCAAGTCCGAGAATACAATTCAGTTTAATTATATAATGGGTGACGAACTAATCAATGTTAAATACAGAGATGGTCGTAAGAATTTTAAGTTATATAAAGGAGCTGAAAAAGTATTTTATAATATAAACAGCATTGTAGGTTATGATCATTGTATTATAACTGAGGGTGAGATGGACGTATTAGCTTTGCATGAAGCTGGTATTAAAAATGCTATCTCAGTTCCTAACGGTGCAACTCTAAATTCTAATAACTTAGATTATTTAGATAACTGTATAGATTATTTTGAAGATAAAGAAAAAGTAATACTAGCAGTAGATAATGATGAACCAGGTTTAGCTTTACAACAAGAACTTATTAGACGTCTTGGAGCTGAAGTTTGTTTCTTAAGTACGTTTGAAGATTGTAAAGATGCAAATGATTATTTAATCAAATATGGCAAGGATAAATTAGTTAAACGTATTGAAGGTGCAAGACCTGTGCCATTAGAAAACGTTAAAACTTTTAAAGATATAGAAGATGAAATTACAGACTTTGTTAGAAATGGTTTCAAACGCGGTTACCAAATTGGTTTACCTAATTTTGATGATATTTTTAGTACTTATACTGGGCAGTTTATCACTGTTACTGGCATACCATCTAGCGGAAAGTCTGACTTCGTTGACCAGATGGTTGTAGGTTACAATAATAAGTATCAATGGAAAACAGCTTTTGCTAGTCCTGAAAATGCTCCTACATATTTACATGCTCATAAGCTTATGCGTAAGATATGGCAGGATATGCCTAAACGAGAGGATATACATACAGACAAATGGAATCAAATTGCAGATCATTGTAATGATAACTTTTTTCATATTGATATGGAAAGATATACATTAGAATCTGTATTACGTAAAGGTGCTGAGCTAGTTAAACGTAAGGGTATTAAATGTCTTGTTATAGATCCTTTTAATAAGATCAGAGACGTTGATTGTAAGACTGAAGATGTAAATCGTTACACGATGGAATATCTAACTAAGATTGAAATGTTTGCAAAAAAATATGATGTCTTAGTATTTATTGTAGCACATCCAACTAAAATGTATAAAGATAAAGATGGAAAAATTGAAGAACCTACTATGTATAACATTAAAGGCGGTGGTGAATGGTATGATGCAAGTTATCATGGTATATTGGTCCACAGAGATTATGAAGCTAAAACAGTTAAAGCAAAAATACTTAAAGTAAAGTTTCAGAACTTAGGTGAGAACGGAGCTGAAGCTCATTTTAAATGGGAACCACGATCCGGTTGTTTTATACCTCATGAATTAGCAACTATGGCTGATGATGAACAAATGCCTTGGGATTAATGAGTGCTGCTTGGGCTAAGAAAAGAGTTAATATATTAGCTCCTGAATGGACAGATGAAAATGTTATAGCTTATAGATGGTGTATAAACAACGGTATAAAAATAACGCCGTGGGCTTATAGTAGTGAAAGAGATAATTACTACTGGTGGATAGATGTAGAAGTTAATGGAGCTAAAAAAAGATCACCATTTAAATACAACGGTAAACAAATCAACGAAAAAATATTTGAATTATATAGATTTTATTATGACAAAAACAAAATTTGAAACAGCAAGCGATGCTTTTAATTATTTCTTTCCTAAAATTATGTGGGATGGTGTTAAGTTTGATAATACAATGGCTTTATTTAATGTAGGTTTCTATATTAAAAAACCTATGTACAATCATATATTAGCTAAACACAGAAACTGGAATGATGAATATGCGGAAGCTGAATGGCAATGGTATCTATCAGGTGATCCTAACGTAGATAAGCTAGGAGAAATATATGGTAAAGTACCTGAAATATGGAAACGAATGGTTGACAGTAACAACGAGGTAAGATCTAATTACGGTTGGCAATGGGAACGTAACTATCAACTTGATTATGTTGTTGCTAAACTAAAAGATAATCCTAATACTAGACATGCAACCGTGAGTATATACGATGGCAAAGAACATAGCACGTATGCCAAAGATACGCCGTGTACTTATGCAGTTCAGTTCACAGTATTAAACAATAAACTAAATATGTCAGTTATGATGCGTTCTAACGACCTCTGGTACGGTTTCTGTAATGATCAGTATTGTTTTTCAAAGCTACAGGAATTAGTCTCAGAGAGGACAGGATATGAGATCGGTACGTATTACCATTTCGCACATAACTTACATTTGTATAACGATAAAATAACAAAATAATATGTATTATTTATACCACATACCAGGTAAAAAGATAGGTGTAACGCGTGATCTTAATACTCGTGTTACGTTAATCCAAGGCTATAAGCCTAGTGAATATGAAGTTCTTGATCAGTCGGACGATATAGATTATATATCGGACAAAGAGATAGAACTTCAAAAGTCTTACGGCTATAAGGTCGATAGAAAAAAATACAAAAACCTTTTTAAGAAAATGAAAATAAACGTAACAGAACAAACTTCAACATTTGCGGTGCCTTTGAATAAACTAAAAGGTCATCTGATGGATAATATAGATCTTAAGTGGGAAACTTCTCACGGTGAATTTAATTTAGATCTACAAACAATCAACTGGATAATGGATAACGCTAAAGTCTCTATGTATAATGATAATAGATCTTATATATATAATAAAGCTTTTGCAGAATTTTTAGAAAAAGTTAAACTTCATAACAAACCATTAAATACAATAGGCGGATTAACTATGCCTGACTACAATAAGACTTTAATGATGTTTAATAAGATCAGAACTTGGGCTCATGACAGAGGATTATATGAGAAAGGTAATACAATGACTCAATATGTTAAGCTACAAGAAGAGGCTGGCGAACTAGCTAAAGCTTTGTTAAAAGATGATCAGCCAGAGGTTATAGATGCTATAGGTGATATGGTTGTAGTGTTAACTAACTTAGCTCATCAACGAAATGTTTACATTGAAGAGTGTATACAATCAGCGTATGAAGTTATAAACAAGAGAACAGGTAAAATGATTAACGGAACATTTGTGAAAGATGAAGATTAAAACAGAAGATAAAATAGTTCAACAAGTCTTAAGAAAGATGGACGAACGAAGCCTTATAGGCCAGAAAAAATACGGAGCTACAATGATGCAAGAAATTGAAGGTCAAGAAAAAGATCTTGGTCGTTTCCTAATTGATGTACAAGAAGAATTAATGGATGCATTATTGTATATTGAAGCAGCTAGACGTTGTCTTCAAGATGAAATCGAAGAAAAAGCCTTAGAAAAAACAGGTTTTTTTGATGATAACTATGACATAAATGTAAACAATGAAGAAATCTTATAAAAAACGAGGTCCTGTTAGAGCTAAAAAAGTTACTTACGATGGAATAAAATTCCAGTCAGGCTTAGAAGTATATATGTATAAAGCTTTGAAAGAAGCTAGAATAGTAGGTGAATATGAGCCTACAAGCTATACATTACTTAATGGTTTTGACCTAGAAAGTGTGTGCTTTGAAAAGCAAGCTAATGGTAAAGGTGAATATAAAGATAGAGGTTGTAAAAAGATTCTACCTATAAAATACAAACCAGATTTTGTAGGTAGAGATTTTATAATCGAATGTAAAGGTAGAGCTAATGAATCGTTTCCATTAAGATGGAAATTATTTAAAGCATGGATAACTAGACATTCACCTGGTATCGCGTTGTTTAAACCGCAAAATCAAAAAGATTGTGATGAAACAATTAAACAAATAGAGATTATGCGAAAAAATCTTAGAACAAATGCAAAGAAAAAACAAACTAGCCTCTAAACACGTAGCCAGAACTAAATATAAAGAACGTAAGATCGATACTTATATTAAATGGACTATAAACAAAAGAGGTTATCTAAAATGGAAGGATCTAATAGAGATCCATAATAAATACAATATAAAATGTTATGAATAAATCAACATCATGGGAGTTATCAACTGGAATATTTCCAGGGTTTCTCATTGGAATAAGAAGTTATGAAGACGGAGATTTTAGAACAGATCACGTTTTATATTTAGGAATATTTGACATATGTTTAACCTTATACTACGAAGAATAATATGAATGTACCACTATTTACAGAAAGAATACCTTACAAACCATTTGAGTACCCTGAGTATTATACAGAAGGTTGGTTAAAACAAGCACAAGCATTTTGGTTACATACTGAAATACCTATGTCAGGTGATTTAAAAGACTGGAACGAGAAGTTAAATGACAAAGAGAAAAACTTAGTAGGAAATATCTTACTAGGTTTTGCTCAAACTGAATGTGCAGTAAGTGATTACTGGACACAGAAAGTTGTTGGCTGGTTTCCTAAGCATGAGATACAACAAATGGCAATGATGTTTGGTTCACAGGAAACTATACACGCTGTAGCTTATAGTTACTTAAACGAAACTTTAGGTCTTGAAGACTATGAAGCCTTCTTACACGAGCCTGCAACTGCTGAAAGGTTTGAAAACCTTGTTGCTTATGATGGTAGCGATCCTGTAGGAATAGGTAAGTCGTTAGCTACATTTTCTGCGTTTGCTGAAGGAGTTAGTTTATACTCTGCTTTTGCAGTGTTATATAGCTTTCAGATGCGTAACTTACTTAAAGGAGTTGGTCAGCAAATGAAATGGTCTGTAAGAGATGAATCATTACATAGTAAAATGGGTTGTCAATTATTCAGACATATGTGTTCTCAAATACCTGGTTTAAAAGAGGAATGTAAAGAACACGTGTATGATGCAGCGTTAACTATGCATAATGCAGAAATGACTTACATAAGTAAGTTGTTTGAAATGGGTGATATTGAAGGAATAACAGAGTATGACCTTAAACACTTTATTAAAAAACGTACAGGTGATAAAATTAAAGAACTGGGTTACAAACCAGAAGGCAAATTTAAATTCGAATATGACCAAAAGTCAATTGACAAAATGGCTTGGTTTGATCATCTTACCGGGGGTCACACTCACACTGATTTCTTTGCTATTAGGCCGACTGACTATAGTAAAGCAAATGAAGGCGAAGATTTTGAAGATGTTTGGTAACAATAAAATTAAATAATATGAAAGAAAATGAATTAATATTAATGAAGAAAAAGATTGAGCAGTTGACTAATGTAGTTAATGGTTTAATACAAAAGCTTCAACAAGTAGATTCAATGGCTAAAGGTACGTTAACATCTTTTCAATTACATATTGGTGAAGACACGTGGAAAGAGTTAGTTAATAAGCTACAAGATATACAAAAACCTAAAGAACAAGAAAAGAAATTTGAAACAGATGTGGAATAATGAATGGAAAAAAGGTGTTGATTACCCTGCGTGGGGAGACACTGATGTGTATAAAAAAACAATTGGCGGAGGCTATTTGTTGAAAGATGAAACACCTTGGGATGCATATCAAAGAGTTTGTAAAACTGTAGCTAAACGTTTAGAACGTCCTGAGATGGCCGATAAATTTTTTGAATATATTTGGTCAGGTTGGTTGTGTCTTGCATCTCCTGTGTTATCTAACACGGGTACAGACAGAGGTTTACCGATCAGTTGTTTTGGTATAGATGTTGCTGACAGTATATACGATATAGGTAGTAAAAACCTAGAGATGATGCTACTCGCAAAGCACGGCGGTGGAGTAGGAATCGGTATTAATCAAATCAGACCCGCTAGTGCAAAAATTAAAGGAAATGGAACAAGTGACGGCGTTGTGCCTTTTTGTAAGATATACGATTCAACAATACTTGCCACTAATCAAGGATCTGTCCGAAGAGGAGCTGCATCAGTTAATCTTAATATTGAACACCCCGACTTTGAAGAATGGCTTGAAATTAGAGAACCTAAAGGAGACGTTAATCGTCAGTCGCTCAACCTCCACCAGTGCGCTGTGGTCGGCGACAAGTTCATGCGAAGAGTTGAAAGCGGAGATTCAGCAGCTAGAAAACTATGGGGAAAGCTTTTACAAAAGCGTAAAGCAACTGGAGAACCTTATATATTATTTAAGGGAAATACAAACAAGAATAACCCAACAGCTTATAAAAAGCACGGGTTAAAGGTTCATATGACTAACATATGTAGTGAAATTACATTACATACAGATGAATCACATAGTTTTGTTTGTTGTTTATCTAGTTTAAACATAGCTAGATATGATGAATGGAAAGGAACTAATTTAATACATGATGCTACATGGTTTTTAGATGGTGTATTAGAAGAGTTTATACAGAGATCTAAAGGTAAAGTTGGATTTCATAATTCTGTGCGATCTGCTGAAAAGGGTAGAGCATTAGGATTAGGCGTTTTAGGTTGGCACACGTACTTACAAGAAAAAGGGCTACCATTTGAAGGATTATTAGCACAATATGAAACTAGAAAAATATTTTCACAAATTAAAATTGAATCTGAACGAGCCTCTATGGCCCTTGCTGAAGAGTTTGGCGAACCTCTGTGGTGTGTCGGTACTGGCATGCGGAATACTCACCTTAGGGCTATTGCTCCTACCGTTAGTAACAGTAAGCTTAGTGGTAATGTATCTCCTGGTATCGAGCCTTGGGCTGCTAATGTATTTACTGAACAAAGTGCTAAAGGTACTTTCATTCGTAAAAATCCCACATTGGTTAAGCTCCTTCGCAAGCTTAAAATCAATAATGAAACTACTTGGTCTAAAATCTTAAAAGACGGAGGATCAGTACAAGGGCTAAAAGAACTTGACAAAGTAATGTTAGGTCCTTACAATGATATACCAGCTAAAGATGTGTTTAAAACATTTAAAGAGATTAACCAATTAGAATTAATTAATCAAGCAGGTATCAGGCAGCAGTATATAGATCAAAGTGTAAGTTTAAACTTAGCTTTTCCTAGTATTGCTACACCTAAGTGGATTAATAAAGTACATTTTGAAGCTTGGAAGAAAGGTATTAAAACCTTATACTATACTCGGACTGAGTCAGTGTTACGTGGAGATATTGCTGAACAAGCAATGGACGAATCGTGTCTTAGTTGTGACGGATAATAAAAAAAGGGGGCTATTTTCATAGCTCCCTTTCTTGTTACAGGAATGTTTGGGTATGGTGCCCATTTTATTATTCCTTTACTGTGTGGCAATCATTATTAGCTCAGCTCGAGCATAATAACTTCCACTTTTCTTTGCCCAATCCATAGCGTTGTAGCCTTCATCGCACATATCTACATAAGGCTGTGCTCCTCTTAAACATAGTAAGTAAACAATATTAGCTTTATCCGCTATAATAGCGTGGACTAGCAATGGTTTACCATCAATCATTTCAGTCGCATGGATTTGATTTACTATCAACATTGAATTTACTTTGTTGTAATTTCCTTCATTAATAGCATTTAACAGTTCTGTTTCAATATCGTTTGACATATTGAAAAATAACAAGAAAGATAAAATTAAGTTCATTTATAATAATTAAAGCGTTACATTATTATAATCACTTGATTCCCTGTTATTTACACCCTTAAAATCACTTTTGCAGATGTCTTAATTTGTTGATCTTCTTCTTGAAAGGTTGGCAGCTTCTTGGGCTATTAATTTATCAATATGATCTTGAACGTCTTGTTTTGTTATCTTTAATTTTAATGCAATACCTCCATTCCAAAGGCCTCTAGTCTTTTTATTCTTGTCTAAAACTAATATAGTTGGCACTGACTTAATTTGTTGCTTAAAAGAAGGTGTTTGATCGTCTAGTAACATGTATTTTACTTTAGCATTTTTTAAACCTTTTAAATCTAAATCGTGTCTATTATTCCATGCGGAATTAATATGTAGCACTTCGTACTGAGCACTAGACATACAAGCCCAAGCTAATGCAAATATTGTTAAAAACTTTTTCATTTGATTATTTGTTGTTTATAATTGTGAACAGTTTGTCATCGATTTTATCTAGCTTTTCACTATTGTCTTGCACTTTTTCATCGATGTCCATAATGGTAGATCTAACTAGCTCATCTTTAAGATCGTATTCTGTTCTACTTACCTCTGGTTTAGGTAGTTCTTTTGCTAAGTCTATATCCTTTTGCAAAGTAAAGTACATAGCCGCTAAACTTACGGCTCCTGCTACAAGCATACCAATTGTTTTTAAGTCTAGTTGTACCTCTGTGTTCTCTGAAATTTTTTGAGCCATTTAGTTTTTGATTTTTGTCCTCATAGAAACTTTAGTTGAATTAACTATAGATCTACTAGGTCTTGTGTTTTGTATGTTTGTATTAGGGTTTTCTCTTGGTATTATTTTTAAATTAAAATTATTAGGATTTTCTCTTGGAATAAATTTATTATTATTATTCCAGTCTCTATTTGTTCTATTGTTGTTTATTTTAATTTTACTTCTTAGTCTATTAGCTGCAAGTGTTAGTTTTTTTTCTTTATAAGCTTGCATCATAGCAGCCTGACCTTCTTTATTTCTTTGACTAATTCTTCTTCCTTTCATTACAGCTACATAACGAGGTTGTTCGTACATGTAATATCTTGGCATTGAATAATAATGGTTAAAATAAGGATAACCAAAAGCCCAGTCATACCAAAAGTTATGTCTATTCCAGTACATTTCAAATGAATTAAATGGATTCCAAAACCTAGCAAACGAT
>ENA-ORCY01000732-ORCY01000732.1-marine-metagenome-genome-assembly--contig:-NODE-732-length-17631-cov-3.818731_pt1 | contig 17631 bp, 18 predicted proteins | sample MGYA00248634_ERZ508507 | MGnify/ENA primary metagenome ERZ508507 (study PRJEB26178, sample SAMN06266269) | marine metagenome | isolation source: Columbia River Estuary | place: USA:Columbia River Estuary... | reverse complement strand
CCTGATTGAGCAACGCTACAGCTTGTTTTAACAAACGTGGCTGAGGATTGTCTGGATGAACGGAAAAATACTGAGCCATTTTGACTTAGGCTTTCAGAGAGCAAAGATCGATTGACGCAGCTTGAATTGTGCGTGGATCACTGGATGCGGTCTGACAACAATTCCCACACGGGGGTGAGTTGTCCAGGCAACCAGGGCAGGGTGCCTAAGTCGGTGTGGCTTTCGTCGGGGCTGTGAAAGTCGCTGCCGCGCGATGCGGCTAAATTAAATTCGAGTGCCGTGTCGGCGTATTGCAAGGCGTCTGCACTAGAGTGGCTGCCGGTAATCACCTCAACCCCACGGCCGCCGTGGTTCTTAAATTCGGTGAACAGCGCGTACTCTTCATTGGCCGTAAAGCCATAGCGGGCAGGGTGAGCAATGACGGCAATGCCACTGGCACCAGTAATCCAATGAACGGCATTTTCGAGCGAAGCCCAGCGGTGCGGCACAAAGCCAGGTTTATTTTCAGTCAGGTACTTGCGAAACACTTCAGACGTATCTTTGCAGACACCAGACTCAACCAAGAACCGCGCAAAGTGAGTGCGCGAAATGAGTTCGTGGTTGCCTGCATATTTGAGGGCGCCTTCGAAGGCCCCCTGAATGCCAACTTTGGCCAAACCGTCAGACATTTCTTTGGCGCGCTCAGCCCGGCCGCCACGCGTGTTGCGCAAGCCTTGCACCAAGTCTGTGTTGGTGTGGTCAAAGCCCAAACCCACAATGTGGACTGTTTTGCCCGCAAAGGTAATGGAAATTTCAACGCCTGTAAGGTACTTCATGTCCAAGGCTTTGGCCGAAGCGATGGCGCGTTCTTGGCCGCCAACTTCGTCATGGTCTGTGAGGGCCCAAAGCTGCACCCCATTGGCTTTGGCGCGCGCAGCCAAAGCCTCGGGCGTGAGCGTGCCATCGGACACCACGGAGTGGCAATGTAGGTCGGCGTTGAGTAAGGGTTCCACAGGGGTATTTTAGGTGCTGCATGGTAGGCTTGCGCAACTGAACCATAATTCCAACTGAATTAAGTGAGGTTTAGATGGCTTTGTTGATCACCGACGAATGCATCAATTGCGATGTGTGTGAACCTGAGTGTCCCAATCAGGCGATCTACCTCGGGCCTGAAATCTATGAAATCGACCCCAACAAGTGCACCGAATGCGTCGGTCATTTTGATGAACCCCAATGTGTGCAGGTGTGCCCTGTGGCCTGTATCCCTGTCAGTCCAGCCCATATTGAAACCAAAGAGACCCTGTTTCAAAAATACCTGCGGCTTCAAAGTGCAGGCTAAGGTGCCAGCTAGGCTGCTGGCCAAAGTACGGGCTTAGACGCCTTCGGGGCGGGGAGGCTTAGGCCTTGGCGGCTTGCTGGTGTGAATTTGCACCATGGCCTTTTCCATCTCGCCTTGCATCAGCATGTCAGCCGCTTTGACTGAGCGGGCAATGCTCTCTTGAATGAGGTCGCGTTGCTCGGCCATGGGTTTTTTGAGCACCCAGTTAATCACCTCAGCTTTCACGCCAGGGTGGCCAATGCCTAAGCGCAGGCGCCAATAATCGCCGGTGCCCAATTGGGCGTGAATATCGCGAAGTCCATTGTGGCCAGCATGGCTGCCCCCAAATTTGAGCTTGGCTTCACCGGGCACCACATCAAGCTCGTCATGGGCTACCAGTATTTCTTGCGGGGCAATTTTAAAAAATTTGGCCAATGCGCCCACCGACTTGCCCGAGAGGTTCATGAAAGTTTGGGGTTCTAGCAGCCAAACGGTTTGGCCTTTGATTTGCGTGCGCGCCACCTTGGCGAAATAGCTTTTATCGGGCACCAGGTTCACATTCAGATCACGCGCCAAGGCGTCGATCCACCAAAAGCCAGCGTTGTGGCGGGTGTCTTCGTATTCGGCGCCAGGATTGCCAAGGCCAACAAACAGTTTGATCATGTGTGAGTATAAAAACAAAACAACCCGCACGAGGCGGGTTGTTTGAAACACAGTCCGTGTTTAAAGCGAGGAGAAATTACTTCTTCTTGGCTTTAGCGTCGGCAGCAGGCGCAGCGGCAGCTGCATCAGCGGCAGGAGCCTCTTCGGCGGCTGGGTTCACCACAGACACCAAAACAGGGTTTTTCTTGCCGTGTGTAACGGCTTTCACGCCCTTGGGCAATGTGATGTCGCCTAGGCTTAAAGAAACACCTTTTTTCAAACCAGACAAATCAACATTGATGGCTTCTGGCAAATCTGCTGGCAAGCAAGTGATTTCCAGTTCATTCATGATGTGATTGATCAGGCAAGCGTCAACTTTGACAGCAGGTGATGTTTCTTCGCCTGAGTAGTGAATTGGCACTTTGCGGTTCAAAGTGGTTTTGGCGTCGACCCGTTGGAAGTCGATGTGCAATACCAATTGTTTGTAGGGGTGCATTTGGAAGTCACGGAGCAACACTTTGGTTTCTTTACCGCTCAATTCCATGTCCAAGATGCTTGCGTGGAAAGCTTCTTTTTTCAGGGCGTGCCACAGGGCATTGTGGTCAAGTTCGACCAATTGGGGTTGCTGATCTACACCGCCATAAACAATACCAGGTGTCTTACCTGAATTGCGCAGACGGCGGCTCGCACCCGTACCTTGCATAGAGCGCTCAAAAGCGACAAATTTCATAACTAACTCCAAGATGAGTCGACCGCGACCAGTACGACTCTGTTTTAAAAAGGCTTGCTAAAAGCAAACCACGTTGATGCTCCAGATCAGTCTTGATCTGAGAACAAACTCATGACCGACTCACCATTGGCAATGCGCTGAATGGTTTTGGCCAACAGCGGCGCCACAGTGAGTTGGCGAATTTTGGGGCATGCAGCAGCAGATTGCGACAACGGGATGGTGTTGGTCACAACCACTTCATCGAGAGCGTCGCCTTTGGCAATGCGATCAATGGCGGGGCCTGAGAAAATGGGGTGTGTGCAATAGGCGTAAACTTTTTTAGCGCCACGTGCTTTCAAAACTTCAGCCGCCTTGACCAAGGTGCCTGCGGTATCAATCATGTCGTCCATGATGACGCAATTGCGTCCATCGATTTCACCAATGACGTGCATCACTTCGCTGACATTGGCTGAAGGGCGGCGTTTGTCAATGATGGCTAAATCGCAGTTCAGTTGTTTGGCCAATGCCCGAGCGCGAACCACACCGCCTACATCGGGTGAAACCACAATAAGGTCTTCGTAGTTCTTTTGGAGCAGGTCGCCCAATAGCACGGGAGAGGCGTAAATGTTGTCGACCGGAATGTCGAAAAAGCCTTGGATCTGGTCGGCGTGCAGGTCCATGGTCAGCACGCGAGAGACGCCAACCGCTTGCAGCATGTTGGCCACCACCTTCGCGCTGATTGGCACGCGGCTCGAGCGGGGACGGCGGTCTTGACGTGCGTAGCCGAAATAGGGGATCACGGCGGCAATACTGGTTGCCGAGGCGCGCTTCAGCGCGTCCACCATGATGATGAGTTCCATCAGGTTCTCATTGGTCGGCGCGCAAGTCGGCTGAACGATGAAGGCGTGGCGGGCACGCACGTTTTGAGTCACTTCAACGGAGACTTCACCATCGGAAAAACGGCCGACATTTATACCGCCGAGGGGGACGTTCAGGTGCTGGGCAATTTCGGAGGCCAACACTGGGTTGGCGTTACCGGTAAAAACCATGAAGTCGTGTCCGGAAACTTGCATTTGGAACCCAGCTGTTTGATGTCTGTTGGAAGAGATCAGCATGATGTGATCGCGCCCACATCACACAGGTATTTGGCAGGGGAGGAAGGACTCGAACCCTCGCATGCTGGAATCAAAATCCAGTGCCTTAACCAACTTGGCGACTCCCCTAGGTGCTGAGCTAACAGCGTCGGTGACTTGATAAAACGCGTTTATCTATCAACCGAGCCCTCTATTATCCAACATTTTTTGAGCTTTCCCAATCCACCAGCGGGTGATTTCTAATTTTTTTGCATTTTCGAGACAAGGCGCCGTGCGGTAGCGCAACGTATGGTGTGGCGTCACCATTCTTGAGCATGGCGAACACGGCGCTGCCCGAGCCGGTCATGCGGGGTTCCAGGCCCTGCGCGCGCAGACTTTCGAGCGCTTGGCCAATGGCTGGGCACAACGCTTCGGCGACGGGTTGCAGGTCGTTATGCCCAAACATCACCTGCTCACCCTCGTCGACGGTCAGGCCATGCTTGATAGCGATCCGTGGCGTTGCGCGGTTCAGGTTCGGGGCCTTGAAAATCGCAGGCGTTGAAACGCCCTGAAGGGGCTTAACAACAAAAAACGACATTTCGGGTAATTCAATCGGCGTGATCACGTCGCCCACACCTTCGACCCACGCATCCTGTCCGCGAATGAAGAAGGGGATATCCGCACCCAGCGTCGCGCCAATTTCGCACAGCTCGGATGGGCTCAGCTGGCAACCCCACAACCGATTGAGAGCCATCAGGCAGGTTGCTGCATCTGACGAGCCACCGCCCATCCCCGCCTCTGCAGGGAGATTTTTTTCCAATCGGATGGTTGCCCCCATGGTCACGCCACTGTGTTCTTGCAAGCGTTTGGCTGCGCGCACGCACAAGTCATCGGCGGGCAATGCGAGCGGTTGCTCGCTCGCGTCGTCAATGCGCTCGATACGCCCATCTGAGCGCACTTCGATGTCTAAATAGTCGGCCCAATCGATCATCACAAAAATCGACTGTAATTCGTGCATGCCATCGGGCCTGCGGCCGACCACGTGCAAAAACAGGTTCAGTTTCGCGGGTGCCGGTAAATTCCGCCAGCGCGGGAGTCCCGTCGATGTGGGGATCAGTTCAGGGGTTCGCATGGTGGCGCTTGGCGACTGGGGTCGGCGTCAAAGATCAGGGTTAACCGCGCAGCGGGGGCCGGATGTGTGCGTTGTGCAAGCAGTCTTCCTTGGTTGAGTTGGCACAAGTCGGCGCGCCAACCCGCTGCGACGGTTGGTTTGCCATTGAGCCAATCAAACAGCGCCTCAATCGGCAAAGCGGCATCGAGCAGCGAGTCGCTCAGGTCAGCCAAATTGGCAAAGACTTGTTGATCGCGTCCTTGGGTGAGGGTGGCGCTGTTTTGTTGCCACCGCGCTTGTGCAACGGTCGCACCAAATGGCGACAGTAAATTCAACTCGCCCGCTTTTGCATCGCCGTATAGCGCGAACGTGGCCTGGTGCGACTGCTTGGGTGTGCTGTCAATCACAACAGCCAAACGACCATTCCACGATGGTTGCGCCGTCGCCGTTGATCGAGGTGCAGATGCGCAGCCGCCCAGCAGCGACAGGGTCAGCAGTATCGCTAGGCCATGTTTCAAAGCGCCAGCCCCAGCCGCTTGATGGTGTCTTTAAGGACGCTGTTGCTTGGGTAACGAGCCACCGCGTCGCGCAGCAACTTCTCAGCTGATTCGGTCTGTCCTAATTTCCACCAAACCTCGCCCAGGTGGGCTGCGATCTCGGGGTCTTGCTTGAGGCTATACGCCTTTTGCAGCGTTCGAGCGGCAAGGGTGAGCTGGCCTTGACGGTAGTAAGCCCAGCCCAAGCTGTCGGTGATTAATGGGTCGTTGGGACTCCGTTTGAGCGCCTCTTCAATCAGTGCTTGCGCCTCCGCCAATCGCACCCCACGGTCGACCCACGCGTAACCTAGTGCGTTGTAGGCATGGGCATAGTCGGGCTTTTTCGCGATGACGGCGCGCAACAAGCGCTCCATTTCGTCGTGACGCTTTAACTGCTCAGCCAACATCGCGTGTCCATACATCACGTCGATGTCATCGGGGAATGCGGACATCATCTCCGCAGAGAGCTCGTAGGCATCCGCTGTTCGATCAAACTCGCGCAACCAGCGTACCTTCATGTTCATCGCATTTTTTCGGCTGTCCGCGGCCTCATCCTGCGCCGTCGCTTCGGCTGGCTCAAGCAGTCGCAACGCCTCTTCAGTGCGCCCTTGCTTTCCCAGCGCAATAGCACGGCGATAATTCACGTCATCGTCCGCGGGGATCAGTGACAGCCGCTGCTCGACGCCAGTCCAGTCGCCGCGCGCCTGCGCGACATCAGCCAATAACAAGCGGCTTTGCCGTTCAATTAAATCGCTCCGTGCTTGCTCAGCCTGTGAGCCCGCTGTGCCCGCTGTTGCTGCGGATTGGTTCAGGGTCAGCGCTTTGGTGGCAGCCGTTTCTGCCAACTGGAGATCCCCTTTTTGCAGGGCGATTTGTCCCTGGAGCAGCCAAGCGGGTATGAATGTTGGCTCGTCTTGGTGGATGCGCTCGATCTGCTCAAGCGCTGGCGTTTGTCGGTTGTCGATGAATAGCAGGCGCGCGTAGCTGAAACGCGCGTTCGTCTTTATGGGCAGTGCGGCAATGTGCTTCAGCACCAGCGGCTCGGCCTCAGCGACACCCTGCTCCAACAGGGTCAGTGCCAACCGCCCCGCATCAAGGTCGGCGGCATCCCAGCGGTAGGCTTCTCCCAGGGCGCGAAGGGCGCCTTGCATGTCTTGGTTATTGACACGCACAAAACCGATGGCCGCCCACGCTGCTGCCGCGAAGAGGCGGTCTTGCTTCACGCTTTTTAAGCTCGCCTGCGCGATGTCATCGGCCTTTTTTTGCAGGACGTTGGGCAAACGATTGAGGGTCCCCGGGATTGCTCGGATGAGCTCACGACGCTCTTCAGCCGTCGATTGCGCAAGGATGCGGGACAGGGCATCGGTGATGCCGTTCATGCGTCCCGTGGCAATTGAGACGCGAAGCTTCATCGCCTGCGCTTTTTGGCTATCAGGTTGTCGTTTGATCCAATCGTTCACGGCACCCCAAGCGGCGTCACCGGAGCCGGCCTGAATTGCGATTTCTACGGCGCGCGCTGACAGTGACTCGTCATCACTGTTTTTAGCGGCGGCCGAGATGAATCGAAACGCCAACCCGTTATCGCCCTGGCGATTGGCAATCTCGCCAGACAGGATTTGGTAGAACAGACGACCATCAAGCTCAGAGTTGGTTGCCGTGAAGCCGTCGGTGTCAGCAAGCGACAAGCCTGACGCAGCCACGATGGCGGCGATCAGCAACCGTTTCGCAAATTTTGGAGCACGGTTCATTGGCATTGGGGCTTTGAGAGGTTGTATCAAGCAGAGTGATAAACAGCGCTTTAAGCCACCATAATAAGCGATTCATGTCACAAATTCGGGTGATAAGTGCAACGTCCCTACCCACAAAAAGCCTGTTAAATGCCTGAACTTCCAGAGGTCGAGGTCACCCGCCGCAGCTTCGCTGATGCGATCGCTGGTGCACGCATCCAGCGGCTACAAATGGGGAAGCCCTTGCGGTGGCCACTGGGTTGTGCGCCCGATGACCTGGTGGGCCGAACCGTCACCCGCGTCACCCGTCGTGGTAAATATCTTTTGTTGCACCTGAGCCAGGGGCTGCTTTTGGTCCACTTGGGAATGTCCGGGAGTTTGGCTTTCAGCCCCGCCGGGCAGTCGGCGACACCCACAGGACCGCACGATCACTTTGAGCTGCACACCGATGCAGGGCTGTTGCGCCTGACCGATCCGCGCCGCTTTGGCGCCATTGTGTATGCCGATGGTCCAGATGACCCTCGGGCAAAAAAACTTTTGGACCATTTGGGGGTGGAGCCGCTGGACGGCGCCTTTGACCTCTCGCCCTTTATCAAGGCGATGCGCGCGCGCAGGGCGCCCATCAAGCAAGTGCTTTTGGCGGGGGATGTGGTCGTTGGCGTTGGCAATATTTACGCATCAGAGGCGCTTCACCTGGCGGGTATCCGACCAACCCGGCCGTCCAACAGGGTATCTGCAAAGCGTCTAACGGTTTTGCATGACGTCATTCAAACGGTACTGGCGCAGGCGGTGTCGCTTGGCGGCTCAACGCTTAAAGATTTTAAGAACGCGCAGGGCGAGCATGGGCTGTTCCAAACCCAGTCCAAGGTCTACGACCGTGCGGGCGAACCCTGCTATGGCTGCCAAACGCCGATTCGCAGAATTGTGCAGGGGCAGCGTGCAACCTACTATTGTGTGCAGTGTCAGCGATGACAGTGCCTCTTGCCTTGCCCGTCGATTTTGTTGCCGTGTTGGTTGATTGGCAGCGTCTCCACGGACGCCACCATTTGCCATGGCAACGTGATCGCGACCCCTATCGCGTGTGGCTGTCGGAGGTGATGCTGCAGCAAACACAAGTGGTCACGGTATTGGATTACTTCGACCGATTTTTGGCTCGCTTTCCAACGATCCATGACCTTGCTGCCGCGCCCCAAGAGGCCGTCATGTCTCTTTGGGCAGGCTTGGGCTATTACAGCCGCGCACGGTTGTTACACCGTTGTGCGCAAGCCGTTGTGGGTGAACACGGCGGTACCTTCCCGTCCACCATCGACGCACTGGTCAAGTTACCCGGCATCGGCCCCTCAACCGCTGCCGCCATCGCGTCGTTTTGCTACGCTGAACCGGTCAGCATTTACGACGGCAACGTGAAGCGTGTCCTGTCGAGGCTGTTGGCCTACGAGGGGGATTTGACCCATTCCGCAGACAACAAGCAACTCAGCGATCAGGCACAGCGGCTGCTCACGATTGGCATTGCGCAACACCGCCTGTCTGCTGCCAACACCATGCCTGCCTACACCCAAGGCCTCATGGATTTAGGCGCCACGATTTGCCACTCGCGCGCGCCCCTGTGCGCATCGTGTCCGGTGCGCGCAATGTGCGCCGCCCACAAAAACGGAACAACCGCACGGTACCCGATTAAGTCAAAAAAATTGAAGCGAACGACTGAGCGTTGGTTGTGGCTGCGTCTCGAGACCACCGATGCGATTTGGTTGGAGCAGCGTCCTCAAACCGGTATTTGGGCGGGCATGCAAGCGCCCCCCTTGTTTGACACCGAGGCCGCCTTGAGCGCATGGCTACACGCCATTGGCATTTCAGCCCATCGCCACACGGCGCAGGCAACGGGGCCAACGATCAAGCATGTACTGACCCACAAAGATTTGCACCTGACACCTGTCACGGTGCAATTACCGGAACCGCTAGACGTGTTGCCAAGTGCGGGTCGTGCGGGGTTTTGGGTCGGCAAGGCTGCCCTGCATGAGGCCCCTTTGCCGGCGCCAGCAAAGAAGTGGCTGATCGCTGGCGGCGAATGACTGGGCCGTGGGTTCAGTGGCCCGCTTTTTTCTTTTCGATTTCGCGATGTCGCACCTGCGTCGACCAATCTTTAGAGAAGTCACGGCCCAGGGTTTGTGCGAGATAAACCGAGCGGTGTTGCCCGCCGGTGCAGCCGATTGCCACAGTCACATACGCCCGGTGGTCTTTGGCCATCGAGGGCAACCATTGGTTCAAAAATGTCGCGATGTGTTCGCGCATCGCCGTCACCGCAGGCTGTGTCTTCAAGTAATCGATGACCGCGTCGTCTAGACCGGTTAATGCGCGCAGTGTTGGCTCGTAGTGCGGGTTGGGTAACATCCGCACATCGAATACGAAGTCGGCATCCATCGGAATCCCTTGCTTGAATGCAAAGGACTCAAACATCAACTGCAGACTGTCTGTCGAGGTGTCTGCCTCGACCAGTTGTTTAATTTGGGTGCGCAAGCCAGCTGCGCTTGTTTGGCTGGTATCAATCACATGCGCCTTGTCGCGCAAATCCTTGAGTAATTCGCGCTCGAGCGCGATGGCCTCCATCAGCACGCGTGAGGGGTTTTTCGCCTTTGCATCGCCGATGAGCAGCGGGTGCGCACGCCGGGTTTCCGAAAAGCGGCGCACCAGGGCATCGGTGGTCGTCTCAAGGTAGATCACCACCAGATTCACACCGGAGGTCTTTAGCGTGAGCAATTGATCAGGCAATCCGGGGATGCCGCTCGGACTGCGGGCGTCCATCGCGACCGCAACCCGACGCGCGTTGTGCTTCTGCTCCAAAGCGATCAGGTCTAGCAGTAATTCAGGCGGTAGGTTATCAACGCAGAAGTAGCCAGCATCTTCGAGTGCCGCCAGAGCCACTGACTTTCCCGACCCAGACACGCCCGTGAGCAGAACCAGATCTAGGGGGACGTTATTGCCGTCCTCGGTTTTTGTCATCTTGAACGTCATGCCGATTGACCCTGTGCGAGCATTTCTGACGCATGGGCGAGTGACGTTTTTGAGTGAATATCGCCACCCAGCATCCGCGCAATTTCTTGCGCACGGTCATCACCTTTAACCGGATGAATCTCGCTTACCGTTTTATCGGTACTGCGCGCTTTTTTAACGACCCAATGGTTGTCCGCACTCGCGGCAACTTGTGCCAAGTGTGTGACCGCCAAAACCTGACGGTCCTGGCCCAGTCGGTGCATCAACTGCCCAACGGTCTGGGCGACCTGTCCGCCGATACCCGAGTCGATCTCGTCAAAAATCAGGGTCGGCGCCTGGCCCAAGCGGCTGGTGCAAACGGCGATTGCCAGGGCGATTCGCGAAAGCTCACCCCCAGAGGCCACCTTGCTCACAGGACGCGGCGGTGTACCGGGATGGCCAGCGACTAAGAAATCAATGTCATCGACACCGTACTGCTGCGGCACTGCCAGCTCGGTAATGGCCACCTCGAAACGCCCGCCCTCCATACCCAGCGTTTGCATGGCCTCCGTGATCTCTGCTGACAGGCGGCGCGCTGCCTTTGAGCGTGCATCATGGACCGCTTTCGCCGACGCCATCAAGGCGCTCAAGTTTTGCTTCACTTGTTTGGCCAGTGCGTCAAGGTCAGCAGCCTCATTCAGGCTTGCAAGCGCGGCCTCCCAATCCAGCAGGCGCTGCGGCAACTCCTCTGGGTCACATTTGAGGCGGCGAGCGTGTGCCAGCCACATCCCGACGCGTTCGTCGAGGGCCTGAAAATCCGCTGGATCGAGGTCGTTGTGGCGACCGTACAAATGAAGCGTGTGAGCGGCGTCTTCAATCAATGCCTGCGCTTGTTGAAGCACGTCTACCAGTGGGGCAAATTGCGGTTCAATCTCCGTGTGCTTACCCAACAAAGCGACAGCCCTGTTGACCAAGCTGGCGGCATTGTCGTCGCCATCCTCAAGGGCGGCAGCACTCAGTTGCGCAGCATCAATCAGGGCCTGCGCGTGGGACTGCCGGTTGTGCTCGGCGTTCAATGTTTCCCACTCGCCGAGCTTCGGGGATAACTTACTCAGCTCGGAAATTTGCCATGTCAGGCGCTCGGCGTCCTGCGCCAATGTGGCTTGCCGGGCTTGTGCGTCGGCATAGGCCGTTTCGCTGTCTCGCCACAGTTGCCAGCGCTTGCCCAACTCGGCGGTGTCAATGCCGCCATAAGCATCAAGCAGTGCGCGTTGTGAGGCTGTCCGGCTGAGGCTCTGCCAAGCATGTTGCCCATGAATATCAACCAGTTCATCGCCAATGGCGCGCAGCTGCGTCATGGTCGCGGGCATGCCATTGATCCACGCTTTGCTGCGTCCTTGCGTGTCGATTTGGCGCCTGAGCAAGAGCGTATCAGGGGTGGCCTCACCCTCGTCAGCGTCTAAGCCGTTTTCGCGCAGCCAGCTTTGCACCGCCGGTGTGCTGTCCAGTTCAATGACGATGTCGCAGCGCGTTGCGCCATGACGAATCACGCCGGCGTCCGCGCGCTGACCAAGTGCGATTTGTACCGCATCGATCAGGATGGATTTACCCGCACCTGTCTCACCAGTCAGGGCGGTGAAGCCAGCGTCAACATCCACCTCGATGGCGTCAACAATGACGAAGTCTTTCAAAGAAATACGTCGCAAGCTCATGGTTATGCGGCGCCCTCATTCCAATGTAATTTTTTACGAAGCGTGTCGAAGTAACTCCAGCCAACGGGGTGGAGCAGGCGCAGGCCATGCTCAGCGGCATACACCTTGATACGGTCCCCTTTTTGCAGGCTTGTCAGGGACTGCATATCGAAGTTCGCCGTCGCGCCCAAGCCCCTCACAATCTCCACCACAACCTCGCACTCAAACGGCAACACAATCGGGCGGTTTGATAGGGTGTGGGGTGCAATGGGTGCCACCACCCAACCCGCCACGCTGGGGTGCACAATCGGGCCACCCGCCGACATGGCGTAAGCGGTTGATCCCGTTGGGGACGCGATAATCAGGCCATCCGCCCGTTGGTTGGCCACGAAATGGTCGTTCACCTCAATGCGCAGCTCAATCATGCCACTTGCGCTGCCGCGGTTAACCACGACGTCATTCAGCGCACTGGCCTCAAACACGCATTCGGCGTCTCGCCAAACTTGGGCCTGCATCATGCCTCGCAACTCTTGGTCGTAGCCCCCCTGCAGCATGGGCGGTAACACCTCGCGGTAATCTTCCAGCGCGATATCGGTGATAAACCCCACGCGGCCTTGGTTAACGCCAATCATCGGTACGCCGTACTTTGCCAGTCGCCGCCCGACGCCCAGCATCGTGCCATCGCCGCCAACGACCACTGCCAAGTCACATTGCTTGCCGATATCGTCAACATCAACGCTCGCAAAATCGGTGATCCCCGTGTTTCGAGCGGTCTCGCGCTCGATGCTGACCTCAAGCCCTTGCCCCGACAAAAAAAGTGCCAGACCATGCAGATCTTGGAGGGTGTCGGCCGCCTGAAATTTACCAATCAGCGCCACATGGTGGAACCGGTTGGGGTGCGCCAGCGGGCTGGCGTTTTTAGGGGCGGAAGCGCTAGGATTCATGGTCTGCAAATTACAACATACCCAGAGGCGGAATTCGTACAATACCCCCATGTTAGATGAGCGGTCAAAATTGTTGCTGAAGTCGTTGGTTGAGCGTTACATCGCTGACGGTCAGCCCGTGGGTTCACGGACCCTTTCCAAGGCCAACGGCCTTGATCTCTCTCCGGCCACCATCCGCAACGTCATGAGTGACCTCGAAGAGCTGGGGCTGGTGACCAGCCCGCACACGTCCTCTGGGCGCATACCCACCTCAAAAGGTTATCGGTTGTTTGTCGACACCATGTTGAAGGTCGACCCCGACAACATTGACTTGCGTGCAGGACTGCCGAAAGAGTTCAACGCTGATCAGCCCGTCAAGGTGCTGAACAGTGCGGCGCAGCTGCTGTCAAACCTATCCCAGTTCGTCGGCGTCGTCGTCGTCCCCAAGCGGAACTCAGTCTTCCGGCACATCGAATTTTTGGCGCTCTCGGAGCGCCGGGTGTTGATCATCATCGTCTCCCCGGATGGCGATGTACAAAACCGCGTGATTCACACCGCTGTTAATTACGCCCAAAGTGAGCTGGTCGAGGCGGCCAACTTCTTGAATGCCAATTACGCGGGCCTCACCATGGACGAGGTGCGCGTTCGCCTGCGGCGTGAGGTGGATTCATTGCGCCGCGAAATCGGGCAACTCATGCAAGCAGCGGTTGCAGCCAGCGACGACCCGGGTGCGGACCAAGGTGAGGTGGTGATCTCTGGCGAGCGCAACCTCTTGTCGGTCAGTGAGTTTTCAGCGGATCTCAACAACCTGCGTCGCATGTACGATTTGTTCGAGCAAAAAGCCCAGTTGATGCAGCTGCTCGATGGCTCCGAACGCGCCGACGGTGTTCGGATCTTCATTGGCGGCGAAAGTGAGCGCATGCCCTATGACGATGTATCCGTCGTCTCGGCCACCTACGAAGTCGATGGCAAAGTTTTGGGCACGCTCGGGGTCATCGGTCCTCAGCGCATGCAGTACGACCGGATGATTCAAGTGGTTGATATCACCGCCAAAATGGTGAGCTTGGCCCTGAGCCAGGGCAAGTCTTAGCGCCCCCGTCAGGCCCTTCGGGCGCCGATCAAAATACCCACGGTAACCAGCGCCAATCCCATCAGTAAGTTTGGGGGCAAGGCTTCGTCCAAAAGAATCGCTGCTGCCGTTGCGGATAAGCCGGGTACCAACGACGTGAGCATCGTTGTGCGAATGGGGCCAAAGTAACGAATCATCAGGTTGAAGCCAATCCCTGCGATGACCACGGTACCCGCGCCTTGGTACAAGGCCTGAAAAATGACTTCAAGTGCAGGGGCCGCTGCCAGCTTGCTCTCGATCACAGCCGTCCACGCCAACAACCCATAAACCGGAACGTAGGTAAAAACGGAAAACACCGTGACAGCAACCGTCGTGTGCACCGCATCCAAGCCATTGCGCCGGACAAAAATGCCATACGTTGCCCAACATGATGCGGCGGTCATGAACAGCAGGTCGCCAATCCAAACATCACCACCCTCGAAGGCCTTCAGCAAACTGGCGCCACCGACGGATACGCCACCAATAAGAATGCACAGAAGACCAACCGCGCGCGTTTGGGTGACCTTTTCCTTCAAAATCACAATGGCCAGAATCGTCGTCCACAACGGCAAACTGCCGGGTAATAAAACAGACGCGTGCGCCGCTGGGGCAAAGAAAAAACCGCTGTAAGCCAGGGACGCGTAAAGCACGCTCCCGAAAAAGCCCGTGAATACCGTGGCACGCCAGCTGAGTGGTGACAAACCCAAGAAGCCCACCGAGGGTTGCCTGCCGCGCGACATCGACCACCACGCCCAGGGCAACAACACGATGCCAGCACCAACAATCCGGAGAAAGACGATATCAAGCGGCGTTAAGTTGTGTGCGGCCGAGGCGCGGGCAATCACGATAAAGGACGTCCAGATCGTGACAGTGACCGCCGCCGCGAGCCAGCCGACGGTCTTGGGTGTGAGATTCATGCGCGCGATCATACGCCCCTGCCGCGCTACAATCTGTCGCTGGTTTGGGACGTTAGCTCAGTTGGTTAGAGCAGAGGACTCATAATCCTTTGGTCCACGGTTCAAGTCCGTGACGTCCCACCATTTAATTCAACGACTTACGAGCCTCCAGTGTCAAAACTGGGGGCTTTTGTCTTTGTGCGTGGCGAGTAGGGGCTGCAGTGGCTGAAAGCGCGGCACTGAATATAGTTGTGAATCCCAAGCAGCTGCATCTGCGAGACGGCGAAGTGGTGCTGTACCGCAGACGCCACAGCTTGCAGTACCAATGCCGCTACAAACTAGCTGACGGCACGTGGTGCAGACGCAGCACCGCCAAAGCAAGCCTTGAGCTAGCCGCACATGCAGCATGCGAGCTGTATGACGAAGCACGGTTTAGACAGCGCCTTGGTTTAGCACACCGCGCACAGTCTGTTGCACACCTCGCAGAGCTAACAGCACGTGAGCTACGACGACAGATGGACTTGGGGCATGGCAAAAGTGTCTACGGCAGTTATCTCAGCTGTATCGAACGCTACTTCATCCCCTTCTTCACACATCAGCACTTGGAGTCATTGACGCACAGTGACATCACTGAGTTTGAGCTGTGGCGCAACAAGCAGATGCAAAAGCAGCCCAAAGCCTCCACCTTGCAGAACTTTGCAAGTGCTTGGAACAAGGTGATTGCCACAGCTGTAGAGCATGGCTACATCAGCGAGCGAGTGCCAGTGCCGCGTATGCAAGTCAAAGGCGCGAAAAGTCAGCCAAGAGCAGCGTTCACAGAGTCAGAGGTGGCGCAGCTGCGCAGCTACATGGCAACGTGGGTGGAGGGCAGCAGCAAGGCAAACAAGTCCACAGAGTCAGAAATGCGCCACTTGCTGCGTGACTACATAGAGATGCTTCTGCTCACTGGTATGCGCCACGGCACAGAAGCACTTGGGGTGCGTTGGAAGGATGTGTGTTGGCACACGCAAGATGGCAAGCGGTACTTGCGCATATGGGTAAACGGCAAGACTGGAGGCAGATGGTTGATTGCCAAACACGCGGCATTGGAGGTACTCCAAAGGCTACACGACAGACAAGCAGCCCTCAACACGCAGTCGTTGGAAACGACATTGCAAGGCGAGGGCGACGACAAAGCCAACAAAGCTGCCAACTATCTCGTGTTCACCTTCAGCAACGGCTACCAACCAACGTCACTTAATGGCGCATTCAAGCGTTTGATGCGCGACAGTGGCTTACTAAAGGATGCAGATGGGCAGAACAGAACGCTGTACTCACTAAGGCACACATACGCCACGTTGGAGCTGCTACGAGCAAACACTGACATTCACACGCTTGCCAAGCAGATGGGCAATAGCGCAGCTGTCATAGAGCGGCATTATTCGAAATTGACGGCGACTATGGCTGCGGATAGGTTATTTAGGTAATAAGCAATTTGACAAATATTTAAAGTTTTTATATGGTGGTGTCCAAGACAAAAGATCTGGAGGAGATTCGCCATGAAGAGGTTAGCTACAGCAATGTCAATCGGTTTAGCGATTGGCGTTTGTCAACAAGCGTTAGCGCAAGCAAGTGTTGAGAAGGGCAAATCAGTCGCGATTGAGATTCCAGTGGATTCGGACACGGCGTGCAACATAGAGGTTACGCGAGGTGGGGAGAAGACGAACGTAAGTGTTGACCCAAATAGTAAGAAGGGCATCTACGAGTTTGCTGGGCGCGAGTTGGGAGAAGAGACAATTCGTTGGGAAGGCAAGATGAAATTTCGCGGACTCAAGACCTTGGGTCCATGTAGAGGTGATGGTGCAATAAAAGTTGTGACCACAGAGAGTGCTGAGGCAATTGAAGCTGCCAAACAAGCGCAGAAGGCAGAAGAAGAGGCTAAGCAAGCCAAGGCTGCCATGGATGCGCAAGCCGCACGCTTGGCAGAACTTGAGGCGAAATTAAAAGCAGCCGAGGCAGAGGCCGCAAAGACGCCAGAGCAAAAGGCGGAAGAAGCGCGTATTGCAGCAGAGGCTAAGGCCTATGCAGAGGCGAAGGTTGCAGCGGAAATGAAAGCCGCTGCGGAAGAGAAGGCACTGGCTGAGGCGCGTGCAGCGGCAGAGGCGAAGGCTGCGGCTGAAGCTAGAGCAGCAGAGGAAGCAAGAGCTGCGGCTGAGGCGAGGGCTGCAGCCGAGGCGCGTGCTGCTGCCGAGGCGAAAATACTCGCTCAAAGGCGCGCTGCGGAAGCTGAGCGAAACAAGCCATTACAAAAAGCAAAATTGCGGCAAGGAATAACGTACAAGTGGTACCGTGACGGGAGCTGTAAAAATAGCCAGAAAGCGCAATGTTTAAATTTAAGTCAATACAAACAGATGTGTAGTTGGGCGCAAGGCTTCACTGTCAACGTGAGGAGTATGGCGGCTGTTATGTTTAGGTATCCATATAGCGATTTCTTGAGAAATGGCGGGGAATTCACCAATGGACGATATAGCTGGAATGACCAACTAGGGCAATGTCGCGCGTCTTGGTCTATTGTCGGATTATTTAAAGGAACAAGCGTCCGAGAAAATTTCTCGGGATACGCTTCGAATTTCATCGTAAATTCATCAAATCGAGTTTTGATTCATTACGTCGCAGAGCGTTAAAGCACCTTGCCAAAGCTAAACAAAGAACAGTTGATGGAGCGCATTCAAAAGCGTATCCATCAACTTGAGCTTGGCGAAGAGATTACGGCAAAAGACATCAAAGCACTGCTCAACGCAGAACAGCAGCAAAAGCTCGTCGATGCACTTGCTGCGCATGACTTGCCCCCTCCCCGCCGTGCAGCCGCGGGGTTTGTGAAGAGTTGATTTTGCTCGTTACGCTAAATTCCGAATCCAATTGGCCACCTCGTGGCTGAGTATCTTGGCGTCACGAACCAACTGATCAAAGTG
>ENA-ORCY01000725-ORCY01000725.1-marine-metagenome-genome-assembly--contig:-NODE-725-length-17714-cov-3.761297_pt1 | contig 17714 bp, 10 predicted proteins | sample MGYA00248634_ERZ508507 | MGnify/ENA primary metagenome ERZ508507 (study PRJEB26178, sample SAMN06266269) | marine metagenome | isolation source: Columbia River Estuary | place: USA:Columbia River Estuary... | reverse complement strand
AATTTATAATTACTAGGGATGTCTTTCATCAAGGATTGGTGCATGTCTTCCTTCACACCTAAATCGCTCAATAAGCTTGCAGCATTGCTTTCTGCTTCATATCCACCCATTTCACCAAATTCACCTTCTAATTCACCTGCTCTTAATCCGTCTGCTTCTGTAAAATCTTCTTTCGCATACAAAGCATCCTTTTCGTGCATCACTTCCCACATACGCTTATGTCCTTGCATCACAGTATTCAAAACCGTTTGCTCATCAAATTCAAATTGATTCTGCTTTAAGAAGGACATACGCTCACCAGGTGTGATTTCAACAGATCCTTTATTTGGTTCAATCTCTCCACTTAATATTTTTAAGAAAGTAGATTTACCAGCACCATTTGCCCCAATAATGCCGTAGCAATTATTAGTGGTAAACTTTAAATTTACTTCTTCAAATAGAATTCTTTTTCCGAAACGGATAGATAAATCGTTAACTGTAATCATGTATTGCTAAAAGGGTGCAATATTAGGGCTTTAAATCCGGAATATATACATGTTTAGGGCAGATTACATTGAAGTTCTTCTTCCAATCCATACTCAAAGCCCTAATCACTTAAGACTGAGGTGTGACTATTCAAATTTAAAGTGATTTGTGTACTGGAAAGTCGTTTAAGAAAGCCAAACAATTGGTCATTTTTAGCATCACCGAAATAAAAATCATTATTTAAATATTTTTTAGCTTATGTTTGTGTTAATACAAAAGGAACAAAAATGGCTTTCGTTTATATTTCTATTAGCTTTTGCCATGGCAGTAACCTGTAATTTCAACTTATTTTTTAATTAAACACAATGAACATTTTCGTAGCAAGTTTGCCATTTAGTGCAGACGACCAAGACCTTAGAGAAATTTTTGAACCATTTGGTGAAGTAACTTCTGCTAAAGTAATTTTTGACCGTGACAGAAACAGATCTAAAGGATTTGGCTTTGTAGAGATGGCTGACAAAGCAGCTGCTCAAAACGCTATCAGTGAGCTTAACGATTCTACTTACGAGGGAAGACCTCTAGTGGTAAAAGAAGCAGAAGATAGACCACAACGTACTGAAAGAAGATACTAAGAATATATTTTTTAAGAAATTCTTTAATGCCAAAGCCCATCCCACTTTTGTGGTGACGGGCTTTTTTTTTGGAGAATCGTCAAACCCTTCATAGCTTAAGTTATTCACTAAATATCGTTGACGGCATTCAATTTTTAATGATAATGCTAACCTTGTAGTATGCTATCATACTCAGACACAAAAATACAAGAGGTCGTAATTCATTTTGTAGGCAATTCTTTTCACGAGGAAAGACTAACCTTGGGTAATACCAAATTAGCATTTACGCCAGAGGTAGAGGAGCACTTGCTAACCTATTTTTTGTCTTCCTTTAAGGAAAATGAGTTTTATCGCTTTCACCACGAGTCTCACCTTAACTTGAATGAGCTATTCTCATACGCAGAAGCTATTTTTGAAAATCCAGCAGACTTAATAGCTCACTCTAAAAGCATAGCTAAGCATTTATACGAAAACAGTAATCATCCTAAAATAAAAGGAGGCGAATTATATGTTGTACACATACAAAATTGCCTTTTGGAAGGTGAGCCAACTGAGGCTATTGGTATTTTTAAATCTGAGAATAAAGACACGTTTTTAGATATCACCGCCGAAAATGGAGACTTTAGCATCACTAGCGCGGAAGGAATTCATATTAAAAATTTAGATAAGGGTTGTATCATATTTAATACCGAGAAGGAAGACGGCTACGTCCTGAACGTGATAGACAATACGAATAAAGGCAGTGATGCCAAATTTTGGTTTGACCATTTTTTACATGTAAAACAACGTGAAGATGCTTATTACCAAACTTCCAGTGTCATGCAAATTGCCAAAGAATTTATCACGAAGAAACTTCCTAAAGAATTTGCAGCGGATAAAGCTGACCAAGCAGAGATGTTGAATAAATCCGCTTCTTATTTCAAAGAACAGGACCACTTTGATCTATCAGAATTTGCTAATGTAGTGATTCAGCAGCCCGATATTATGGATAGCTTTCATGATTTCACTACGTCTTACCAAAAAGAACGCGCAATTAGCATTCCTGAAAATTTTGCACTCAACGAAACCGCAATTAACAAGAAAAAAGGTGTTTTCAAAAGTGTTATAAAATTAGATAAAAACTTTTCTGTATATGTACACGGCGATCGAAATAAAATAGAACGAGGCCAAGACGAAAGTGGGCGTAAATTCTATACCCTTTGGTATGATGAAGAAAAGTAAACTACAAATTAACTAGCGATAAAAATGGATGATTTAACACTCATTGTTACCTTAATAATTGGCGTTACAGGATATGTTTCGTATTTAGGTTTCGAAAAAAAAACATTTTTTTATGCCCGTGCTTTTAATGTAAGTAGCATACTACGGGGCAAAGACTACAAACGTCTTTTTACCTCTGGATTGCTGCATGCCGATTGGATGCACTTCGGTTTCAATATGCTTACCTTGTACTTTTTTGGGCCTATCTTAGAACAAAAAGTAGGACCAATCTGGTTTCTGGGTATTTATACCATAAGTCTTTTAGGAGGCAACATCCTATCTCTGTACATTAATAAAGCCAATGGTTATTACACAGCGGTTGGGGCTTCTGGTGCGGTTACAGGAATCATATTTGCGTGCATAGCAATGTTCCCAGATATGAATTTATACCTAATGCTGTTGCCCATACCTATACCGAGCTGGGCGTTCGGATTACTTTATGTTTCGTACAGTGTATATGGGATAAAAAGCAAAAGAGATAACATTGGCCACGAAGCACACTTAGGCGGAGGTATAGCAGGTTTATTGGTAGCCCTTATCCATTCGCCGCTTATGTTGTCTGAAAATTATTTGCCCATCTTATTTATATTGGTCCCGAGCACACTATTCTTGCTCGTGGTTACGCGTAAACCTAGACTTTGAGCAGTAGCCTAAAAATGAAATAGCTATTTATGGTTTAAACGATAATAATAACAAGCTTAGATCTAATTACACGCCAACTAAGTTAACCAAAAGAAATAGTCCTTCTGCAAAACAGAGTGGTTTCAAACGCTTATTTGGGCATCTTTTCTTGTAAGAAAGCACCAGTTACAGACGCTTCACATTTTACCATGTCTTCTGGAGTCCCAGCAAACATTAGCTCACCCCCTCTATCGCCACCTTCTGGCCCTAAATCAATTACCCAATCTGCGCATTTTACAACGTCTAGATTATGCTCGATTACCACGATGCTATGACCTTTATCTATTAAGGCATTAAATGATTTAAGTAGCTTTTTAATATCATGAAAATGAAGTCCTGTTGTAGGCTCATCAAAGATAAAAAGCACTTTTTCTTTACTTTGGGATTTAGCTAAAAAGGTAGCCAATTTGATACGTTGCGCCTCGCCCCCACTAAGGCTGTTGCTACTCTGACCTAACTTGATATATCCTAATCCGACTTCTTGAAGTGGAAGTAACTTATTGATAATTGATTTTTGGCCGTCAAAGAATTTAATCGCTTCATCTACCGTTAGTTCAAGCACATCAAAAATACTTTTGTGTTTAAACTCTACTTCTAATACCTCTTCTTTAAATTTTTTACCATTACACTCTTCGCATTTTAAATGTAAATCTGCCATAAATTGCATTTCTACGATTTCTTCTCCTTCTCCTTGGCAATTTTCACATCGTCCGCCTTCTACATTAAATGAAAAATGTTTCGTCTTAAACCCACGTTGTTTGGACATAGGCATGGTACTAAATAACTCTCGGATAGGATCATACGCCTTTACATAGGTTACAGGGTTACTTCGACTGGACTTCCCTATTGGATTTTGATCTACGAGTTCTACCGCCGTAAAAGAGCTAAAATCTCCTTTTATCTCTTTCACTTCCCCTATTCGCTGTGTGCTGTACTGTTGTGTTTCACGAAGCACCGCGGGAAACAATATTCCTTTGATCAAGGATGTTTTGCCGCTACCACTTACCCCCGTAACAACGGTTAGGGTGTTGAGTGGAATATCAACGTCTATACCTTTTAAGTTATTTTGTCGTGCACCGATAAGGCTAATCTTATTATTCCATTTACGTCGCACTAAGGGTATCTCAATACGAATAGAATCATCTAAATACTTTGCCGTGAGCGTGCTTTTACCCGCTAAATCTTTGTAATGTCCTTCAAAAACGACCTCTCCTCCAAGTTGACCTGCTTCTGGCCCCATATCTATCAGATAATCCGCAGTGCGCATCATATCTTCATCATGCTCAACCACAACAACAGTATTCCCCTTTTCTTTTAAGTTCAGCAATACAGAAATAAGACGCTCCGTATCCTTCGAATGAAGTCCAATACTAGGTTCATCTAAAATGTAAGTACTACCAACCAAACTACTTCCTAGTGAAGTAGCTAAATTAATACGTTGACTTTCTCCACCACTTAGCGAATTACTTAATCTATTTAATCCCAGGTAACTAAGCCCAACGCGTAATAAATAATCCAATCTATTGTTTATTTCGAGTAAAACAGGCTTAGCAATTTCTGTCTCCTGTTTTCCTAGCTTAAGGTTAGCAAAAAAAGCACTTGCTTGTTCTATATTGAGCAGTAAAATTTGATTCAAAGACGAAAGTTTTGGCTCCTTCATAAAAGCGGGATTTGTGCCTTGATTAGTTATTTTTACATAACTACCATCTTTTCGAATTCGCGTACCTAAGCAACTTGGGCAGATCGTTTTACCGCGATATTTGCTCAACATTACGCGGTATTGAATTTTATAGGAGTTCTCTTGTAAGTATCGGAAAAAATCATTCAAACCACGCACTCTGCCATTTCCTTGCCATAACAGGTCAAGTTCTTTTTCAGTAAGTTCAGAAATAGGCCTGTGTATCGGGAAGTTATAGTTAGCACTGGTTTGAATAAAATCATTTTTCCATTCGCTAATTGTTTCACCTTTCCAGCAGGCAATGGCATTTTCATACACCGAGAGTGATCCGTTAGGAATAACTAACTCAGGATCTATACCGATAATGCTACCAAATCCCTCACACTCGGCGCAGGCTCCATAAGGGTTGTTAAAACTCAGTAAATTTACAGAAGGCTCTTCGAATGACATGCCATCCAGTTCAAACTTATTATTGAACATTTCTTCGTTATCATCTGTGATTATAGTACACTCACCATTACCTTCCCAAAAAGCCGTTTCTATAGAATCCGAAAGCCGACTCTTATAATCATCATCTGGCTCCATTGCTTTCAGTCTATCCACTAAAATGGAGTAATCTTTCAATTTTTTATGCGCTATTGCATCTTCAATTTTAAGCATTTCACCATTAGACCAAATCCTATTGTATCCTTTTTGCAGTGCCGTTTGTAAGTATTCTTTTGCATTATCCTTGCTTGGCTTGTAACAGATGTAAATACTGGTATCTAACTCCAATGCAAGTACATAATTAATGACATCACTGGTACTGTGTTTTTTGACTTCGTTACCACTTATAGGTGATATTGTTTTGCCTACTCTCGCCCAAAGTAGTTTGAGATAATCGTATAACTCCGTACTGGTAGCTACGGTACTTCGAGGGTTTCGGGTATTTACCTTTTGCTCAATGGCGATACAAGGTGTAAGTCCTTTGATGTTATCCACCATTGGCTTTTCCAATCTCCCTAAAAACTGTCGTGCATATGAACTAAGGCTTTCTACATAGCGTCTTTGACCCTCTGCGTAAAGCGTATTAAATACCAAAGATGACTTACCACTTCCAGACAAGCCCGTTACTACTGTGAGTTGATTTCGAGGTATGCTCACATTTACGTTTTTAAGGTTGTGTAAATGGGCGTTTTGTATGTCTATGTATTTTTGTTTTGTCATTCTTATGTCCGTTTGCTAGCAAAAGGGACGCAAATTTGACTCAAATAGTGAATATATGTAACAATAATTTGGGAGTTTATTTTTTTTATTCTATTTTAGTCCTAACATTTAAATAAAAAAGCATATAAGATATACCTATACTAGTTAAGAACAAACACAGTTTTCATTTTTTCAACTAAGTAATAATTAGGTAGTATGCAATCTTTAAAAATCACTGATCAAAATCTGGTAAAGCAGTACGTGCAAGGCAACGAGGCTTGTCTTGAAATGTTAATCAATCGCCATAAAAACAGAATCTTTACAACGATCATTTTGATCGTGAAGGATAGTTATATCGCTGAGGACTTGTTTCAAGAAACGTTTATAAAAATCATTAACAACCTAAAAAAAGGAAAGTATAATGAAGAAGGTAAATTTTTACCTTGGGCCATGCGTATAGCGCATAATATGGCAATCGATTATTTCCGTAAAATGAAACGAATGCCAACCATCACAGATAGTTCTGGTGATGATGTTTTCCGCACTATAAAAATAGCCGTAGAAAACCGAGAAGAGCAAATTATACGTACCGAAAAAGAGGATATGGTGCGTTTGGCTATTAATAAGCTTCCTGAGGAGCAGCGTCAAGTGCTCATTTTACGTCATTATGGCAATTTAAGCTTTAAAGAAATTGCTGCAATGACCGATGTTAGCATCAACACAGCGCTTGGCCGTATGCGTTATGCACTGACTAATATGCGTAAGATAATGGAGCATACTTCCATTCAGACAACCTAAATGATTTTGCAACTATTTAGAAGCACTTAATTACCGTTAAGTGCTTTTTTTATGCTGTAACTTGCGTTAAATACGATTCTAACTGCAGTGCTATACGATCCCAGCTAAACCTGCTTTTTGCTATTTCTAATCCCTGCTCACCTACTTTAGCTCGCTCGGCCGCATCCTCCAGCAAGGCATTCACTTTGGCTATAAATACACCCTTATCTTTAGCCATAATTACCCCTTGTCCACTTTGTATTTGTAATCCTTCAAATCCAATATGGGTACATACCGTGGGCACTCCCATGGCCATTGCTTCCAATACTTTATTTTGAGTACCCGCACCAAAACGTAACGGTGCTATCACAACACTCGCCTGGGCATACATATCTTTAAGATCAGGAATAAAACCAGTGACCTCTATCCTATTGTTGGCCAATCGTTTAACGGCATCTACAGGTCGCTGGCCTGCTATTATAAACTTGGTATTTGGATTTGCTATTGAAATAGCAGGCCACATCTCTTTTACAAAATACTGAACAGCATCTACATTCGGAGCGTAGTCCATATTGCCAGTGAATAAAAGTACTTTGTTATGAGAATAGTCGTGACCTCCACCTACATCGAACGTTTCCAGGTCTACTCCATTAAGCAGAATTTCAACATTGCTGGTTTTGTGAAGCTTTTCCAAATACGATTGATCTTCTACAGAACAAACCAATGTCTTGTCAAATCGAGTAATCACTTGCTCAGCTTTTGCTAATCTTCCTATCTCTATGAAATCAATTAGACGATTAATAAACGGTCGCTCAGTCTCGCTTCGTCTTTTAAAATACAGTGAAAAAGCATCTGGAAGATCTAGTATTTTAGGGATGGTAAGTTCTTTAGTATATTGACTCATGCGCAAATGTTGTGTGTGCACTACATCGATGTTATAATGCTCTAGAGCAAAATGGACCATTCGTTTCATTTTAGCACTTTTAAAATAGGCTAATTGTAACGGGGTTTTTGAAAATAAAGCCGGTATTCCATTCAATACAGAACGCCATTTTGGTAAATAGACCAACTCAATCTCTTTAAAAAAAGGCTGAATTTCTTTTAAATAATTAAGCTCAGATCTCTCTTCGTAAAAAGTAACCAAGAATAAATTATGCTTTTGAGCTAACCTCCTCGTTAAATTATATATTTTTAGCTTATCGCCTCTGAATGGCGGGTACGGGAATCTATTAGCTACAAATAAGATATTCAACAGTGCAAAGAAAAAGAATTACTTAAAACTTAGCGCTATCGGTTTAGAATAATAGGAAACTATCCTTATTTTCGAAGCCTATGTCTAAAAATAGCCTTATCGCCATTAGCTTATTATGTCTAAGCAGTTTAATGACTTACGCCCAAGACACCATTGTCGTTAAAACCTTAAACTATAGCTCGACTACACGAGATACTACCATTGCGTTTCCGGAAGGAACCGACTCGTATGAAAAAATACTGATGTTATACTCTATGCGTTGTAAAAACGCATTGGTATCTGATGGATCTAACCGAAATAAAGGCTGTGGAGAGTGGGATTACAGTTGTAATACGTATATAGAAGACCCCTCACGCGCCGACTCATTGTTAGCAAGCACTACAAACTACAGTATTGCAGGGTTTACTGGCAATTCTTTCAATTACAGCACAAAAGCAATGAATGATTACTACCGTAACACATTACAAAAAGTAACGGTAAATTCTACTACCTCATCCACCACCAGTGCCATTGGCAGTGGAACTCTTGCGTTGCCTTACGGGGTTCCTAGTTCTGCAAATCCAACATCTGGTTTTGCGGGAAAGTCACATATAATCTATACCGCATCTGAACTTTTAGCAGCAGGAGTTACAGCTGGTAATATTAATGCTGTAAGTCTTAAAGCGCTTAATAACAGTAGCGTCCGCAATTTACACCTCCGTATTTTAGGCACAACCAAAGCATTTTTAACACCTGAAAATATGGACATGACCGGATTTACGAGTGTCTTTTATGACAATGTAGATTTCGTAACAGGTGATAATCAACTCCATTTTCATACACCTTATCTTTGGGATGGAACTTCTAATTTATTAATAGAAATAAGCCTCAATGGTGCTGCAAATGAAATACTCGATCTAGAAGCTGAGCAATTAAGTGACAACAAACTTATGTATGCTTTCGCAGGCAATTCTTTGTATTTTGATGGCTTAGGAACCTATGTAGAAGCAGACACTTATGAAGGAATATTAGGTACTGCAGATCGTACTATTGATGCATGGATACGAACCAATAAAGTAGGTGGTGAAATATGCAGTTGGGGAAATGATGCTGCTGGACAAAAATGGGTTTTTAGGGTAAACGATGACGGCACGCTGCGCACAGAGGTGAATGGTGGAGGTGTAAATGGTACAACTAAAGTAAATGACAACCAATGGCATCACGTCGCTTGTGTTTTTTCGGGCAATAGTGTATCGGGAATTAAGCATTACGTAGATGGTAAATTGGAAATAAATGGAACCGTTACTGCGAGCTCAATTAATACGGCAAAAGGATTAAACGTTAGGATAAGTCGTGGTGTAAATAACCGCTATTTTAAAGGAGATATAGACGAAATTAGAATATGGAATGTTGCGCTTACTGATGCTGAAATAACTGCTGTAAAAAACCAAGAAAGCAGCTCAACAGATTCACGTATCACACTATATTACACGTTCAACGATAAAAATAACGCTACGATAACATGTAATGCACCAACTCCCCAAAACGGAAAAATAATAGGCAATGGAGCTTACCGATCTTTTAGAGGCATTTCAATTTTTAAAGGATTTTCATTATCAAGTACTAGACCTAATATCCAATTAATCCAAGGTGTTTTTGATATTACCACTACACCCCAAATAACCCATGACTCTGTACCTCAATTGGCTTATAACATTATCAAATATGATATCAAGAGTAATGCAAGCACAACCATAGACGATGCTAAAATAGAATTGGAGAATACCTTCAAGTGGAATGCAGATGGCAAAGAGTATTGGTATACAGAAGAAAATAATTTGTATGACTCTACTGCGGTAATACCTGCTGGAAGCATTACCATTTCACAAATTCCCTACATACGAAGATGGCCTTCAAGATTGGAGATTATGTCTTTTGTTACGCCTTATGGCATTGGGTTAGACTTAGGGCCAAAAGGTAAAACGTGGACTTTTGACGTAACAGACTTTACCCCTATTTTAAAAGGAAACAAAAGGATTTTCTTGAGTCGAGGTGGTCAAAATCAAGAGGAAATGGACATCCAATTCTTATTTATAAAAGGAACACCAGCACGCGAGGTTTTAGACATCAGCCAATTATGGCCTGCGCAGCAATTCTCGGCTAATTACAGCCAAATTTTAGCAAACGACGTGTATTATCCGCCGCTGAATTACCAAACATTAGATTCTGCCAAAGGATTTAAAATTCGATCTGCTATCACAGGACACGGCCAAGAAGGTGAATTCATACCACGTAACCATTTTATACAGGTAAATAATGAGACCTATAGCCGCCAAGTATGGAAAATGTGCGGAGAGAATCCTGTTTACCCTCAAGGCGGAACATGGATTTACGATAGAGCAGGTTGGTGCCCCGGAATGGCAACAGACGTTGCGGAATATGACCTCACAGGTAAAATAAATGGAGGTGATCTAGTAACCTTAGATTACGGATTAGACGCTGGATCTGGCGACTCTAGGTATATTGTAAATAATCAATTAGTGAGTTATGGCGAGTATAAGTTTGGTTATGATTTAGGCATCGAAGACATTTTAGAACCGTCCAAGAAAATTGAATATGCGCGTAATAATCCAACGTGTTTAAGTCCAAAAATTACGGTTAAAAACAATGGCAGAAATACGGTAAACAGCATCACTATTGATTATTGGGTAAACGATAAAGCCAATAAGAAAACCTATACATGGAATTGTTACCTAACCACAGGAAAAGTAGAAACTATCTATTTACCACAAGACAATTCCATCTACAGTACTGCCGTGCAAGGAAACAGTGTGTTTTACGCAGAAATCACCGCTATTGATGGAAATTCATCTGCAGATGAGTATGTTAACAATAACTTATTCGAGAGTAAATTTGAGTTTCCAGAAGTATATCCTCAGCATTTTTACCTTTTTTACAGAACCAATAATGCTGCTTCTGAAACCAAGATAAAAGTTGTAGACGAATGGAATAAAATAGTTTTTGAAAAAAACAACTTAACCAATAGCACCTTGTATCGGGACACGTTATTACTGGGCTTGGGTTGCTACAAACTTACCGTAGAAGATACCGACGGGGATGGACTTAGCTTCTTTGCAAATAACGATGGATCTGGATTTTTTAGACTTTGGGAAGTAGGTGGTTCGTCACTCAAAACCCTAAATCCTGACTTCGGAAACAAAACGGAACTTCAATTTACCGTAGTGCACAAAGTAGACGTTCCAAAACGCACCATAGATTTAGGTTATAAGGTATTTCCTAACCCTACAAAAGGACATTTTACAGTATCTGGCGGAGATATGGCTGGCGCAAAACACACTCTTTACAATGCATTTGGGCAAACCATAAATGCACCGTATACACAAGATGAAGCCAAAATAAGCTATGACTTAGGCGCCTATTCTTCAGGCGTTTATTTCATCAACATCCAAAAAAATGGCTTTACATGGACCAACAAGATTGTTGTGGAATAAGGTAATGCTCAAAATGACCTATAAGAAAGTAAAACGCTACTATAAATAGCAGCTAGAAATAGTACCTTTGCACCCAATTAAAATGAGCGATTTTAAACTAAACACCATCGAAGAAGCCATAGAAGAAATCAGAAATGGTAAAATGATCATCGTTGTAGACGACGAAGACCGCGAGAATGAAGGCGACTTCCTTACCGCGGCTCGCAATGTAACTACGGAGATGGTTAATTTTATGGCGACAGAAGGACGTGGACTTGTATGCGTACCTCTTACCGAAGAACGTTGTGATGAGTTAAATTTAGACCTAATGGTAGGCAAAAATACCGCTCAGTTTGAGACTCCATTTACGATTTCAGTAGATTTAATTGGACACGGTACCAGCACCGGTATTTCTGCGTACGATAGAGCAATGACCATCCAGGCGCTTGTTAATCCTAAAACAGACCCAAGTGAACTGGGTAAACCTGGTCATATCTTCCCACTTAGAGCCCGAACCAACGGCGTTTTGCGTAGAGCTGGACATACAGAAGCGGCAATAGACTTCGCACGTTTAGCAGGCTTTGAACCCGCCGGTTGTATTGTTGAAATAATGAATGAGGACGGCACCATGGCGCGCCTACCAGATTTAATGAAAGTAGCAGCTAAGCACAACATGAAGATTGTGTCTATCGCTGATTTAATCAAATATAGACTAAAGCACGAAAGCTTAATCCAACGACAAATTGATGTTCACATGCCGACTCAATATGGCGATTTTGAACTATACGCCTACAAGCAAACGAGCAATAATATGGATCACCTTGCCTTAGTGAAAGGAACTTGGGAAAAAGATGAACCTGTATTGGTGCGTGTTCATTCCAGTTGCTTAACTGGCGATATTTTTGGTAGTTGCCGATGCGATTGTGGTGAGCAATTACAAAAAGCCATGCAAGCCATCGAAGAGGAAGGCAAAGGGGTAATCGTGTACATGAATCAGGAAGGTCGTGGAATTGGCTTACTCAACAAACTAAAAGCCTACAAATTACAAGAAAACGGTATGGATACCGTAGAAGCTAATATTGAATTAGGCTTTCAAATGGACGAGCGTGATTACGGTGTAGGAGCTCAGATTTTAAGAGACTTAGGTGTACATAAAATGCGCTTAATGAGTAACAATCCTGTAAAACGTAAAGGACTTATTGGATATGGTTTAGAAATAGTAGATAATGTATCGCTGCAAGTAGAAGCAAATCCGCACAACAAAGCATACTTAGCTACCAAGAAAGAAAAAATGGGGCACGACTTGTAAGCTTAGCTTATCAACCCATACCCCTATTCCTAAAGTATAGCTGCTATAGCAGCCTTTACTTAGTTTTCGAAGACAAACTCCTTGCCCTTAAGGCCCAACTTTATCTCGCTATTGGTGGCAATTATACCCGCGAGAATATCCTTGCTCAGTTTATTCAATACTTCACGTTGCATCGCTCTTTTGAGTGGTCTAGCTCCAAATTGCGGATCGTAGCCGATCTCTCCGAGCCAATCAAGGGCTTCGTCGGTTGCGGTAATTTTGATGTTTTGGGCAGACAACATTTTCTGTAAGCTTCTAAATTGGATGTCTACAATACCTCTTATATTATCTCGGGTTAAGGGTTTAAACATAATAATCTCATCTATTCTGTTTAAGAACTCAGGTCTAATCGTTTTCTTGAGTAGTTCAAATACTTCCACCTTGGTTTTAGCCTCAACTTCGTCTGCATTGGTATCCGTTATCTCCAAAAATCGATCTTGAATCAAATGACTACCAATATTGCTCGTCATGATAACAATGGTATTTTTAAAATTAGCTACTCGCCCTTTATTGTCTGTTAGTCTGCCGTCGTCCAGTACTTGCAATAAAATATTAAACACATCAGGATGCGCTTTTTCGATTTCATCCAGTAGAATAACCGAATACGGTTTTCGTCTAACTGCTTCGGTCAACTGTCCGCCTTCGTCATACCCAACGTATCCTGGAGGCGCTCCTATCAGTCTGCTTACCGTGTGTTTCTCTTGGTACTCACTCATATCTATTCGCACTAAGGCATCTTCTTTATTGAATAAATACGCTGCCAATGCTTTAGCCAGTTCCGTTTTACCAACACCTGTTGTTCCCAAAAAGATAAATGAACCTATGGGTTTATTGGGATCTGAAAGTCCCGCTCTACTCCTGCGAATAGCATCGGATATTGCGCCAATGGCATCTTCTTGTCCCACAACCCGTTGGTGTAATTCTCCTTCTAGGTTTAGTAATTTTTCACGCTCGCTTTGCAACATGCTTTGCACCGGTATTCCTGTCCATTTACTTACCACCTCCGCAATATCTTCACTGGTTACTTCTTCTTTTACCAGCGAGCTATTTGCTTGTTTAGCTTGTAACTCGGTCATGAGTATATGCAGCTCATCTTCTACGGTTTTTGTCTTACCGTAGCGTATTTCCGCTACTTTACCAAAGTCACCAGTACGCTCTGCTTGCTCGGCTTCCAAACGCAGATCTTCTATCTCCTTTTTCTTTGCTTGAATGCCGTCTACTACTGCTTTTTCTTCTTGCCATTTTGCCCTTAACTGATCTCGTTCTTCCGATAGATTAGCGATTTCCTCACTTAGGATAGAAACTTTCTGTTCGTCTTTTTCCCGCTTGATGGCTTCTCGCTCTATTTCCAGCTGCATAATCTTACGTTCTATTTCATCTAGTTCCTCGGGAACCGAATCTATCTCAAGACGCAATTTAGCAGCAGATTCATCCATTAAGTCGATGGCTTTATCCGGCAAAAACCTGTTTGATATATAGCGCTGCGAGAGTTCTACTGCAGCAATTACCGCTTCATCTTTTATACGCACTTTATGGTGCACCTCATATTTCTCTTTGATACCTCTAAGTATAGAAATCGCATCTTCGGCACTCGGCTCATCTACCAAAACACTTTGAAAACGACGCTCTAATGCTTTGTCTTTTTCTATATATTTTTGATATTCAGCGAGTGTAGTTGCTCCAATGGCTTTTAGTTCACCACGAGCTAGGGCAGGTTTTAAAATATTGGCGGCATCCATAGCACCTTCGCCACCACCGCCAGCTCCTACTAGCGTATGTATCTCGTCAATAAAAAGTACGATCTCACCATCTGCCGCAGTAACTTCTTTGATTACCCCTTTTAATCGCTCTTCAAATTCACCTTTGTACTTAGCACCGGCAATTAGCGATCCCATGTCTAAACTATAAATCTGTTTAGACTTCAAATTTTCTGGCACATCTCCACTGATAATGCGGTGCGCTAATCCTTCGGCTATTGCCGTTTTACCTACGCCAGGCTCTCCGACCAGAATCGGGTTATTTTTGGTTCGTCTGCTTAGTATTTGGAGTACCCTTCGTATTTCCTCATCACGGCCTATAACGGGGTCTAGCTTACCGCTCTTTGCCGCATTATTTAGATTACGGGCGTATTTATTTAGGGTATTGTACTGTGCTTCTGCACTATCACTGGTGGCTCTACTCCCACCTCTAAGCTCTTTGAATGCTTTTATCACATCTTTCTTTTGAACTCCAGCGTCTTTAAGCAAATTAGCAACCTGATCACTGCCTTCTGTCAAGGCTAAGAAAATGTGTTCAATCGTCACAAACTCATCCTCAAATTCTTTGAGATAAGCATTGGCTTTCACCAAGGTTTGTGGGCTCATATTACTCAAGTATTGACTTCCAGCCCCACTCACTTTTGGATAGCTTATTAAAATACTATCCAGCGCTTGCTCTATACGTTGCGTATTGGCATTTACCTTTTTTAGCGCGTAACTCAATACTTCTTCATCTACGGTAAATAATGCCTTCAAGATGTGGCCCGTCTCAATAGCTTGTTGCTGCCCTATCATGGCAAGCTCCTGCGCTTTTTGGATTGCTTCTTGGCTTTTAATGGTAAAATTTTTTGTATCCATTTTTGTATCGTTTTATGTTATTAGTTGATTATTTATTGGCGTACAATGCAACACGTAATCGTATCCGTTATTTCAAATGGCACTCCAAAATGGCTTTTAAGCCATAAAGTCCTAGGTAGTTACACAATTACTTGGAATTAAAGCCATTATGGCCATTTTACGTATACTGAAGCGTAAAAACAGTGCTAAGTTGTCGCTCGTACAAACCCATATTTATACTAGAAACTGGCGCCCTTCTCTTGATGTAACGTATGAATAATGCCTACCTTCGCAGCCACGATGAATCCATTTTTTCAAGATTATACCACTGCGTACGGCACGATTCCATTTGGTAAACTAAAAAACGAGCATTACGTACCTGCAATACACCAAGGCATTACAGATGCTAAAGCTGAAATAGACGCTATAGTTCACACTAACGATACACCCACATTTGAAAACGTTATCGTAGCATTAGAAAATAGCGGCGAACTACTTACCAAAGTAACTTCGGCCTTTTTCAACTTAAACAGTGCTGAAACCAGTGACGAAATGCAAGAAATTGCGCAAGAAATAAGCCCTCTTTTATCTGCGCACGGTAACGATATTGCAATGAATGCTGGCTTATTTGCTAAAGTAAAAGAAGTGTTTGACCAAGGGTTTGACGGACTTACACCAGAGCAAAAAACGCTATTAGAAAACGCATACAAAGGTTTTACACGTAACGGTGCCAACTTAAATGATACAGATAAAGAAAAACTGAGAGAAATAGATGCGCGTAAAGCTAAACTCAGTCTCATTTTTGGTGAGCGTGTGCTGAAAGAAAGTAATGCTTTTGAAATGCTGATTACGGACGAAAATGACCTTGATGGTCTGCCAGAAGGAATTCGGGAGGCTGCTCAGGGAATGGCAACCGCAAAGGAAAAAGGGGGTTGGTTATTTACACTGGACTACCCCAGCTACATCCCATTTGTGACCTACAGCACGCGCAGAGAGTTACGTGAGAAAATGTATAAAGCATTTAGCTCTAAAGCATTTCAATCGAATGAAAACAACAATGAAGAAATAATCCAAGAAATCGTTCAACTGCGCTCAGAGAGAGCGAACCTATTGGGTTTTGAGAGTCATGCAGACTACGTATTGGCAGAGCGAATGGCTAAATCTCCGACTACCGTTATTGAATTTCTTACCACTATTGAAGAAAAAGCACTTCCGCATGCACGTCAAGAGTTTGAAGAACTTACAGCGTATGCCAAAAGACTAGATGGGATTGATCTCTTGCAAAAATGGGATGCGGCCTACTACTCGGAAAAATTAAAGAAAGAGCGTTTTACGATAGACGACGAGTTGCTTCGCCCTTATTTTCAGTTAGAGAAAGTGGAAGAAGGTGTTTTTCTTACGGCTAAAAAATTATTTGGAATAAGCTTTCACAAGCGAGATGATATAGATAAATATCACGAAGACGTAATTACCTATGAAGTAAAGGATGAAAACGGCGTGCACTTAGCGGTATTTTATGCCGACTATTTTCCCAGAGCAGGCAAACGCCAAGGAGCATGGATGACTAGTTTTCGCAGTCAGAAACAGACCGCACAAGGCGACCAGCGCCCTCACGTAAGCATCGTGTGCAACTTCACCAAACCTACGGGCACAAAACCCTCTTTACTCACCTTTAATGAAGTGACCACTTTGTTTCATGAGTTTGGTCATGCGTTACATGGTATGTTGGCAGCTGGCACTTATGCTAGCCTAAGCGGTACCAGTGTGTATTGGGATTTTGTAGAGCTACCCAGTCAACTAATGGAAAACTGGTGTTATGAGAAAGAATGCTTAGACTTATTTGCAAAACACTACCAAACAGGAGCAACTATACCCGCAGAATATATTCAAAAAATAAAAGACTCGGCTAATTTTATGAGTGGCATGGCCACTGTTAGGCAAGTCGGTTTGGGTAAGATTGACATGGGTTTTCATGCCGTGAAACTCAACAATAAAACGCCAATACAAAAAAGTATAAAGGAATGGGAAACGGAAAGTATAGCTGGCCTAGACTTTTATCCTGAAGTAGCAGAAGCGTGCACTAGCACAAGCTTTTCACATATTTTTCAAGGGGGCTACAGCAGCGGATACTACAGTTACAAATGGGCAGAAGTGCTTGATGCCGATACATTTGAAGCCTTTTTAGAAAATGGCATTTTTGATCCAGAAACGGCTACTCGTTTTAGGAATACCATTCTATCGGCCGGTGGCTCTGAACATCCATCTATTTTGTATAACCGTTTTAGAGGCCGAGATGCAAAAGTAGATGCCTTATTAAAACGAGCGGGCTTAGTGGGATAGCCATTTTATTTAGGTTATTTAGGTTATTTTAGCTGCATGAAATCACCATTTGC
>ENA-ORCY01000723-ORCY01000723.1-marine-metagenome-genome-assembly--contig:-NODE-723-length-17776-cov-2.581615_pt1 | contig 17776 bp, 18 predicted proteins | sample MGYA00248634_ERZ508507 | MGnify/ENA primary metagenome ERZ508507 (study PRJEB26178, sample SAMN06266269) | marine metagenome | isolation source: Columbia River Estuary | place: USA:Columbia River Estuary... | reverse complement strand
CGAACGCTGAAGCGTTTGCAGCAAATGACCAAGATCGCGCGCTGGGAAACGCCGCTGCGAATTGACTTGGCCTTTGCGTTTTAGTGTTGGCATGCCAATGCTTCGAGCACGTCATCAAGCCGGGCAGGGTCGCCCACCGCGATGACATGGCCTTCGGAAGTACCGTGTAGTGGTTCCCCCGACCAATCGCTCATCATCCCCCCCGCGCCGGTTACAATGGGGATTAAGGCAGCGAAGTCATGCAGTTTTAAGCCAGCTTCGACGACGATGTCGATATGGCCACTGGCGAGCAGGGCGTAGTTGTAACAATCGCCACCAAACAGCATTTTTTTATGTGCCGTTTGCGCAGCGAGTTCCATAAAATGATCGCCGTCATGCTGCGTAAAATATTGTGGCCCCGTCGTTGCCAGCGTCGCCTGATTTAACGCGGTGCAGGCTCTTGTCGTGACAGGATTTCCGTTCAACGTCGTCGGATACCCCGCAGCGCCGACCCAGCGCTCGCCACTAATGCATTGGTCGATGACACCAAGGACGGGCCAGCCGTCTTCGAGTAGCGCAATCAATGTTCCGAATATCGGGCGCCCGGCCATGAAACTTACGGTTCCGTCGATCGGATCGATAATCCAGCTGCGGCCCGAACTGCCGGTTTTTTCGCCATATTCCTCGCCGATGATCGTGTCGCGGGGGCATTCGGCATCAAGAATGCGGCGGATGGCGCTTTCGGCGGCGCGGTCGGCTTCGGTCACCGGGGACGCGTCTGCCTTTGCCTCATGGCTATAGGCTGATCGGAAAAAGGGGCGGATGGCTTGGCCCGCTGCCTCGGCCAAACGGTTGGCCAGAAGGATATCCGCCGGTGTCATCAGTCGAACAAAGAACTGACGGAACTTTCGTCGGCAATGCGCTTGATTGCTTCGCCCAACAATGGCGCGATGGGAAGCTGGCGTATTTTGGGACTGGCATTGGCGGCTTCAGACGCCATGATGGAGTCGGTGATGACCAGTTTGCGCAGTGCGGACGCGTTGACCCGGTTCACGGCTTCGCCGGACAATACACCATGGGTAATATAGGCAACAACGTCGGATGCGCCCGCCGCTTTCAAGGCGTCGGCGGCATTGCATAATGTGCCGGCGCTGTCGGCGATGTCGTCGATCAGGATGCAGAAGCGGTCTTTTACGTCGCCGATGATGTTCATAACTTCGGACACGCCGGCCTTTTCCCGTCGCTTGTCGACAATGGCGAGTGGCGCATCATCGAGGCGCTTGGCGAGCGCGCGAGCGCGGACAACGCCACCAACATCGGGGGATACAACGGTGATATTCTTGTCGCCATGCCGTTCCAATATGTCCGCGCTCATGACGGGCGCGCCATAGAGATTGTCGGTGGGGATATCAAAAAAGCCCTGAATCTGCCCAGCGTGTAAATCAACGGTCAAAACGCGATCAGCGCCAGCCTGGGTAATGAGATTAGCCACAAGCTTTGCCGAAATCGGCGTGCGCGGACCGGGTTTTCTATCCTGACGCGCATAGCCGAAATAGGGCAGAACGGCCGTGATGCGTTTTGCCGACGCCCGACGCAACGCGTCAATCATGATCAGCAGCTCCATCAAATTGTCATTTGCGGGATGGCTGGTGGATTGAATCACAAACATATCTTCGCCGCGGACATTTTCGTGAATTTCAACGAAAATTTCATTGTCGGCGAACCGGCGGACGCTGGCATTGGTCAGCGGTAATTTCATGTAATCGGCAATACCTTGCGCCAGCGGCGGGTTGCTGTTGCCTGTCATCAATTTCATATGCGTGTCCCCGAATTCTCTTGTGCCGCTCTAGCGATGCGAGGCTGACCTGACAATCGGCTTGCTCCGCTAGTTTGTGGACAATATGGGTGGAGACATGACAAACCAGCTCAACATTGCAATCGCACAGCTTAATCAGCGGGTCGGCGACCTTACCGGCAATGCGGCGGCAATGTTGAAATGGCGGGCGAAGGCCGGTCAAGCTGATCTGATTGTGTTTCCGGAGCAGCAATTGATTGGCTACCCTGCGGAGGACCTGGTGTTAAAGCCTGCATTTGCGGCACGTGCCGCCGAAGAATTGGCCAAGCTTGCGGTTGCGACTGCTGATGGCGGACCGGCAATGCTCGTCGGATCAATCTTTGCGGATGACGGCGCGCTATATAACGGTATTGCCCTGCTGGAGGGTGGGCGGATTGCTGCCGTGCGGTATAAGCATGAACTGCCCAATTACGGGACTTTTGATGAAAAGCGTATTTTTGCGGCGGGTCCGCTGCCAGAGCCCATCGAATTTCGAGGCGTGCGTCTGGGCGTACCCATTTGCGAAGATGGCTGGTTGGCACCTGTCAGCTTGCACTTAAAGCAACGCGGCGCGGAACTGCTGATTTCCACTAATGGCAGTCCTTATGAAATCGACAAGGATGATCGGCGGCTGGAAGAAGTGTTTGCGGCGCGGGTTCGCGAAACCGGATTGCCGTTACTATTCCTGAACCGTGTCGGCGGACAGGATGAACTTGTCTTTGACGGCTGCTCCTTCGTACTCAATGCCGATGGCACGGTTGCGCATCGCTTGCCAGATTGGGAAGAACATCTGCGCATGACGCATTGGCACCGCCGGGGGGAGAGTTGGAAATGTGACGATGGCCCCAAGGCGCTTTGGGAGGAACATCCCGCCGATATTTACAGCGCGATGGTCGTCGGCTTACGCGATTATGTCGACACAAATCGCTTTCCAGGCGTCGTGCTGGGGATGTCCGGCGGCATCGATAGCGCTTTATGTGCGGCAATCGCGGCAGACGCACTTGGACCTGATCGTGTCTGGTGCGTCATGATGCCCAGTCGTTACACTAGCCAATCTAGCCTTGACGATGCAGCCGACTGTGCCGCGATGATTGGCTGTAAAATTGACACGATCCCCATTTCACCAGCCGTAGAGGCGTTCGATGATATGCTGTCTGGCAGCTTCGCCGGTCGCGACGCCGATATTACAGAGGAAAACATTCAGTCGCGTATCCGTGGGCTCACGCTCATGGCTTTGTCCAACAAATTTGGCCACATGCTACTAACCACGGGCAACAAGAGCGAGATGAGCGTTGGTTATGCGACAATCTATGGTGATATGGCGGGTGGATATAATCCGCTGAAGGATGCCTATAAAATGACTGTGTTTGCCATTTCAAAATGGCGGAACAGGCATAAACCGAGATTTGCCCTTGGCCGTGACGGGCCAGTGATCCCGGATAACATCATCAATAAGCCACCCAGCGCGGAATTGCGACCGGACCAGAAAGACAGCGATTCGCTGCCCGACTATCCCATTCTCGATAAGATGCTCCATGCATTGGTGGAGGAGGAGCGGTCGGTGGATGAGGTTGTCGCGCTCGGCTTTGACAGGGACGCGGTCACGCGAATTGAACGTTTGCTATATCTCGCCGAGTATAAACGGCGGCAGGCACCGCCGGGCGTAAAGCTTGGGACACGGAATTTTGGCCGCGACCGGCGTTACCCGATCACCAATGCCTTCCGCAGCGGCGGATAATCAGCACGTCTTGTACGTGGGCACTGGAAATCGCGCAGCGTGCGCCTTATTGGAGTGCCATGGCGTTTTTCAAAGATGTATCGTTCGGCAATGCTGGCCGCGACCTTGTGGGGTTTCTGCGCACGTCAGGCAGTCATAGCCCTTGGCTGTTTTTGGCGGCTTGCGTGCCAACAGCAATCATCATCTACACATTTTATCTCGATTCCGTCACGAAGGCGACGCCACCGCCGCGCGAAATCATTTATATTGAAAGCTGGCCCGCCACCCGCTCACTCGAGGAATCTAAGGCCGCGATAGCTGAACGCCAGAAGCTGAAAGACGAGAGACGCGCGCGCGAAAAGGAGGCGTATAAAGCCTTTGGACGGGCTGTTGGCATGGACGTCGACAAGATAGAACGCGAAGCAAAAAGCGCGCAGGCGGCAAAAAAAACTGCTGCGGATTCCACCTCTGCTGGAGCAGGGCAATAATTATCGCCACCGACCTTCGGTTCATGGCGGCGGCGTTGTCGCTGGCTGAACGCGGTGTTGGGCGAACGGGTCAAAATCCCTCCGTCGGTTGCATCATCGTGAAAGACGACCACGTCGTTGGCCGCGGATGGACGCAGCCTGGTGGGCGCCCGCATGCAGAAGCCATGGCGCTTGCGCAAGCCGGCGAAGCAGCACGCGGCGGTACAATCTACGTCACGCTGGAACCCTGCGCCCATATGTCACAACGTGGCCCGGCCTGTGCGCAATTAGTAGCTGCAGCACAGCCCGCAAGAGTAGTCATTGCATTGCAAGACCCCGATCCACGCACGGCCGGCGCAGGCATAGCGGCGCTCAAAGCCGCGGGCATCGCAGTCACCACCGACGTCATGGCGTCCCAAGCGCGGCAAAGCCTAGCTGGCTTTTTGAGCCGAATAGAAAGCGGACGCCCTTTTGTGACCTTGAAGATTGCAAGCTCGCTAGATGGTCAAATCGCGATGGCCGATGGCAGCAGCCGGTGGATCACGGGTGACGTTGCGCGCGCGCATAGTCATATCGAACGGGCGCGTACGGACGCAATTTTGGTCGGGGCGGGAACCTTTCGCGCCGATGCGCCGCAGCTTAACGTCCGACTTTCTGGGCTGGACGCCTACCAGCCCCGCAGGATTATGCTTGGCAGCGCCGACGCGCCGCAGGGTTGGGAAGTTATTCGTACACCGCAAGATATTGCAAAATTGGGTTGCAACACTTTGCTAGTGGAAGGTGGCGCGGCGACAGCGACGGGTTTCTTGCGCGACGGACTCGTTGACAGGCTCATGCTGTATCGCGCGCCTATATTGATTGGCGGTGGCAAGGCATGTTTGAACGACATCGGCCTTGCCCACCTTAACGATGCCCATGGAAGCTGGCAGCTTACGGATTCCCGCAGCCTTGGCAAAGACCGTCTCGAAGTCTACGAAAAAGCGAATTAGGAAAAGGGTGCAGCATATATGTTTACAGGTATCATCACGGACGTCGGCAGCATTCGGACATCCGAACAGCGCGGTGACCTGCGCCTCGTCATATCTTGTGCCTATGACATGGATACTGTTGCCATTGGTGCGTCGATTGCCTGTTCGGGGGTATGTTTGACCGTGGTTGATAAAGGCGCTGGATGGTTCGCGATTGACGCATCGGCAGAAACTGTTTCGCGCACCGCAGCGGGCATGTGGGAGCAAGGTACCCGACTGAACCTAGAACGCGCCTTAAAAGTAGGCGATGAACTGGGTGGACATATCGTTACCGGCCATGTCGATGGCGTGGGACAAATCGTCGCCAGCGAAACCATTGGGGACAGTTGGAAAGTGACGGTTGCGGCGCCATCTTCGCTTGCGGCTTATATCGCGGCAAAGGGCTCAATCACCGTCGACGGCGTATCGCTTACCGTGAATGAGATTGCAGACCAAGCAGATGGCACGGCGTATTTCATGCTGAATATCATTCCGCACACGGCGCAGATGACCACGTTAGACGCGCTCGACGTTGGGCGGCACGTCAATTTGGAAATTGACGTGCTCGCCCGCTATCTCAAGCGGATGGAAGATATCCGCGCGACTTAAAAGGGTAGCCAGCGCTGCTTTTTGGAAAAGCGCATGTAGCCGACATTTGCGCCCAACCGAATTCCTGCACCGACGCGGATTGGGATCAAGACAACATCACCGCGACGCAGATAGCTGGCGTTGAAACCTCCGCCTAAATAAGCAACGCCTTCTGCCGCGGGGAAGCGTTCATAAATGTCTTCTGTATCGTACAGATTATAGACCAAAATGAAGGTGTTTCCTGCATTTGCGCCAGCGTCAGGGCCAAGGGATGGGCCCGTCCAATAGACTGGCTTTTGACCTTCCACGCGGTGGCTGAGCGTGCCGGAACCATAACGAACGCCGAATAAAAAAGCACCGCCGCCTTCACGCCCCACAATATATCCATTGGGGCGGCCCTGTTTTTTGAGGATATCCTCAATCAACAAACCAAGCCCTTGTGCGCCTTTTCCAAACACGCCTTCAGCGGCGCCAATAAGGTCGTCTTGTTGATATGTATCGCCTGTTGGCACGGCCAATTGCCCTGCCGCAACATCAGCCTGGGTGGCGGAGTTATCTGCAGGTGCTGTTTCGGTTGGCACGCCATCTTGCATGACCGTTTCGCCTTGCGCCGTTGGCGCAGTATCTGTGCGGGTATCTGGGCTAGCGGGCGGGGACCCAAGGTCTGCGTCAATCGCTTCATTTGGATCGACATTACTGATTTGTGCCTGTGCGGGTGCAGCAACAAGCGCGCCTGCCGCGAGCAGCATCACCAGTTGCTGTATTGGTTTTTTTAATCCGATTTTCGCCAAAAACATGTGGACCCACCTCAAAAGTTATATTTCCTGCGCTATGGACTATCTGGATGAGCGCATGATGAACAGGCGACAAAGCAAGCCCATTGCGCGTCAAATTGAACTGGCACTCTTAATTTTCTTCTTATCCGTCGTCCGTGTCAATAACCATTGCAGCCAAATGCTTGCGCCGCTATAGGCCGCCGATGCCAAGCGCACTGGAGACGTGGGTGAGTGGCTGAAACCAACGGTTTGCTAAACCGTCGTACTGGTAAATCCGGTACCGAGGGTTCGAATCCCTCCGTCTCCGCCAGTTTGCGGCATTGGCAAAAGAAATTCGCGATGCGTTGTCGAAAAAATGAAAAGGCGCTGCGCGTTTTTCGGCCTTTGCGCCCGCTAACGCGATCGGTTCTCGGTGCCCAAGCCTGCCGTGATGAACAATGCCGTCGCTTCGCCTTCAATATCCGCAGTATGCCAGCAGATTTTCGAGCAGATTAGGCATCATGCATTTGTCATTTCCAGCCAAAAGTCACACTAAGGCCTCACCTTACTCGTGCTTAAGCCGCTGCCGGTCCCATGACGAACGCATTCAGCTTGTTGCCATCGGGATCGCGGAAATAACTGGCATAGAATCCTTCACCGCGCGGTCCCGGAGGGCCCTCGCAGACACCGCCATTGGCGAGCGCGATATCATAAAGCCGCTGCACCTGATCCTTGTCCTTGGCTTCGAACGCAACCATCACACCATTACCGACGCTGGCTACATTGCCGTCGAAGGGCTTGGTAATCGCGATGCCCGCTGGACCGCCGATCTTACCCCAAGCGATAAATGTTTCAAATTCCATCATCCGCGGCGCGTCCATTTCCGCTGCAATCGCGTCATAGAATTTCGCAGCGCGCGGTAAATCATTGGTGCCGACTGTTACATATCCAATCATCGAATCGCTCCTCAAAATGAGAGGGAAAAATTACAGAAATATAATTTAAAATCAATTATTAATGGGCACCATTTTATCCTGCGTTTTGGTGTCGAAGTCGCTGGCGTCGTGTCGTTCATGCAATTGACTTGCTGGGTCGCCCATCACGCGGTTGACCATCCGTCCGCGCTTGACCGCCGGCCGCTCGGCAATCTGGTCAGTCCAGCGGATGACATTTTTATATTCATGCACCGCAAGGAACTTCCCCGCATCGTAAATCAGCCCTTTGACCAACGCGCCATACCATGGCCATATCGCCATATCGGCGATGGTATATGCATCGCCCGCCATATATTCGCGCTCTGCCAAATTGCGATCTAGGACGTCCAATTGCCGTTTTACCTCCATGGCAAAACGGTCAATGGCATATTCGAACTTGAACGGCGCATATGCGTAAAAATGGCCAAAACCGCCGCCCAAATAAGGCGCGCTACCCATTTGCCACATCAACCAGTTGATGGTCTCGGTCCGTGCATGATACTCGGTCGGAAGGAACGCACCGAATTTCTCCGCCAGATATAGCAAGATCGACCCGGACTCGAACACGCGTGTCGGTGTCGGCGTTGAATGGTCGAACAAAGCGGGGATTTTGGAATTGGGATTGGCATCGACAAAGCCGCTTGAAAACTGGTTGCCATCGCGGATGTTGACCAGCCATGCATCATATTCCGCGCCGTGATGGCCAAGCGCCAACAACTCCTCAAGCATCACCGTGACCTTCACGCCATTGGGTGTAGCAAGCGAATAGAGTTGCATCGGGTGCTTGCCGATCGGACGCTCTTTGTCATGCGTGGCTCCAGCAGTTGGTCGGTTGATATGCGCGAATTGACCGCCATTTTCGGTATTCCATTCCCAGACATCGGCCGGGGTATATTCGGAAAAAGTCTGGGTCATGATGATGCCTTAAATGTTAGGATGTTGGTGCGACGTACGGCTGCGCGGACGTTACGCCGAGGTGTGAGACCGCGCGCGTATATTTTCAAGTTGACGTGAACGTAAAGCGCGGCTTTAGTTCCAATGATAAACCAAGGGAGAGCCATTATGTCCGCAACCGTCGAAATCACCAACGACATTGCCCTCATCCGTATGGACGATGGCAAAGCCAATGCGATTAATTTCGAGATGGTCGCGGCTTTGAACGCTGCGCTCGACACGGCCGAGTCGAAAGCAAAAGCCATTGTCTTGACCGGACGTGATGGTCGGTTTTCGGGTGGATTTGACCTCAACGCTTTTGCCAGCCTTGGCGCGGACGGCGTGTATAAGTTATTGGATGCAGGCGCGGAACTGTTGCTGCGCCTCTATGGTGGACCTTTGCCGGTGGTCGCGGCCTGTACGGGCCATGCGATCGCGATGGGTGTGTTTATCCTACATGCCTGCGATACCCGCATTGGCACGTCGGGCGACTATAAAATTGGCGCGAATGAGGCGATTACGGGTATGAACCTGCCTATCTTCGCAATGGAACTGGCGCGAGATCGGCTCAATCCATCGCACCTCACTCGCGCGATGATTCAGGGCTATATTTACAACCCGCAAGGCGCTGTTGAAGCGGGCTACCTCGATATGCTGGCGCCAGCAGATGAGGTGGAAGCGAAAGCTTTAGTCGTTGCGAGCCAACTCGCGCAGCTCCCCGCCCCTGCATATGCTTGGAACAAGAGAGCCATCCGCAAAACAACGCTCGACCGGATCCGCGCAAGCTTGGGCGCGCATCATAAGCTTTGAAGTGCGTTAGCCTGCCGTCAACGCCGCACACGCCGCTTTCGTCCACGCCAGCGCTTCGCCGTCCAGTTGCGGCCCGACAATTGCCAGCACCTTGGAGTGGTAATCATTCCACCAGTGTAGCTCGCCGCTGTTCAGCAATCTGACGTCGACCAAATTCTTGTCAATCGGCGCGAAGGTGAGCGTCTCAAACCCGAAATAGCGCCCTTCCGCGCCTGCGATGGTGCGTTCCTCGACCAGAATCAGATTTTCGATGCGGATGCCATATTCGCCGGATTTATAATAGCCGGGCTCGTTGGACAGGATCATGCCTGCTTGCAATGGCTCGTCGCTGCCGGCTTGTCCGCCCGCGAATTTGGCGATGCGTTGTGGGCCTTCGTGCACGGCAAGGAAGCTGCCAACGCCATGGCCTGTACCATGGGCATAATCCAAGCCGGCCTGCCACAGGGAAGCCCGGGCCATGCTGTCCAATTGCGCGCCTCTGGTGCCTTCGGGGAAGACAGCGCAGGCCAAAGCGATATGGCCTTTCAACACACGTGTGAAGCGGTCCTTCATCTCGGCGGTGGGTTGCCCCGGTCCGACCCAGATCGTGCGGGTAACATCGGTTGTGCCATCCAAATATTGCCCGCCGCTATCGACCAGATAGATGCTGTTCGGTTCAATGCTGCGGTTGGTGCTTTCATCGACCTTATAATGGCAATGTGCGCCATTGGGGCCGGTGGCGGAGATGGTGTCGAACGACAAGTCCTTAAGCATTCTTGTATCTTCGCGGAATGCTTTTAGCCGTGCAGCAGCGGATAACTCGTTCAATTCGCCTTTATACGCGGTTTCGTGCATCCAATGCAGGAAACGGCTCAAAGCGGCGCCATCGCGGGCTTGCGCGGCGCGGTGTCCTGATTGTTCGATGGGGTTTTTGACCGCCTTGGGCAGGATGGTTGGGTCCCGTGCCTCGACGATGTGCGCGCCGCCCGCTTGCAGTGCGCCGAAGATGGCGGCGACGGCGCGGTCGGGATCAACGGCAATACGCTTACCGTTCATCGACCGCAATTCTGGTACGAATTCAGATGGATCGCGCAGGCGCACGGCATTACCCAGATGCGCGCGGACGGCGTCGTCAATCTTTTCGGGCGCAACAAATAGATCCGCTGTGCCATCAGCATAAGCCAACACAAAGCTGAGCGCCACAGGGGTGTTAGACACGTCGGAGCCGCGGATATTCAGCAACCAAGCCACCGAATCGAGCGCGGAAATGACGGTGCTGTCGAGTTTGTGCGCCGTCAGCCATTCGGCCACAGCGGCGCGTTTTTCGGCGCTGCTCTGCCCTGCATATTGGGTGTCGTGTACGATAAGCTTGGCCACGCTTTTCTGCGGCTGTTCAGCCCACACCCTGTCGATTGGATTGCTTTTGACCGCGACCAGCTCTGCGCCTTTTGCGGCCAGTGCCTTGGTTGCACTTTCGACCCAGCCTTTGGTGTGAACCCATGCATCATAGCCGATGCGCGCCCCGGTGGGGGCGTGGTCCTGCAACCAGTCAGCGATGCTCGTTTGGGGCACGCCTACATATTGCCAATATTTGCCATCGACCTGCTCGCGCACTTGCAGCGTGTAGCGGCCATCGGTAAAAATCGCAGCCTCTTCGGATAAGACCACTGCCGAACCCGCAGACCCGCCAAAGCCGGTGAGCCAACCAAGCCGCTGCGCATAATCGCCGACATATTCCGACATATGTTCGTCACAGATGGGCACGACGAATCCGTCGAGCTGTTCATTCTTCAGTTGCGCTCGCAGCGCAGCAAGGCGGGCTTCATAGGTAGACATGTCGGACTTCCGTTCATATGGTTATGCCATCCATATACGCGAGGAAGTCGTCTCATGAAAGCACTGCTCCCACTCATTTTTGTAACCAGCGCATTATCCTCGCCCGCATTCGCCCAGAAAGAAGCCATGACCGAAACAGCCAACGCGCATATCAAGCCACCCATCGCCGCAAAGCGTCCGCATCAGACGACCCATCACAATGTGACGATAACCGATGAATATCATTGGCTGCGCGATGCAAGCTATCCCACGATTGATGACAAGGAAATCCTCGATCATCTGAAAGCCGAAAACGCGTATTTTGAAGCACAAATGGCGCCTCAGGCCGAGCTTATAGAAACGATCTTTCAAGAAATGAAAGGCCGCGTCAAAGAAGATGATAGTAGCGTTCCGCAAAAGGATGGCGCCTATATCTATTGGTCGAAATTTGAAGAAGGCGCGCAATATCGTAAGCATTATCGCAAGCCCGTCGCGGGTGGCGCAGATCAGCTTATCCTCGACGAAAATGAATTGGCGAAGGGGAAGGCCTATTTCCGTTTAGGCGCTGCAGAAATCAGTCCGGATGGCAAGATTTTGGCCTATGCTTATGATGATAACGGGTCAGAACGTTTTGACCTGCATTTCCGCAATTTGGAAACTGGCGAAAAATTGGCCGACACCATCCCCGGTACGCTGTCCAGCATTGTCTGGTCATCGGATGGCAAGGGTGTGGTTTATGGCCTGGCCAACGACAATTGGCGCACGGACAATGCCTGGTATCATAAATTGGGCGATGACCTGAGCAAGGCGAAGCTGCTCTATAAGGAAGACGATATCGGCTTTGGCGTTGGTGTTGGTCTGACCGCGCAAGAGGATTGGATCGTCATTGGCACCGGCGACAATGTCACCAGCGAAGTGCGCTTGGTGCCCGCTAATGATCCAACTGCAACGCCCATATTGGTATCGCCGCGCAAAACAGGGCGGCAATATAGCGTCGATGTGCGCGATGGCAGTTTGTTCATTCTGACCAATGATGGTCATGTGAACTTCCGCGTAGCCACCGCCAGCATGAAGGCACCCGGCGACTGGAAAACATTGATTGCTGGGTCCGACCGCCATTATTTGACAGGCCTGTCTTTGTTCAAAAATTTCTATGTGACCGAAGGCCGCATTGACGGTCTCGATCAAGTTGAGATCCGCGATTATGCCGATGTTAAAAAGGTTGAGCGGATCAAATTTCCCGAGGCAAGCTATGATGCAGGCTTGGGTGATAATCCCGAATATGATGTGACGAAGCTGCGGCTTGGTTATGAATCTATGGTCACACCGGATACCGTTTTTGACTATCATCTCGCCGATGGCCGCTTGGAAACGTTGAAGGTGCAGGAAATTCCCAGCGGATATGACTCAAGCCAATATGTGACCGAGCGCGTAATGATTACAGCGCGTGACGGCACAAAGGTTCCGGTGTCTATCCTGACCAAGAAGGGCTTTAAGAAAGACGGGAGCCAGCCGCTGCATCTTTATGCTTATGGCGCTTATGGCTATGCCATGCCGCCGGGTTTTAGCGCCAATCGCTTGTCTATGGTCGATCGCGGCTTTGCTTATGCGATTGCGCATATCCGTGGCGGCGATGACCTTGGCTATCAATGGTATCTCGATGGCAAGCTGACCAAGCGGACCAACACGTTCAACGACTTTGTCGATGCGGCCAAGGGTCTGATCGACTTGGGCTTCACCAGCAAAGGCAAGGTGACCGCAAGCGGCGGATCGGCTGGCGGTGAGTTGATGGGCGCGGTGGTTAATCAGGCGCCGGAATTATTCGGGGCAGTCGTCAGCCATGTCGCCTTTGTCGATGTGCTCAACACCATGTTGGACAAGGACCTGCCGTTGACGCCAGGCGAATGGCCCGAATGGGGCAACCCGATCACCGACAAGGCCGCGTTCGATTATATCCGCAGCTATTCGCCTTATGATAATGTCGAAGCAAAGGCTTATCCGCCGATGCTATGGACCGCAGGCCTGAACGACCCGCGCGTCACTTATTGGGAACCCGCCAAGATGGTTGCAAAGCTGCGCGACATGAAAACCGACGATAATGTGCTCTTGCTCAAAACCAATATGGGCGCTGGGCATGGCGGTAAGTCCGGCCGGTTTGAACGGTTGCGCGAAAATGCCGAAGAGGCAGCATTTATTGTGTGGCAAATGGGGTTGGCCAAGGCAGGCAAATGATACCGTTTGGACGATCTTTTACCGCGCAACCGGATGACATTGACGAGCTTGGCCATGTCAACAATGCCGTTTGGGTGCGGTGGATTCAGGATATGGCGACGTCGCATTGGCAGGCGGTGGCCGCGCCAGAGCATATCGCGGCTTATTATTGGGTCGTGACGCGGCATGAGATTGACTATCGCGGAAATATCGCGGCGGGTGAAAACGTCATGGCGCGCACATGGATCGAGAGCGAACCCAAGGGCGCACAATTTGACCGGCGGGTCGATTTTGTCGATGCCAAAGGCAAGGTGATCGTGCGTGCGAACACGACTTGGGCAATGATTGATAAAGCAACGGGGCGGCTGGTCCGCGTCCGGCCAGAGGTGTCGGCGCCTTTTATGGAGTGACGATAGCGGCCAGCTTAAAAATCAATCGCAACGCCCTTTAATTCCCAATCACCATAGCGGACGGGATCGGGCCGTTCGGCGTCGGGCTCAGGTGCGCGAACGACCTCTTCGGGCTCGGGAATTGGCGGGCTTTTGGAGAGATATTCCGGCGCTTTTACATGTGGTGGACGCGTGCCCATAGTTCGAAATTCCTTGAGCGAAATGGCTGATGCTGAATATCGGCTTTCATCTGCGCATTTGCAAGATGTGGTATGGCGCGTTGGAGTGTGCAGAACCGCTCTTCACTTGTCAGCCGCAGACGCCTAGTGCCCGTGTCTATGACTGAAGAAATTTCTGGCTTTCCTACCCGCCGTGCCGCCTTGCGGTTGCTTGATACCGTGATGCGCATGGGCACGCCGATGGACCAAGCGACCGCGAATGCGACCAAAGGCCTGTCGCCACCCGATCGCGCCTTGGCGATTGCAATCGCGCAGGAGACTTTGCGCTGGTCGGTGGATCTGGATTATTTGATCGACAGCAAGACCAAACAAGTTCTGCCGGATGATTCCAAGGCGCGGATGGTACTTCGCCTCGCACTGGCGCAGATTTTACGTTTGGGTACACCTGCCCACGCGGCCATCGCAACAGCCTTACCCTTGGTCGATGGCGGCCCAAGGCGGCTGGTGCATGGCGTGCTGGGATCCTTGCTGCGCGCTGAAGTCAGCTTGCCGGAATTGCCATCGTTGCCTGAGGCGGTGATGATGCGCTGGCATCCTGTATGGGGTGATGAGATGATTGCGGGTGCGCAAAAGGCATTGTCCGAACCACCGCCATTGGACTTGGCCTTGCGGGAACCAGCGGCGACCGGTGCATGGGCCGAGCGGTTGGGCGGAGTAAGTCTGATGCCCGGCCATGTGCGTTTGCCACGTGGCACGGCGGTCGAAGAACTTGACGGCTATGACGAAGGCGCTTGGTGGGTTCAGGATCTGGCCGCCAGCCTGCCTGCGCGGCTTCTGGGCGATGGCGTTGGTAAACGCGCGCTTGATCTTTGCGCAGCGCCGGGCGGTAAAACAATGCAATTGTCGGCAGCTGGTTTTGCGGTCACTGCGCTCGACAATAGCGCGCGGCGCATGGACCGGCTGATGTCCAATTTGGAACGCACGCAGTTGAATGCGGAGCGTGTGAATGCAGATGTCATGGATTGGAAGCCATCGCAGCCGTTTGACGCCATTTTGCTCGACGCACCGTGCAGCGCCACAGGCACGATGCGGCGGCACCCCGATGTGTTACAGCGCATCGACCTGAAGGCGATCAATAACTTGGCCGCGATTCAAAGTGCGATGCTGGATCGCGCGGCGGAATGGGTCAAACCGGGCGGCATTTTGGTGTTCGCCACCTGCTCGCTGGAGCCGCATGAGGGCGAGGCGCAGGCCGAGGCATTTCTGGCGCGGCATCCCGAATATACAACATTGCCCGCGACCGCCGACGAGTTGCCCGCTGGCGTGGTTGCCAATGCCGCTGGACATGTTCGCACAATGCCGCCGATGCTGGCCGAAAAAGGCGGGCTGGATGGATTTTTTGTGGCGCGGTTTACGCGCAAGGCATAATCAATAAATCACGTCGCTCCAGCGTAGGCTGGAGCCTATTTCGCATATCGTTCGAGATTGATAGACGTGATGGGCCCCAGCCTGCGCTGGGGCGACGGGGAGTATATGAAAGTTACCGCACCCACACTCACAACCGAACGTTTATCGATTGAACCCATGTCGCTTGCGCATTGGGAGGATTATGCCGCGGCATGGGCGGACCCGCGAATGACGGCGTTTATTGGCGGAGAGCCCCGCAGCCGCAATGTCAGTTGGGGCAAAATGCTTCAGGGCATCGGCATGTGGTCGCTCTTGGGCTATGGCTATTGGTCATTTGTGGAGCGAGCAAGCGGCCGATTTGTCGGCAATGGCGGGCTGGCGCAGTTTGAACGCGGCATAGACGCGCTAGAGGGCTTTCCTGAGGCTGGCTGGGCATTCACACCCGACGCTTGGGGGAAAGGCTATGCTACCGAGGCGATGTCCGCGATTTTAAAGTGGGCGGACGGCCAAGGATTGGGCGAAATTCGTTGCATCATTGATACCGGAAATGCCGCATCGCATAATGTCGCGGGCAAGCTTGGTTTTGCGAAATTTGCAGAATCCCATGATGTCATTGGCGACCTGTTTATCTATCGGCGCTAGGTGCGCATATTGCGATAATCTGTGCATAACGCCCGCCGCCGCCTTGCTCGCCTGTAGTGCAGCGTCTAAGCGGGTAGCATGACCAACGCCGTCCGCATTGCGCCATCCATCTTGTCTGCCGATTTTGCAAGGCTGGGCGAAGAAGTGCGCGCCATTGATGCAGCGGGATGCGACTGGATCCATGTCGATGTGATGGACGGGCATTTTGTCCCCAATATCACTATCGGCCCCGCTGTCGTAAAGGCCCTGCGCCCGCATAGTGATAAGCCATTTGACGTGCATTTGATGATCGCGCCGGTTGACCAATATGTGCAGGATTTTGCCGATGCTGGTGCGGATATCATCTCGTTCCATCCTGAGGCTGGGCCGCACCCGCACCGCACCGTGCAGTTAATTAAGTCGCTTGGCAAAATGGCGGGCATCGTCCTCAATCCGCATACGCCAGCGAAGATGCTCGATTATCTCATCGACGATGTCGATCTCGTTCTGATCATGAGCGTTAATCCCGGCTTTGGCGGGCAGAGCTTTATCTCAAGCCAGCTGCGCAAAATCGAAGCCGTCCGGAAAATGATAGAGAAAACGGGGCGCGACATCCGGCTTGAAGTAGACGGTGGCATTACGACCGACACGGCGCCGCTCGCAATATCGGCTGGCGCGGATACGTTGGTGGCTGGCACGGCCACATTCAAAGGCGGCGAGAGCCATTATGCCGCCAATATCCGGGCGCTGAGGGGTGAATGACCGGTAATTTTGAGGATGATATTGATCAACGGCAGGCGGCCTTAATCGTCAGGCCCAAGGGTGCGGGCCAAAATTTTCTCGAGCGCCTCTCTCTCGAATTTTACAAGCTGACATGGCGGACGCCGCTGCACAATGGGCGGTTGCAGGGCAAGGTGCCTTTACGCCTTTTGGCGGCGCCGAAGGACCCTTTGCAAGGTGATGCTGCGCGTGGGCAGGCCCTGCGCATGGGCAAATTTTATTATCAGGGTTTCGAACAAGCATTTGATACATTGGATTATGACCGGCTCGATCTGTCGCCATCGCTGACGGATTATATCCACCGCTTTGACTGGCTTCGCGATCTGGCGGCCGCGACCAATCGCGGCGAAGGCGCGCCTGCCGCGGCGCATATTGCCGATGCTTGGTTACTCGCCAATGGCATGAAAACGCGCGAGCCAGCTTGGCGGGTCGACAATTGTGCTTGGCGGTTGTTGAACATGGCCGCCGGATCACCGTTTTTGCTGAGCAGTTCTGACCCCATTTACCGTGCGCGCGTTATCAACCATTTTGCGCGGGTGGCGCGCCATTTGGACCAGTCCGCGCCAAGGGCGCAAAGCCATTTTGCCAAGACCGTTGGCTGGGCCGGCGTCGTTGCCGCGTCGTTGTTATTACCCGAAGGTAAAATCCGCCGCGCAGTCGGTGAAGATGGACTTTCGGAAGCCTTGCGCGCCACAATTTTCCCCGATGGCGGCGTTGTATCGCGCTCGCCAATCCAGTTGATGGAACTCATCGGTCTGTTGAGCCTGTTGAAGCAATGCTATGTCGCGCAACATGAGCCAGTGCCGGATTTCCTCATAGAGGCCTTGGGCCGTGCGGTACCTGCGTTATTGGGCCTGACTCATTCGGATGGCGGGCTTGGCGCGTGGCAGGGGTCGGCCCATATGACTGCCGACCGGATTGACGCACTTGTCGCAGCGAGCGAAGTCCGCGCCCGCCCGCACCGCCAAGCATTAGATTGGGGATATCAGCGTGTGTCCGCTGGCAAATCGGTGCTTCTGCTGGATGCGGGGCCGCCGCCGCTCGCGCGTCAGTCGTCATCCGGATGCGCGTCGACCCTCGCTTTCGAATTGTCGCATAATGGGCAGCGGATCATCGTCAATTGCGGCGGCGCTGCGTTTGTTGGCGCCACCATATCGGCGGACCTGGCCCGCGGATTGCGGACGACGGCGGCGCATTCGACCTTATGTCTGAATGACACCAATTCGACCGCCATTTTGCCGGGTGGTCAATTAGGCAAGGGCGTGACCGAAGTAGCTCTTGACCGCCGTGATATTGATCAGGCGACACGGATAGAAGTAAGCCATGACGGC
>ENA-ORCY01000721-ORCY01000721.1-marine-metagenome-genome-assembly--contig:-NODE-721-length-17786-cov-3.395900_pt1 | contig 17786 bp, 17 predicted proteins | sample MGYA00248634_ERZ508507 | MGnify/ENA primary metagenome ERZ508507 (study PRJEB26178, sample SAMN06266269) | marine metagenome | isolation source: Columbia River Estuary | place: USA:Columbia River Estuary... | reverse complement strand
ATGGGTTAATACATGGCCAAATCCTTCAGAGCAATTTGCTGGATTGGAAGGATGGATTACTGGTGGTGGCGGTGAGCTTCTTGAATCGCTTCCGGTTACTAATTCTAGACAGGTTGATACTTGGCAGTGGTTGGTTTCTAAGCCAAGCCCATCTTCAGTTGGAGATATGATGTATGCGACATATGCTGACTGTAGTCTTGAGGAAGGTTACGACATGAGAAAAGTTTATGATCTCTATAAGGACTTTGCAATTTATGCTCAATCCCAAGGTGACACTGTTGGAAGAAAATTAATTGTTCCTGATGCAGGCTTAAAGTTTGATGATGGAGTTGATTTTATTAGATTAATGTATACATCTTCTATTTCGGAGAGAGGCTCAAATGCAGATCTGTATTTTTCAAAAATTGGAGACTCTCAAGCTTCAAAAAATCTGAAGGGATTCTCTTGTAATAATGCAAGATCATACTTCGGTCTTTCTATGAAAGCTGCGGGATAAATAAACTTTTTATTTTTAATGGGAGCAACTGCTCCCATTTTTTTTATTTTTAACTTTATAAAAGGTGCATAATATTTCCATGAAAGATTACTCATCTCATATTGCTATTATTGGAGCAGGCATTTCTGGTCTAACTCTTGGGTGCGTATTAAAGCAATCAGGTATGCCGGTGATTATTTTTGAAAAATCATCAACGGCCAGTGAGCAAGGTGCTGGGATATCAATTTCTCCAAATGGGCTAAGAGTTATAAGATATATTGGCATAGAGAATGAGCTGCGCAGTGAATCAGGCAACCCTAAGGAAGTTAAATTCTTTTATAAACAAAATAAATTAACCTCTTTTCCAGTTGATATTGTGACTACATCACGCCAATGTCTTTATAAAAATTTACTCAATAAGTATCCCAATAATAAAAACTATTCAGAACTTTTTCAAGTAATTTCAAGAGATCTAGAAATAAAAGATTAAGGTTGGTTTAAATTAGCAGGTTTTATAAATCATGAATATGTTTCTAACATTGCAGAAATAAACTTATCAACTTCTTGACTAGTTCCAGTACTAATTCTACACCATTCATAAAAAGGTGGAAATGCCCTCCCAACTCGAACACCTTTATCTAGCATTTCTTTAGATAAATTATCTATGTGTGTTTTTGACTCAAAAAAGACAAAATTAGTACTGGATTTAACATATTTAAGCTCCAAATGGTCTAGCAGCTTATATATTTTATCTTTCTCTTGAATTGCCTTTTTTAATGAGAAAGAATAAAATTCTTTGTCTTTTAAGGCTTCTGATGCTGCGGCAACAGCAAGGACATTGGTTTGTGCCATTATCTTATTCCTTCCATAAGGTGAGTATTCGCCAAACAGCTTATCTGCCAGTTCTGGTTTCAAAACTAAATACCCTATTCGAAGACCAGCCATTCCATATACTTTTGAGAATGTCCTGGAAACGATTACATTTTTGCCTGCTCTCACCAAGTAATCCATAGATGGATAATTTGGCTCTTCTATATAATCGTAATATGCTTCATCACAAAAAACGATTGTTTTTTCTGAAGCTCTTTCACAAAAATCACTCAAAGATGATTTTTCTAATAATGTTCCTGTTGGATTATTTGGGTTTGCAATAAAAACCATTTTGGTTTCATTGTCTATTCTTTCTTCAATTGTATTCAGGTCATAACCTTTATTAGAATCGACTGGAACCCATTTTATTTTTCCTCCCCAGGCTTCTGCGTAACTCGTGAGTGCCAAATACGTTGGTTGTCCGGCAACTATGTCTCCTCCGCTATCGGCAACAGCAAGACCAGTTACTCTTAACGCTTCATTTGAACCTCCTGTAATTACGATGCTCTCAGGTGAAACATTATGTTTTTTTGCTAAAGATTTTTGAAGCTCCAAAATGTATTCATATGGATATCTACAAGCATCTCCAAAAGAATCTTTTATAGCATTTCTAACTCTTTCCGATGGTCCATATGGGTTTTCATTTGAACTTAGCTTTACAACATTAGATAATGGTCTTGGGTTATATTTTTTTATTTCTTCCGCAGTTAATATAGAAGGGGCCATCATTAACCCTCCTAAACCTATTGATGACTTAAACCACTCTCGTCTTGATTGCATAATTATTTAATTTTACAATAAATTAAAAAAGAAAGTATTCTTTTCAAAATTTAATCATTAATTTTCGACATGACCAGCTTATTTGATTCTATTGAAAATTTTATAAATCTGATTATAGTTCCCTTAAATTGGGCCATGTTATTCCTAATTATTGGTGGAGGAATTTATCTGACTTTTATTTCTCGAGCAAACCCCTTAATGAAAATTTCTCATGGATTTAATCTGCTGCTAAAAAAAGATAATTCCAGTATTGGTATTTCAAGATTTCAAGCCCTGTCTGCTGTTTTGGCGGCTACCGTTGGATTAGGAAATATTTCAGGGGTTTCTATTGCAATTCACCAAGGCGGTCCTGGAGTTTTAGTATGGATGTGGATTACAGCTCTAATTGGAGCTACAATAAAATTTTTTTCATGTTCCTTGGCCGTTAGCTTGAGAGATAAAGATAAAAGTGGTAATTATCTTGGAGGTCCAATGTATTATATGACTCTTGGAATTAAAAAATGGGGGCGACCCTTAGCTATATGGTTTTCAGTTGCAGGGTTGGTAGGTGTTCTTCCTGCATTTACAGCAAACCAACTAACGCAATCATATATTGACGTTTTAAATCCTAACGATTTTCTTAACATAGGCAATGGTTATTGGAAATTAATAATCGGTATAGTTTTTACAATATTAACTTCTTTTGTAATATTTGGCGGCCTTAAATCTATTGTTAAAGTTACTTCAGGATTGGTCCCAATAATGGTTGTTCTATATTTTCTTTTAGGGATCTTTATTTTAATTTCTAATGCTAGCGTCGTGCCATCAACATTTGCCCTCATTTTTAATGAAGCTTTTAACTTCAATACAATGGTTCAGGGTGGTTTTTGGGGGCTTGTTTTGATTGGTATTAGGAGAGCTGTTTTTTCAAGCGAAAGTGGCGTTGGTTTGGCTCCAATTTATCACGGTCAATCTACTTCAAAAAAGGGTACTGATGAAGGTTTGGTTGGAATGTTAGGCCCAATTCTAGACACAATTTTAGTTTGTACGATAACAGGTTTAATAATAATTATATCTGGCGCATATCTTGAAAGCGACTTAAACGGAATTGTTCTATCACTTGAAGCTTTTAGAAGACTGTTTTTTGGTTTTGGTGATTATATATTAATCATAATGATTTCAGTGTTTGGAATTTCTACTCTCTTTACATATTCCTATTATGGAGTTAAATGTTATGGCTTTTTAACAAAGCCTGAAAAAGGCAAGTACTATAATTTTGTGTATATAGGCGCTATTATAATTTCTTCAATTTTAACAGTAGAAATTGTAATTGGTTTAATTGATGTAGCTTTTGCACTTATGGCAATACCTAATATGATTGCTATAATATACTTATCTAAAATTGTTACAAAAGAAATGAAGGAAAGGTCCTGGATCTAATCCACATAGTCTATTGGTGGTGGTCCTGGATTTAAAAACGGATCATACTTATAGTTTCCCATTCTTTCATCAAACTCTTTTTTTATTTCTTCTCTTAACTTTTTGTCCTTAAAAATGTCAATCATTGTCATTCCTAAAGCTTTTGTTGCGTGAAGCATTCCTTTATGTCCAATAGACATTCCTGAAGATGCCACCACAGACCATGAGTGCCATGGAACTCCTTTTGGCGCTGTTGTTGCCGCCAAACTTACAACCGGAACATTATAGCTTACGTCTCCAACGTCAGTAGAGCCACCTCCAGGGCTTTCAAGAGTCTCGCGAAGAGGTCTTATTTTTCCATCTATTCCTATAATAGGTTTACCGTTTTCTTTTTGCATTTGAATCGCAAAGTCTATTTCTTCTTGAGTATAAATTATATCCCCTAGGTTTTCTAAGTTTTTTTGCATTGCCGCTCCTCCTGTTCTATTTGGAAGAAGATCATGAATTCCAGAAATTAAAGAGACGTTATGATCAACATTTGCCATAATTGCTGCTCCTCCTGCCATTTTTTTCACCTGATCATAAACTGGGACCAATCCTTCTCTTGTGATATCCCTTACTCTAACCCAAATTCTTGAATAATCAGGCACAACATTAACAACCTGTCCAGCATCTTGAATATGATAGTGAATCCTGACGCTTGGCTGAACATGTTCTCTATAATAGTTTATTCCATTAGTATAAAGCTCTAATGCATCAGACGCGCTTCTTGCATTCCAAGGGTCTGCAGAAGCATGCGCAGACTGTCCTGTAAACTCAACCATAAAATCAACTAATGCAAGTGAAGGCTGAACATTGGCTTCAGTTTTATCAGCTGGATGCCAATCCATAACAACGTCTACATCATCAAATACTCCTTCTCTGATCATCCATAGTTTTCCAAAAAACTTTTCTTCTGCAGGAGTTCCATAATATTTAACGGTACCTGTAAGAGCTCCTTTTTCAATTAACTCTTTAATAGCAACCGCTGCTCCTAGGCTGGCTGTTCCAAACAAGTTATGACCACATCCATGGCCAGCGCCACCTTCTGTTAGTTCGTTTTTATAAGGAACTGTTGTTTGGGATAATCCCGGCAAAGCATCAAATTCGCCAATAATTCCAATAACAGGAGATCCTTCCCCATATGTAGCTGTGAAAGCAGTAGGCATTCCTGCTAATCCTTTGTCAATTTTAAAACCATTTTGCTCTGCATAATCGATCAAGTACTCTGCAGATTTTTCTTCTCTAAAGGCTACTTCAGCCGCTTTCCAAATATTGTCACTTATTGATATTAGGTCATTAGACTTTTGTTCAATAGAGCTAAGTAATTCTTTTTTTAATTTATTTGTGTTTTGCGCATGAACATTTCCAAACGAAAGAGTCAACACTAAAAGTGTAAGAATTTTTTTCATAAACTGATTTTTATGGTTTTATTAATACTGTAATTTACAAATAATATTTATTTTAGAACATGAGATTATTTAAGGATGTCAAAGGAAATAATGTTGATCCAGTGGATCATACACTCTCTATATTAAAAGATTATCCTTACGCTAAAATTCATATTGGATCTGACTCTCAAAATGTTGGAAAGAAAACAAATTATACAAGCGTTATCGCTTATCGGCTTGGCACTAGAGGTGTTCATTATATTTTAAGTAAATCTTCTTGTGTAGCAATAAATGATATTTGGAAAAGACTTTGGTTAGAAGCCGAGTATAGTATTCAAGTTGCAGAATGGTTAACAAAGCAAGTAAGTGTTCAAGTAGAAATTGATATGGATTATAATTCTGATGAAAACCATAGATCTCATAAACTAATATCTGCTACAAAGGGATGGGCCAATTCATTAGGGTATAAAGTAAATGTAAAGCCCAATAATCAAATAGCAACTAGAGCTGCTGACCATCATTGTAAATAGCTATATTAATTGATTAAAAATTCTGTCTCCACCAAACCTAATAACATCTGTAGCTGGAAGACCTGTCTCGATTTCTGTCATTTTAATAAACTCTTTTGCGTTTTCTTCCGACATTAAGGTAGTGTTTAGTGCTACTCCTATAACTTTTGCTTTTGGATAAGTTCCCAATATTGAAACTAAATCTTCGTTGAGCTGTATGAATTTTGCCAAATCTGGGATTTTTATATTATCCATTCCTCTTATTGAGTTGTGTCTAGCAATATGGCAAAGAATCATATGTGTTGGACATGTACCTCTCATTAAAGGAAGGGTAGCCGTGCTTCCTGGATGTAATATTGAGCCTTGCCCTTCAACTATTACAATATCTTTTTCTTTTTGTTCAAGAACTGCTGTTTCCACTGCTCCACAGGCATGATCTAACTTGTATGCGTCTAAAGGTATTCCTTTCCCTGTAACAGTAATTCCAACTTGACCAGTAGCGACAAACCCCGTGTTTATTTTTTTATCTTTTAAATAAGAATATAGTTCAAGGCCTGCAGTCATTTTTCCAGCAGCCATATCTGTGCCAATCATTAGCACTCTCTTATTATTCAACTTAGCAGCCTTTGCAGATCCAATTTTTGGAATAAATTTTGGAACTCTTGTGTCCCAGATCCATTGATTTTGATTTACTATATATTTAGTAAAATCTGGAGATATCTGATCATGAAGTCCGTTAATTATTGACATGCCTTTCTCAAGAGCATCTTTAATAACAGGGTCCCAAGATTTTGGTCTAACACCACCTGATGTTAACACTCCCAATAAAAGGACATTGGCTCCTATAGATTTTGCTTTCTCTACAGTTTCTAGTATTGGGATTTTTTTCTTTATGATGGAAACCTCCGAAATGTCTTTCCCGGCAAAAACAGAATCTACAACACATAAAATTTCATTATCAAGATATCTAAGAGCGCTAATTCCCATTTTACCATAATCATCATCAAGACTGGACTCCATCCAAACAGCAATTTTATCAGTTGACTTTAGCATAATTTTAGATTTTAAGTTTTGCACCATGACCCGGTAAAGATCTATTCATGGTTACTCCGTTTATCATGGAGGCTCCTTCACTTGGATCTGGGTCTAAGTTATAATGAGAATCAAGATCTACATAGTCAATAATTCCAGAAATTGAAGCACCAGCTGAAATACTAACTGATGACTCACTCATACATCCAATCATAGTTTTTAATCCATGAGATGTGGCAATATTTAAAATCTTTAAAGCTTCGGTTATTCCACCGCATTTCATAAGTTTCAAATTAACACCGTCTACATATTGATAATGATTCGCAACATCTTCAGCAAATCTGCACGATTCATCAATGAAGATTGGCAGAGGTCTTCCCTTATATAAAAACTTCAATTTATCTTCATCTCCTTCAACTAATGGTTGCTCAATATATTCAGCTTTTCTTTCAGCCAACCATCTCATCATTAGCTTTGCTTCATCTAACGACCACCCTCCGTTTGCATCAACTCGAATTGCGACATTTGATTTTTTTGTTGATTCAACTACCTGCGAATAAATTAATTTATCATACTCTATTCCTTCTGGAGAACCAAGTTTGACTTTTAAAGCTTTAACCTCAGGATTGCTTATAATCATTTCTACCCTTTCTTTAACTACTTCTGGTGGATTAATTCCTACCGTAATTGAAGTAGGAGTTTTTGGGATAGGAAGCCCCAATAAATCTTTTAATTGGAGCCTGGCTTTTTTAGCATTCCAGTCCCAAAGAGCCATATCAAAAGCTGCCTGAGCGCAGGCGGGTATTTTTAATTCTTTACTTCTTTGATAAACTTCATGAATTGATAAATTATCTATGTCTGAATCAATTAATCTTGTCAAATGAGCTTGAACCTCTTCAGGGGTTTTAGCGCCTTCTGTTTTTCCTGGAGCTGTCTCTCCCCATGCTGTTATGCCCTCTTTAACTATTTCTACAAATAAGTTTTGCGATTTGTCATGAACACCTCTACTAATTTGTAGGGGGTGTTTTTTTTTGAGATTTACAGTGTGAAAATTAACTAACATTTCATTTAGAATGATGCTCTAAGTTAATGTTTTTATTATGTTTTTTGCTTAAAACTATCTAAGGCTTCTCTTTTATAGATTGGAGTTCTGTTTCTTCTAGTTATCCAGGTAAGTTTACCTTTTTCATGATACCTAGTTAAAGTGCTCTCGCTTAACCCAAGGTATTCTGCAGCTTGTTTTCTTGGAAGATATTTAATGTGGTCTGGAAGATTTGAGCAGTCATATTCAGAAGACATTAGTTCTAGAAAACTTCTTTCGATTTGAATATCCTCCTTTTTCACTCTTTTCCCATTAAAATAAACAGATTTTACTCCATCTGGAAAATAAATCTGGTTTATATCAGTCCACTTTTTATTCATTATTTTTTTAGGATAGTCTATAAAGGTAGAAAAAAAATTCAATATCTTTATATTTAACTATCTACTAATAATTTAGCATGAAAAAGTTGCTTGTTTTTGTTTTTGTTTTGTTAGGAATAGGTGTGCTTCAATCTCAGTCAAGCAGTAACTATCACTCAACAAATTATGGGACAAGAAATTATAATTCTAGTCTTAATTCATTCAAGTATGGAATAATTGGGTCGAATCAAGACGCAACTGGCTCACCTACCGGACTAGTCTCTACAATTGTTAGAAAAGTGCCAAGTGCAAAAAAAATTACCGACAGGTTTGGAAATGTAAATTTGTCTCTAAGAGGCAGAAACTCAGTTTTTGCAGCAGGAGATGAGGTTCTTTGGGATGTTGATGGTGTTACTTATAAGACCCCTCCAATGCTGAGTGTAAATGAAGTTGTATATGTTGAAATTATAAAAGGACTTGCGGCAGGCAATAAATATGGTTCTGATGGTGCTGGTGGTATTGTAATTATTAAGACCTCGGTTAGCGCGTCAAATCAACAACTAATAACTTCGCCAAAAAACTTGTGGAGGTCAGTAACCGAAAAAAGAGTTAAGAGATAAGATTGATTTTTAAACTTTTTTATACTTTTGATGTCCAATGAATATGAAAAACGTCTATATACTTTCGCTTATTTTTATTACTACATTTTCTTTTTCACAAGAAGATAAAATTGCAATTGCTCAGCAAAATGCTGTTGCATCAATGTCGTTAGTTGACGCCCTTGCTTCAAGAATCCCTGGTGCTAGAAAAGTTACTGACAGAACAGGGAATAAAAATATTGCACTTAGAGGAAGACAGTCTTTAAAAACAGCCGGGAATCAAGTTCTTTGGGAGGTTGATGGTGTTGTTTACAACAATCCTCCGTCGCTTATCGCTAATCAAGTAAAATATGTTGAAATTCTAACTAGTCTTGCGGCTACAAACAAATATGGGAGTCAAGGTGCTGCGGGAGTTATAATTGTGAAGACTAATGTTAGTGCTGAAAAATTTAACAGTCGAAAAAATATTTGGAATAGATCACAAAGGGTTACTAAAAAACCTAAGAAGAAAAAGTCTAAGAAGAAGAAAAAGAAATAGGGGGGGCTGAAACTGATAATACAGTAAGCAATCCAAAAACTAACAACATCTTACCAAGAGCATTCTCAATTTTTGTAAATTTAACAAAATATCAAAGTTGAAAAAGATTGTTATATACACGTTATATTATTTTTTATTGTTGGGCTGTAACTCAGGTATTACAGATAACAAAAACGTTTCTGATTTAGAATCTTTACAACTTAAAACTTCATTTGTAGATTTATATGAGAATACTTTAGATCTCTCGGTCTATAAAGAAGGGAAAGTTATAATTAGTTACTGGGCTACTTGGTGCAGACCGTGTATTGAAGAAATGCCCAGCCTCAAAAGAGCTGAAGAAATATTAGAAGATTACGGGTATACTTTTTTATTAGTTTCTGATGAAACAATTTCTAAAATCTCTAAGTTTAAAAACGAAAGGAATTTTGACTTCAATTTTTTGAAATCTAATAAATCATTTGAAACCCTTGGAGTTTATTTTATGCCTACGACATATATTTTTGATGAAAATGGAAAAATAATTGAAACTATTCTTGGAGCAATTGAATGGGATTCTGAAGAAATGATAACTAAATTAAAGACACTTTAACATGAAAAAGTTTGCTATAATTTTATCTTTATTAATTCTTTTTTCTTGTACATCAAAAGATGTAATAATAGAAGAAATCTCTTTTTTATATGACAATAGTAATGCACAACCTAGTTTAGTTTCAAATAATGGTTCCTTATCATTGACTTGGATTTCTACTGACAAGGAAATGAATGCTAGTTTAAATTTCAGACAATTCAAAGATGAAGAATGGACTACTCTCCAAACATTGGCAATTGGTTCTGACTGGTTTGTTAATTGGGCTGATTTTCCAACTCATGCAGTTAGTGGAGATCAAGTTCTAACAAGCTACCTAAAAAAATCTGCTTCTGGAACATATACTTATGATGTTTATTTAAATCTACAAAAATTATCTGGAGAGAAAATCAAAGAAGATTTTATATTAAATACTGATGGCTTCAAAGCAGAACATGGATTTGTGAGTATAGTTGCAAACGATAACGAGGGGTTTTTTATTACTTGGTTGGACGGAAGAAATACAGTAGAAAAAGAAGAAGACGGAGGTCACAAGCCAATGACCATTCGATTTGCGGAAATTACAAATGCTGGAGATCTCATAAATGAGATTGAACTAGATTCATCTGTTTGTGATTGTTGTCAGACATCAATAACAAATACCGATAAAGGCCCTCTAGTTGTTTATAGAGACAGAAGCGATAAAGAAGTTAGAGATATATATGTAATACGAAACATAGATAATCTTTGGGAAACTCCAGTTCCAGTTCATAATGATGAATGGGTAATATATGGTTGTCCAGTAAATGGACCGAAAGTTGTCTCTAATTCAAATAATCTCGCTGTAAGCTGGTTTACTGTTTCTGATGGAAAGCCAACTGTTAATATTTCCTTTTCAGAATTTTATGGATCTTCTTTCGGTAACCCAATAAAAATTAATGATTATGACGCTATCGGCAGAGTAGATGTGGCTTTCTTAAACGAGGAGGAGGTGCTGGTTAGCTATATGGAAGGTGATGATGACGGGACATATTTAAGAATAAAAAAAGTGTCGATAGAGGGAAAAGTTTCAGAGCCAATTACAATTTCTAAAATTGATAGTGGAAGGAACACGGGAGTACCACAATTAGAAATACTCAATAACGAGATATTTATTGTTTGGACTGTTTTTGAAAATGAAAATAATCAATTAAAGACAGTGAAATTAAGTTTTAAAGATATTTAAATTATGAAAAATTATTACTTCTTATCGTTACTAATAATATTTAGCTGTACAAATGAAAAAGAAATTAATCAAAAAATTGACTCTGCAAAAATTCTCAATAAAATTGAATTGCCTAAAATTATAAACGAAACTTCAGGTCTTGAGTTTTACAATAACAATTTTATAACTCATAACGACTCTGGAGGGGAGCCATCTCTTTATGTTTTTAATGAGAAGGGTGAGATAATTGAAACTATAGAGCTAAATAAAAATTCTAGCCAACAAATAGAAAACAATGATTGGGAAGACATAACAAATGATAACGAATATCTTTTTGTAGCGGATACTGGCAATAATTTTGGTAATAGAGATAATCTAAATATAATTAGAGTCAGCAAAAAAGACAGCCTTATTGTTGATGGGGTTATTGAAATATCTTATTTAAATCAAGAGTCTTTTTTTCCTAGGCCAAAGCACAAATATGATGCTGAAGCTTTGGTAATTATTGATGATAAAATTGTCTTATTTTCAAAAGACAGAGAGGGTTTAAATTCAGATTTATATTTAATTGACAAAACTCTTTCTGGCTCTCAAACCCTTACAAGCAGCAGTTCATATAATGTAAACACATTAATAACTGGCGGAGATTATAACGAAGAAAATAATTTATTAGCATTAGTTGGATACAATTCTAGAGAGGAGCAACACCTTATATTGTTTAATAACTTTGTGTTAACTGATCTTAAGAACAACACCTTTGTTAAATACAAGATTCCGTTAGAGCGAGCTCAGATTGAAGCAATTAAAATAATTGATGAAAAAACTTTTTGGGTGACATCTGAAGATGAGGGAATAGGAAGTCCTTTTATGTACAAAATAAAGGTGAAGTAAAAAACGCTCCCAACAAAACCAATTAACAAAAATTCATAAATAACCTAGCTAAAAAAAGGAATAAAATCGTTTAGGGAGCGTTTTTGAATCATATCCTTAAATGTAACTTTAATCTTTGTAATAAAATTCTAAAGAAAAGTTAAAATTAGTCAATCTGATAGCTTAAGCTTATTTTTAAAAACGGGTGTCTTTGGGTTCTTTGCGCGTCTGTGTCTTTAGACATAGAGTTAAATGTTGTCAAAACTTGTAGGCTTCTGAACCTCTTCTTAAACCCTACCTCGAGCGTATTTCTGTATTTATTCGATGTCATTGTTAAGGGGGCGTCTTCGTTAAACAAACTACCCTCTAGCTTATAATCATGAAAATAATACTCTTGATGTGTTCCTAAATAAAAAGAGAATTTATTGTTTTGACTATTGATGATGTTGTCTGAAAAGCTAAACCATGTTAGATCTCCTATCAAAAATCCTAACTTAATTCCTGCTTTAATTTGATAAGTTCCAATTGTAGAAAAAACCTCTGTCGTAATATTTACATTATCTTCTATTTTAAACCCTCTGAAATATTTAGCAACTAAATTGAGGTGAGCCTCTTGAGGCATTTGTGATTTCCACTCTAAATTCGGCAGATCTAAAATAAGATCATGATACAGGTTCTGCATTGCCCTTGCTAATGAGGCATCTCCAGTTATTCCAACATTTCCACCTAATGACAGGCTTGAATAATCAGAGATTTGTTTTAGGTTATTATATTCTAGAAAGACATAACCGCTGTAAGGATAATCATATTTTAGTGGGTTTGTCTCATATCTTCTTGAAGGAGTATAAATTAACTGGCCTATTTTAAAGTGGTTAAAAGATTTTTTTTCATCTTTATTTTTTAGTTTGGAGAATGATAAAAAAAATCCACTTGAGTAATAGAAATCTCTATCAAAATAAAGGTCATTGTCTACATCAAGGTTTATCTGACTTTGAGAATAAATTAAATTCGAAGTCATTAATGTAAAGCTGACTACTGAGTAAAAGATTATTTTCTTAAACAAATAAATTAATTTTACTCTAATTTAAACATATTTATTTTTTATGAGTAAAATTGAATTAGCTGAAATAACAGATCTTGAAAGTGTGGTGAAAATTATTAATGCTTGTGCCACTGACTTAATTAGAAAAAATATTTTTCAATGGAGTGAAAAATATCCAAGTAGAGATGTTTTCAAAAATGATATTGAAAGTAATGTTTTATATGTATTTAAAGACAACTCAAAGATTATTGGTTGTGTTGCGCTTTGTTCTAATAAAGATATAGAATACAAAAATGTAAAGTGGTTAACAGAGGATAATAAGAATCTATATATTCATAGATTAGCTGTTGATCCCAAATTTCAGAAAAAAGGAGTTGGAAAATCATTGATGGACTTTGCAGAAGAGTATGCTAAAGAAAATGACTTTAATTCAATCCGGCTTGACACTTTTAGTCAAAACAAAAGAAATAACAAATTCTATAAATCAAGACATTATGTTCAGCTTTGTGATGTTTTTTTTCCAATGCAAAGTCAATTTCCATTTCATTGTTATGAAAAAATCATATTAAAACCCTAGATCTTCTAAATCTTTTTTCTTTTTAGAGCTTTCAATATTTAAGTTTTCACAATCCAAAGGAATGGTGACTATTTCTGGGACAGGAAAATCTTCTGATGAGATTCCTAAATCAGGATTTAGATATGCTTTTTTCATAAACTGACCCCATATTGGCAAAGCCATTGTTGCGCCTTGTCCAAATGCAATGTCTTCAAAGTGTACAGATCTGTCTTCTCCTCCAACCCATACGCCGGTAACTAGATTTGGAACCATTCCCATAAACCATCCATCACTTTGATTTTGAGTTGTTCCTGTTTTTCCAGCAATAGAATTTTCAAATGCATATGGATACCCTGTAATCAAGTTCTTATATATATAGTTTGTTTCTTCTAAACCTGAATGCCTTAACCTGCCGCCTGACCCATATTTAGTTACCCCTTCCATTAAATTTACCGTCACATATGCTGCCTCTTCACTAAGCACGTCAGTTGTTTGTGGAATTACCTCATATAACGGAACTCCATTTTTATCTTCTATCCTAGTAATAAAGATTGGCTCAATATAGATTCCTTTATTAACAAAAGTACTATACGCTCCTACCATTTCATAAAGGCTAATGTCTGGTGTTCCAAGGGCAATAGAGGGTACTTCCGGCAGGTATGATTTAATACCCATTTTTTTCATTAGTGTAACAACCGGTTTAGGGCCAACCTGATCCATTAATCTGGCGCTGATAGTGTTGATCGAATTAGCTAAAGCATTTTTTAAATTCCTTGTTTGGCCATATTTGTCGCTTGAATTTTTTGGACACCATGCGTCCATGTTTCCATGTTTCATTGGCTCAATACAATAGAGAGCATCCGGGACAGTATAACATGGTGAAAGTTTTAATTGATCAATAGCTGTAGCATATAAAAATGGTTTGAAGGTTGATCCAATTTGACGTCTCCCTTGTTTAACTTGATCATACTGAAAATGTTTATAATTAAACCCGCCTACCCAGGCTTTAACATGACCTGTTTGAGGCTCCATAGACATCATAGATGCGCGTAAATGAAATTTATAATATCTTATTGAATCAATAGGCTTCATGATTGTATCAATATCCCCATTCCAAGAAAAAACTTTCATTGGTGTGTCTACTTGAAATGTACTCCATATTTCATCTTCACTTTTGCCGCTTAACTTCATCTTTCTCCATCTCTCTGACCTCATAGCTGAAAGTTTGATTAAAGTATCTACTTGTCCTTCACGTAAATCTTTGAATGGTGGGGTTGGGTTTTCTTCTGATTCTTTATTTTGAGCAAAAAACTCAGATTGAAGACTTTTCATGTGTTCATTCACAGATTCTTCTGCAATAGATTGAAGCCTAGAGTCAATTGTTGTGTAAATTCTTAAACCATCTCTGTATAGGTTATATTTTGATCCGTCTTGATTAGGATTTTCTCTTAACCACTTATTCATAAATTCTTGAAGATAAGCTCTAAAATATGTGGCTAGCCCCTCTCTATGAGATTCAGGAGAGTAATCAATATAAAGAGAAAGGTTTGTTAATGAATCCATCTCAGTTTTTGTAATCATTTCATTTCTCTGCATCTGCTGAAAAACAACATTTCTTCTTTCTTTAACAAGTTCAGGTCTTCTTAACGGATTATAATATGATGAATTTTTAAGCATTCCTATAAGTGTGGCAGCGTCTTCTATAAGGAGAGAGTCTGGTGTTTTATTGAAATATATTTTTGATGCTGACCTTACACCATCTGCGGTGTTTCCAAAATCATATATATTCAAATACATAGCAATAATCTCATTCTTTGTATATCTTTTTTCTATTTGAATAGCTAAAACCCACTCCTTTGCTTTTTGAAGGACAGCTTGAAAAATATTTCTAGATCTGACCCCAACAAAGAGCTGTCTTGCGAGCTGTTGACTTATTGTGCTTGCACCTCCTCTTGTGTTTAAAAAAGCTATTGCCCTTAACGTTGATCTTACATCAATTCCGGGGTGCTCATAAAACCTTTCATCTTCGGTTGCAATTAATGCGTCCACTAAATTTTTTGGAAGCTCATTAAAAGTTATAGGAGTTCTATTGTCGTTAAAATAAAACTTACCCAATATCTCACCGTCTGATGATATTATTTGAGTAGCAAGATTAGTATTAGGGTTTTCTAATTGTTCAAACTCTGGCATTTCTCCAAATGTTCCGTTGCCAGCAAGAATAAATAACCCAAAAAAGGATATTAAACCAAAAATTACAGAGGCCCAAAGTAACCTGATTGTAAGTAATTTTTTCATATTAGTTTATCTTGAATTTTAATTTAGCAGATCTTCCTTTTTTAAATATTTTATTGCTATTATGCTTTCCTTTTCTAAGAGATTTCTGTTCCTCATAAGAAAGTTCAACAACCTGCATGCATTCATTAGAACAACAACTATTCATCTTTTCTCTGCAATCATCACATTGAATAAAAAGAAGGTGACATGATTCGTTAATACAATTAATATGAGAATCACATGGCTTTCCACATTGATGACAATTAGAAACTATATCGTCTGATATTCTTTCTCCTTTTCTTTCGTCAAAAACAAAGTTTTTTCCAAGAAAATTGTTCTTTAAATCATTTTCATTTACTTGTCTTGTATATTCTATAATTCCGCCTTCTAGTTGAAAAACATTTTTTATTCCTTTATGTTTTAAATATGCGCTGGCTTTTTCACACCTAATACCACCTGTGCAATACATTAGATAATTTTTTTGTTTTCCGTTTTTTTCAAGCTCGATGTCAATAATTTCAAGTGACTCTCTAAATGTGTCTACATCAGGTTTTATAGCACCTTTAAAAAAACCTATTTCACTCTCGTAATGATTTCTCATATCAATACAGATCGTGTTTTTGTCATCCAACATTTGATTAAACCTTTGGGCGTCTAAATGTTCTCCTATATTCGTAACATCAAATGTGTTTTCATTGAGTCCGTCAGCAACTATTTTCTCTCTAATTTTAATGGTAAGTTTTAAAAAAGACTTACTGTAGTGTTCTAAGGCAATATTGAGCCTAATGTTATTAAGAGGTGTGATTTCACTAATCGATTTTTTAAACACCTCTATGTTTTCTTTTGGAACTGAAAGTTGAGCATTTATTCCTTCGTTTGCTACATAAATTCTTCCTAGAACATCTAGTTTAGAGAAAGCAATAAACAGATGGTCTCTAAACAAAGAGGGGTTTCCTAGATTAAAATACTTGTAGAAAGAAAGCGTTATTCTCTCTTGAGAATTTTCATCAATAATTTTGGCGCGCTCTTCAGCACTAAGTTTATTGTACAGTTGCATGCTATACTAATATAGAATGCAAAATTACAACTTTTTAATAACCTTACATGGATTTCCATTTTATCTACCCTTTCTTTCTATTTATTCCCACTCAATAGATAATGCCCCTTGAAATTTTGTGAATGTTATTTTATTTTCAGTCATTAAGCCCGTCTTGTTTAGGGCCAACCAAAAGCAATTCAGTTTGACGACCATTAATATATCTGAATCCGTTTTTGCCATAAAAGCCTGGCACCTCTAACATAATTCTAATATCTTTTTTCCACTCTGGAATATATACGGTTGTGTTTAACTCAATTGCATAAGCAGTATTATGTTGAAGAGGATAGTCTCCTGAAAAAGGAACACCTCCTTGTGAATCCCACATCCCAAGTGTTGTTCCCGCTGAGTGACCATATGTGCCAAGTGGGTGAGTATAAATTGATGGCCTTAGGCCTTCTGCCATACCTTGCTCTAATGCTTTTTTCAAAATCTGATTACCTGTAGCGCCTTGCTTAAAATTATTAGTGAAAATATCTTGAACTCTATTTCCGTCTTTTAATGCATTAATTAAAAAATCAGGAGCATTAGTTTCTTCTGGTTTCAAAACATATCCTAATTCTTGGGTGTCTGTGTTAAGGGTAAGATATGAAATGCCGAAATCACAGTGTAAAAGATCTCCAGGCAAAATTGTATCAAACTTTGAATTATTGTCAAAAGCATATAAATCACTGTCATCTTTTCTTTGAACATCAACCGTAGGATGGAACCATGTGTCCAGCCCGAGCTCTATCACTTTTTCTCGCATCCACCACACGACATCATCAGTAGTTGTAATTCCTGGTGTAATTACATTTGTTGAAAACGCTTCCCTTATTATTGCGCTACTAATTTCAACTAATTGTGAGAAAGCTGTCATTTCTATATCTGTTCTAGTTTCAATCCAAGCAATTGCCAAATCCTCTGCTGAGACAATTTTTTTTCTAAATTTTGGCGAAAGCACACTATAAAGTTGATCAAAATGATACTTGCTGAGTCCGTCTGCTAATGACTCGTAACTAGATGTGTTAATGCCAATTTTTTCTGGATTTTTACTAACTATATAGTCTCTTAGCGCTTCCCATTGATTGGGTTGTTTTTCTTTATTCCATATTGACGGAATATTATCTCCAAAAGCATACCTAGCAATTGCTACAGACTCGAAATC
>ENA-ORCY01000716-ORCY01000716.1-marine-metagenome-genome-assembly--contig:-NODE-716-length-17829-cov-3.455104_pt1 | contig 17829 bp, 16 predicted proteins | sample MGYA00248634_ERZ508507 | MGnify/ENA primary metagenome ERZ508507 (study PRJEB26178, sample SAMN06266269) | marine metagenome | isolation source: Columbia River Estuary | place: USA:Columbia River Estuary... | reverse complement strand
GGGTTATGCAGAGGTCTTTTAATTGTTTGCCACTTCGTGGCGACTGATCGGGCGACGAGGTGGGTTTTTACCCTTGTCTGCAACAACAAGACGGCGGCCAACCGCCCGACGCTTTCTGCGCGATCTGAAGCGTCCCTGCCCGGATGCGTCTTCATACAGTTCGGGCGGTTCAATGGTCGTGTCGAGGAGGTCTTGCAGAGCCATCATGTCCGATCCGATGAAGAAATTGAGGCGACGCTGCACCGTTACATTTGGCGCTACAACCAACAACTTCCGCAGTCAGCGTTGCGTAGCAGGCCGCCCTTGCAAGCGATGAAGGATTGCCATAAAATCAAACCGGAGCTGATCAAAAAGCAGCCGTACTACCTTCCGGGATGTGACAAATAATTAGGGGGCTGTAATGCCAGGATTTGAACTGATCGGCGAAGAAGAACGTGCAGCCCTAAATGAATTGATGGATGAAGGAGGCGTTTTATTTGCACATGGTTTCGGACCAATGCGCAAACGCTATCATGTTCGGGAATTAGAAGCAGCGTTTCGTGACAAACTAGGCGCGAATGATGCCCTATGCGTTTCATCTGGTACCGCGGCGATCAAAGTCGCGTTGAAGTCATTGGGTGTTACCTACGGGGATGAAGTAATCACGCAATGTTTCAACTTTATCGCGACGGTCGAAGCCATCGTAGACTGTGGGGCAACGCCCGTGATTGCAGGATCAGATGAGACCTTAAATATGGATCCTACCCAATTGGAAGGATTGATTACAAAAAAGACAAAAGCAATTATGCCGGTTCACATGTTAGGCGTTCCCGCACGTATGAATGAAATCAAAGCCATTGCTAAAAAGTACAAACTGCCTGTGATCGAAGACGCCTGCGAGGCCGTTGGCGCAAAATATAATGGTCAATATGCTGGAACTTTGGGTGATGCAGGTGTCTTCAGTTTTGATTTTGGTAAAACAATAACAACTGGCGAAGGCGGCCTTGTCATTTTACAAAACGCTGAAATGGCCGAAAAATCGCGCTGGTATCACGATCACGGCCACATGAATCTAGAGGGTAGACCACGGGGATTAGATCGTGCAGGAATCACAGGCTTCAACTATCGTATGAGTGAATTGAATGCCGTCGTTGGTAAAGCGCAATTGGCAAAACTGGATTACATCTTAGAGGAATCTGAAAAGCGCTTCAAAATATTGTGTGATGGTGTCACCGTCCCAGCGTTTAAAAAACGCGCAATCCCAGCAGAAGCCGAACCTGCGTTTGACACCGTGATTTTCGAAGTCAAAGATAAAAATTTGCGCGATAGCGCAATCACCCTATTGAGTGACATGGGCTTTGGAACAAAAAATTTACCTGATGCTATGAATTGGCATTGCTCGGTATTTTGGGATCACATGGGGTTCGACACACGCACCCCTGCCGCGATGGAAACCCTCGCGCTTTTGGAACGACAAATCGCAATCCCCGTCGTTTTGGGCCGATCGGTCGAAGATTATGCAGCGCTTGCGGATGCATTGAACGCATTGGCAGACTAAGTTTTGTTAATCGTGGTACCAGCCCGGGCAGGATCCAAAGGAATTCCTGGAAAAAACACCAAAATCTTTCGCGATGCGCCTTTGGTGAATTGGTCATTTGCTGCTGCAAAATGGCTGTCGAACAAATTAGATGCACAGGTTCTATGTACCACTGATGATCCCAAGGTGGCGGAGCTGGCTCGGGCAATGAATTTGTTGGTGCACAATCGGGCCAAGCAGTTGGCCAAAGATACAGCCAGCATGGCGGACGTAGTTCTGGATGTCTGTGAGGCCACTAACTCCAATAATTATATTCTGTTACAACCCACGTCGCCGTTACGGATAAAGGTCGATTTGGAACGACTGGTGTCAGCGTTGGAGAAAAATCCAACGGTCGTATCCTGTACCACCCCTGCAGAAGCGCCAGAAGATATCATCGAATTGTCATCTGGGCCGATCATAACTGGTCCCAAAACTGAAACACGCCAAGAGCGTGTCAGAGAATATCGTTTTGTGGATGGGGCGTTTTATGCTGGCTGTGTAACGAACCTTAAAAACGGGCTAGGTTTTTCACCCACTGGCACAAAATTCGTAACACTAACCAATCCGATTGCTAATGATATCGATACACCCTTTGACTGGACGATGGCAGAAACCCAGCATGATTGGCTTGTATCGCAGGGAGTGGAATTTGTCCGTCCCTAAATTTGACCTCGTGATCGTGGGCGGTGGTTCCGCGGGGTTAGAACTGGCCCGCATGGCAACACGTGCAGAATTGAACGTTGCCTTGATTGAACAAGGTGTCAGCAGTGGGCGTCACATTTTCCAGCGTATTCCATTGATGGTCGGTAAAATTATAGGCAATTCGCGTTTTGTGGATGTTTGGCGATCTATCCCTTTGACGAGCGCTGGTGGATTTGCGCGGCCCATACTCGCTGGGCGAGGGTTGGGTGGATCCTCTCGGATCAATGGTAATGTAGCATATGCTGGGCCCCGCCATAGATATGCCCAAGTCTATAACAAAATTGGGTTAAATTTTTCAGATATCTTACGTGAGTTATCACCAGGAGCATCGAACGCTGCGCCGCGCGTTCACACATGGACAGATGGTCTGAGCGAACTGTTTTTGAAAGCGACGGTGGCTGACGGTGCCCGTTTGCTGGACGACCCCGATGATGATTTCTTTGGAGCATCACCCCTGCATGTAAATACGCGATGGGGTTTAAGACACAACCACTTGGAGGCATTTTACCGCCAAGCCAAAAAGTCAAAGCTCACGATCGTTCAAGGAACCGCAAAAGAATTGATCTTTACCGATAGTCGGGTTTCAGGAGTTGTTTTAGTAAGTGGCGTTGAAATACACGCACAGGAAATCATTCTGTCTGCTGGTGCTATTGGATCCCCCACCCTTTTACTAAATTCTGGTATCGGTGATAGTGCGATGCTGCGTCGAGCTGGAATTGCGGGCAAATTGGATCAACCTCATGTTGGTCGACACCTAAAAGATCACGCAAATTTGCGCATCCCGTTTTCTTGCCCCGAACATGATACGCTGAATCAAAAAACCCGTGGTTTTAAAGCGTTGGCTGAAGGGTTCAAATTTTTGACAGGTCAGTCTGATACCATTTTGCGCGGCCCAGGTGCATCAGCTGGTTTGAATGTCGAATGGAATAATCCGTATCGCATTCAACTGGTACATTTCACCCAAGACCGATCACAAGTTGGCACAAAAGGGATCGTATTCGAAAAAGTACGGGGCGCTTCTTTGGGAATGTATGCACTTTGGCCCTATTCCGAAGGGTCGGTTGAATTGACATCAAAGGAATTACGTATTGATCCAGGATTTTTAGCCGACCACCGCGATATGACAACAACACTGCAGGCGTTAAGCCATGCCCGTAACTTGATTTTCCAAATGGGGTTTGCGCCGCATTCCAACCATATTGATGATGAAACATTGATCCGCACTGGTGTATATTCTGGTTATCATTTGATCGGGTCAAACCGCATGGCACGCACAGCGCGTGATGGCGTTGTCGCACCCGATTTTCGAGTCCATGGAATTGATGGCCTTTCGATTTGTGATGCATCTGTGATGCCGGATCATTTGTCATCACACAGCTACTTAGCTACGATCGCTCAAGCCCGGATGTTGGGTCATCAACGGGGTTGGATCTAATGTTTCCAAACCGTCTGTCAGATCGTCTTGTTTTATGTCTCTGGTCAATCCTTTGGCATGTGGCTTTGCCATTGATAATTTTATACCTGTGGTACCGTAGCCGTTCGGAACCTTTATATATAACAAATTTGCGCGAAAGATTTGGAGGTGGATCACCAATACCACCAGACACAATTTGGGTACATGCCGTCAGCTTAGGAGAAACACGTGCAGCAGATCCGCTCATTCGCAGTTTGATAGATCGTGGTGAAACAATCTTGCTGACGACTATAACAGCGGCCGGGCGGGCCGAAGCGTCGAAACTTTTTGCAGATGATATTGCTGCGAAACGCTTATATCTGCGCTGGACCCCCATCGAATTACCCTGGGCCCTGCGTCGATTCATTTGTAATCATAAGCCTAGATTTGGCATGATTATGGAAATTGAACTTTGGCCACAAATGATTGCCCAAGCAAAACGTCTAGGGGTGCCTTTGATCATGGCACAAGCACAATACCCAGACAAAAGCTTTGCGCGCGATCAAAAGGGGTTTGGACGAATACGCGCACGTAGTATCCAGGGATTTGACTTAATACTCGCCAAATCTCAACGTCATGCAGAAAGATTTTGTCACTTTGGAGCCAAAAATGTTCGCGTAACAGGCGAATTGAGATTCGAACAAACTATCCCGCAAACACAGCTTGACGCAGCTGATGCATTTTTGGAAACCATTGATCCAAAACGACTTCGCATTTGCCTTGCGAGTACGGCCCCCGACGAGGATCCAATGTTGATACCTGTAGTTCAGGAGCTTTTGAAAAATACAATTGGACCTAAACCGTTCATAATCTATGTGCCTCGCCATCCAAAGAATTTTGAAGAGACCAAGCAAAAATTGCGTAATGCAGGTTTAAATATGGCCGTCCGATCACGGGATTTTGCAGCAGACCTTTCACTGCTAACGCCCTTACCTGCTGATTGTGATGGTTTGTTTGGTGACAGTTTAGGTGAAATCAATTTCTACTACGCATTGGCCCAATCGGTGTTCGTTGGTGATAGTTTCAATGGCGAGGGGTCCCACAATATCATTGAACCTCTACGTCTACTGAATTCCGTAGTTGTAGGCCCCAGCATATGGGGCATCGAATACCCTGGTTTAGAGGCAATCGAAGACGGTGTATTGATCAAATTAGCCACACCTGATGATCTGTTAACCCATTGGCGTAATTTCACCCCGAACGTCAACAATGACCAAATTTCGAATTTTATCCACAATCATGGAGGTGCAACGACACGCATTTTGAAAGAATTAAGTGAGCATTACTTGCCGAGCACCCAATTTCAGAGCCACTAGTTTTCGACGTCTCTATTAGAGCGCGTTCATGTCAAAAGACCTCTGCATAAAGCCATTGCAACATGATCGGTGCGACAAAAACCAGGTCATGCTGCGCGTGACTCCATGACAATTCCCATTGCCCCTCCAGAACATTAGGCGGTAAATAGTCCAAAACCCCGCATTCAAAAAAAGTAAAAAATCGTGGTGTTCCCAGTCCAATTTCCGAAAACTTAGCAGAGATTTCATCGAAAATTGCTAGCATGCCATCGCGATAATCGACGGCGTCACCAGACACGTCCTCCAAAGAAAAATCCACAAAAACAGCATCTAGCGCGACGTGTTTGCCAAGATTTCTGGCAGCACTCATCGCATTTTTCGCGCAAACCATTAAATTTTTAATCGCCCGCCCACGCGCAAGCTCTGAAGCGCTATGTGACCCATCCGTTTCCGCGCGCACAAAATAGAGCGGTAGGCGACTGCGTTCCTGCTGTGCATGGTACAAAAGGCTATCGGCAACCAACGCCTCATGGGTCATCTCCCGCAGCCCTTCCAAAAAGGCCGTTTTCTCAGCAACTGTTTCACCACTACAGCCAACAGCTCCAATATCGTCTGCTGATGTGACGACGTGATAGGGATAGCGGTCACACTCCACTGTGGCCAAGGCCGCGCGAGTTCCTCCGATGGCCAAAATCACCTGTAAGGGGCCCGCTGTATCAGCGATAATACCGCCACCCTTCAGGTGTTTCAAAAATCCCCGCACGCCCTAACGGCCTGGCAAATCTGCCATGAAAGAGGCAAATTCTCCCCTTTGCTGAATGTCCCAGCAATCAATATTTTCACCGATAAAATAACTCAGTTCTTCCGCCTGCGACGAGGGATCAACATCTGCCAACAAATTGTTGGTATCGTCACGTTGCGGCATGGTACCAAAACCATGGCCCGATTTTCCAAGGCGCATCGCGATGTCTTCAATCACCCGGTCTGACAATCGCATCCGCAAACCGGTCTCGTCTGCCACAATCACATCCCCGTTTTCAGCCCGGATTATGGTTTGGGTTACCGCAATTTCAGTCGGTTCTAGTACGGTCGTCGAGGTGGGTTTGTTGTTCATATAAAAACTTACATCAAAAAAAATAATGAATATCTTATCGAGATCACTCTAACGTGGAGAAACATGAATGACCTTCAGGGATTATGCAAGCTTTGCATTATTGGAACACATCCAACCCCTCACTTCGTCCCAAACATCCTGTCGCCCGCATCGCCAAGGCCAGGAAGAATATAGCCGATATCGCTGAGGCAGTCATCAACCGCGGCTGTTGTGATATCGACGTCAGGATGCGCCTCTTGCATACGGGCAATGCCTTCAGGGGCGGCTAAGAGGCAGAGGAATTTGACATTGCGCGCGCCCGCCTGTTTGAGCAAATCAATCGCCGCAACACTCGAGTTGCCAGTGGCCAACATGGGATCGACGGCGATCACAACGCGGTTTTGCAGGTCATCGGGCACTTTGAAATAATATTGCACCGGCTGTAGGGTTTCTTCATCGCGATAAAGCCCCACAAACCCCACTCTTGCCGAGGGAATCAATTCCAAAACCCCATCCAGCAACCCATTCCCGGCCCTAAGAATAGATACTAAAGCCAGTTTTTTTCCCGCCAACACAGGCGCCTGCATAGAGCGCATGGGCGTTTCAATGTCGCACAGCTCCAGCGGCAAATCCCGCGTCACCTCATAGGCAATCAGATGGCTGATCTCGCGCAGCAATTGGCGAAACTGATTGGTCGGTGTCGACTTATCGCGCATCAAGCTCAGCTTATGTTGCACAAGCGGATGATCAACAATGGTAAGGGTCATAGGATTTAGCCAATTACAAGGATTAGATGAGACGATACTGGTGCAAAATTGCAGTTTTGACAATGCGCGGTCACTTCAAAAAAACCTCTGCATAACGCCATTTCAACACGAAAGGCCTGGGCGGGCGCATATGTGCCGTGGTAAAATCACCGCAAAATTTGAGCAATAACCATACGTTCCAGTATACCCAGATGGTGAATGCGCCTGCCGAGGGGCAGGCAGGCGCGGCCCGGTGTTGTCACCGGGCAAAGTCATTTGGCTTGGCAGCTGGGTTATGCAGAGGTCTTTGAAATGACATTAAGATTGCCGCGGTGTGACACCAGACCCTAGTTTTCCAGAGTTTTGGCCAAAGCCTCTTTGGTGTCAGCATCACAAAACGCTGCATCAAGGGCGGTGGCATTGAGCGCATGGAAATCATCTACGCCCCAGCCAAACACCCTCTCCAATTGCTCGAACTCTTGCGTCATATCGGTGTGGAAAAATGGGGGGTCATCGGTGCTGACAGTGACCTTCACCCCTGCGTCCCGCAGCTTGGCGATCGGGTGCTGTTCCAGGCTCGGATAGACGCCAAGGGCAATATTGGAGCCAGGGTTTACCTCCAATACAAGTCCCGTTTCGGCAAGGTAATCGACCAACTTAGGGTCCTCAATCGCATGGACCCCATGGCCAATCCGCTCAATGCATAAATCGTTAATCGTATCCCAAACCGATTGCGCTCCGCCCCATTCACCAGCGTGGGAGGTCAAGCGCAGCCCAGCTTCGCGCGCCATGTCAAAAGCATAGGCAAAGTCCCCGGCTTTGCCGGCATCCTCTGCCCCGCCCATGCCAAAGCCGACAACCCAATCCCCCGCTGTCTCAGCAGCGCAAAGGGCCGTCTCCCGCGCTTTATCTGGCCCGAAATGGCGGATGCAGGTGACGATGCCTTTCAGCGTGACCCCCTCCACATGCGCCTCTTGCATAGCATGTAGATACTCGCGCCAAGCGCCCAGATCTCTGCCACCGCAGAAATCGGGGGAGACGAAGGTCTCGGCATAAACCACATTTTGCTCAGCGAGGTTTTCCAGCACCGATTGCGTCAGGCGCTGAAAATCTTCTGGGCTTTGCAATGCTTGGGTGGCCGCCTCATAGACCTGCAAAAACTCATCAAATCCGCTGTATTTATACGCGCCTTCTTCATCAAAAATCCCGCCAATATCGACAGATTTCTCTTGCGCGAGACCCCGGATAAAGGCCGGATCCGCCGCGCCCTCCAGATGCAGATGCAACTCAATTTTCGGAAATGTTTTCCAGCTCATAAGAAATTCCTACCCTGCCCTTGTGCCACAACACCCAAATGCGCGGCCACCGTTACGGCCACATCTTGAAACGCAATCATGCGATCAGAAACCTGAGTTTGTGCCAAATTCTGTCCATGAACAAGCACAGGCACCTGCTCGCGTGTATGATCTGTGCCGCGCCATGTCGGATCATTGCCATGATCGGCTGTAAAGATCACCAGATCATCGGGCCGGCTTTGGGCCAGAATGGGACCAATCTGCGCATCGAACCATTCCAGTGCCCGCGCATAGCCTTCCGCATCGCGCCTGTGGCCAAAGAGCGTGTCAAATTCCACAAAATTGGCAAAGGTCAAACTGCCATCGGGCGCCTGCCGCATCTCATCGGCCAAATGCTCCATCAGCTGCGCGTCACTGCCCTTGCGGCAGCGCGTAATCCCGCGCATCGAAAAAATGTCTCCGATCTTGCCAATGGCATGGACGGGCCGGCCGGCCTGCATCACCCATTCGCAAAGGGTTGCAGACGGCGGATCCATCGCAAAATCCCTGCGATTCAGCGTGCGCTGAAATCCCGTTTCCAAAGATCCAACAAAGGGCCGTGCAATCACACGCCCGACCTTCATCTTATGCAGAATGCCCGCCATGTCTTGGCAAAGATCATAAAGATTTTGCAGGCCGAAATGCTCTTCATGGGCCGCAATCTGAAACACGCTGTCCACAGAGGTGTAACAAATCGGCAGACCAGAGCGCAGATGTTCGGCGCCAAAAGCCTCAATCACTGGCATGCCAGAGGCGTGGCAATTTGCCAGGCTGCCGCCTGCAAAGTTTTGAAGCGCCGCCAAGACCTGCGGCGGAAACGCCGGCGTTTCATCAGGAAAATAGTGCCAATCCCAAGGCACTGGCACCCCTGCCAACTCCCAATGGCCCGATGGGGTATCTTTACCCTTGGAGATTTCGCGCGCCACCGCCCAGACCCCAGAACGCGCAGCCGGCCATGGAGAGGACATGCCGCTTGAATGCTGCAAAGCCTCCCCCAGGCCCAAGGCGGCCAAATTCGGCATATGCAGATCACCCTGACGCGCCTGAATGATTTGGCCCAGCGTATTGGCCCCCGCATCCCCAAACTCCGAAGCATCGGGCGCGCCCCCACAGCCCAGAGAATCCAGAACGACCAAGAAAGCCCTAGCCATGTTTTGACACCTTTGTTGGCGTAATCCGCTCAATGATGAGAGCCGGCAAAACCGGAGGCTCTGCGCTCAAAGTCACAGCACCCTGAACAGCGCGCATGGCCATTTCGGCTTGTTTCGGGCTTCGGCAATGCAGCCGCGCGATCAGCGCGCCTTTGCGCAGATGCGTGCCCAGCGGGGCAATGTCCGACAGGCCAACGGAATGATCGATCCGATCATCTTCGCGTTGCCGCCCGCCGCCGAGGGCAACCACAGCCTGCCCCAGCGCAGCCCCATCCATCTCAGCTAGATAGCCTGTGCCGGGTGAGCGCAGCTCATAAGCCGGAGCGATTTCCAGATAATCTTGCCAGCGATCTGCAAAATTCTCAGGGCCTCCCTGCGCGCGGACCATCGCCCCAAACCGGGCCTTTGCACTGCCATCTTGCAAGGTTGCTTTTAAGCCATCACGCGCGCCTGTCTCGGTTAGAAACATTTGCGTTTGCAGCAAAAGCTGCGTGCCAAGCTCAAGCGCCACCTCGACCATCGCCCCTTGCCCACTCTCAAAGGCGCGCATCACATCGGCAATCTCAAGCGCATTGCCAATACTGGGGATCAGCGGTTGACTCATATCCGTCAAAACCGCGCTGGTGGGGCAACCTGCCCCATTGGCCGTGGCAACCAAAGCCTGCGCCAAATCTCGCGCTTGACCAAGATCTGACATCACAGCTCCCGACCCGGTTTTGACATCCAGCACCAGACCCTCCAGCCCAGCGGCCAGTTTCTTGGCCAGAATAGAAGCGGTGATCAAATCACGAGATCGGACGGTCCCTGTCACGTCCCGCACCGCATAGAGGCGTTGATCGGCCGGCGCGATATCCGGGCTTGGTGCCACGATTGCGCAGCCGACCTTGGCCACAATGGCGCGAAATTCGGCCTCGGTGAACTGTGTTTTCAAGCCCGGGATAGCCTCCAATTTGTCTAAGGTCCCGCCCGTATGCCCCAATCCACGCCCGGAAATCATCGGAACATAGGCGCCAACCGCCGCCAGCATCGGCGCCAAAATCAAGGAGACTGAATCCCCCACGCCGCCTGTAGAATGCTTGTCGATCACCTTGCCGGGCAGATCCCAGTTGAGCACTTTGCCGCTGTCTCGCATGCCCAGTGTCAGGGCCACGCGCCCCTCCTCGCTCAGCCCCTGCAAACAAATTGCCATAGCAAATGCTCCAGCCTGTGCGTCACTGATTTCACCCGCGCCCAAATTGGCCCCAAAAGCCTGCACCGCTTCAGGCGGCACGGGCCAGCCTTCTCGCAAAGCCAAAAGAAGGTCACGGGTCAGCATTAGGCTTTCGGGTCCTCAGCACCAGCTGTCAGATGATATAAATCAAAAGCACCCGGCAGCAAATCCGCCACCTGTGTACGTTCTTGCGCGCCGCTGGTTGCCAGTAACGTCACGGTCACCGGCCCCTTGGCAAATTCCGCCAGCTTTTGGCGACAGCCACCACAGGGCGGTACGGGACGGTCTCCACCGGCAATAACAGCCACTTCAACAATCTCATATTCCCCCCCTGCGCACATGGCGGCAATCGCGCCAGCCTCGGCGCAGGTTCCCTCGGGATAGGCCACATTTTCGACATTGCATCCAACATAAATTGCGCCGCTAGCACTGCGCAGCGCTGCCCCGACCGCGAAATTGGAATAGGGCACATAGGCTTTCAGGCGAACCTGAGACGCTGCGAGAATTAAATCATTGCTCATGATGATCACCTTTCAAAACCGACGCCCCGCGCCGCTCTTGCGCATTACATACCCAATGGCGAACCCCGTCTACCCTGCAAATGCCATTGCCGTTGACGGCTTAAACGCTGTCTTCCAAATGGGTCTCAAAGTCACCAGGCAAACTGACCTCCAAAAGCTCAAGATCCTCGGACGGTGCGCTATAAAGGCAAGCCATATCCGGCGGGATGACAAAAGCATCGCCTGCCACAAGGGTCTGCGCCGCCTGCGCCTTGCTTTGCAGCGTCAATTGACCATTCAGGACAAAAGTGAAGTGAATATCGCTCGTGTGACGCGCCCAAACAGGGCTGCCCGGCCCTGGCTTGACCACCTGAACCCCCGCCACCGCGCCTGTATTGGCACAAATCATCGTATCGCGCGCCACAAAACCTGGCAGGCGAAACGGGCGCCATTCAGTTTCATTCGCTTTGTAATGAACAAACCTTTGCCCCTCAAACAGCCGATCCGGGCTTATATGCTCGTTTGGCAGATCCATGTCATGATCTATCGTGGTGATGTGTTCTGCAGGCACGCCAATCTCAATCACCTCCAAATCCTCACTGGCAAAGAGCACACGGTGACGAATTTCTGGCGGTTGGATCACGCAATTTCCAGCTTCGAGGCGAAACGGCGGCCCTTGATCCTCATAGACCAAATCCACCCAGCCTTTGTAGCAATAGATCAGCTGAAATCCGACCGAGTGGAAATGCACCATATCCGGCACAGGCCCGCCGCCAGGAATACGGATATGGCTGGCGATGATTGAACCGCCCAAACGGCTGGGAATAAGATCGCGATAGTGCATGCCTGCGCGTCCAATGACCCAGGGCGCCTGATCGGCCATGCGGCGCATCACGAATTCATGCGCCACCGGCGGCATCACCACGGGCGGGGCAAGGGGGGCAATTTCGATGCGCGTGCCATTGGGCGCGGTCAAATGCGTCTGACCGCCCGCAATCAACATCGGATCGTCACACAGGATGCGCAGCACCCCCGGCGCAGTCTGGGCGTCCTTTTGCACCCGCACCCGCAAACCATAGCCTGAAAACACCGCAACGCTGGGATCGTCGGCCGGAAAAATTTCATCCATCCGCATCCCAAGGGTCTTGGTGAAAAACGGAATGTCATCTCGCAATTGTTTGGTCGGCAACACCACTTCGGCGCGTATATTTTGCATGGTCTCTCTCCGATATCACAGTGGGTTAATAGCCATTTTCCACGAGAGTTCCACGTGATGCAATGGCGGATCGTCGCATGCCAAAATGTTAGCGCAAGCCCAATGTTGCGTCCAAGCCTGTGATAGGGAATAACCTTCTCAAAACTGAAGTGGAGGCGATCAGATGTCCTATAAAGAAGTTTATGCCGGTTGGCAGGCAGACCCAGAGGCATTTTGGATGAAAGCTGCTGAGGCGATTGATTGGATCAAAGCGCCCTCCAAAGCTCTGTGGGATGATGACACCCCCCTGTACGAATGGTTTAAGGACGCGCAGGTCAACACCTGCTACAATGCCGTAGATCGCCATGTCGAGGCCGGCAATGGCGATCGGGTGGCCATTATCTATGACAGCCCTGTCACGGGACAGAAATCCAAAACCACCTATGCAGAGTTGCAAGAGCAAGTCGCCGCCCTCGCAGGCGGGCTGGCTGCCAAAGGGGTCGTGGCGGGAGACCGGGTTGTCATCTACATGCCGATGGTCCCTGAGGCCTTGGTCGCCATGTTGGCATGTGTCCGTATCGGCGCGATCCATTCGGTTGTCTTCGGCGGTTTCGCCGCAAATGAGCTGGCCGTGCGTATTGATGACGCCACGCCAAAGGCGATTATTGCAGGCTCCTGCGGTATCGAACCCGGCCGCATTGTTGAATATAAACCACTGCTCGATGGCGCGATTGATCTGGCAACGCATAAACCTGAATTTAGCGTTATTTTCCAGCGCCCCCAATGTGAAGCTGAGTTGGGGCCTCAGGACATTGAATGGCATGAATTGCAAGAGGGCGTGCCCCCCGCGCCCTGCGTGGCAGTATCCGGTGATCATCCCGCTTATATTCTGTATACCTCCGGCACAACCGGCGCGCCCAAGGGCGTTGTGCGCCCCACCGCGGGACATCTGGTGGCGTTAAACTGGACGATGAAGAACATCTACAACGTGGATCCTGGCGATGTCTTTTGGGCCGCCTCTGATGTGGGTTGGGTCGTTGGACATTCCTACATTTGTTACGCGCCATTGATCCATGGCAACACAACGGTCGTCTTTGAAGGCAAGCCGGTCGGCACGCCGGATGCAACAACCTTTTGGCGGGTGATTGCCGAGCATGATGTGCGCAGTTTTTTCACGGCCCCCACCGCCTTTCGTGCGATCAAGCGGCAAGACTCAAAAGGCGAATCGATCAAAAATTTCGACATGAGCCGGTTGCGCGCGCTTTATTTGGCCGGCGAACGGGCCGATCCGGACACCATTGAATGGGCGCAAGAGGTCATGGGCGTGCCGGTCTATGACCACTGGTGGCAAACCGAAACCGGCTTCACCATCGCCGGCAATCCGGCGGGTATTGAGGCCATGCCGGTCAAAATTGGCTCCCCGACCGTGGCCATGCCGGGCTATGATGTGCAAATCTTGGATGAAGGGGGCCATCAAATGCCGGTTGGCGAGTTGGGCGCCATTGCGGTCAAACTGCCACTCCCCCCGGGCACTCTACCCACCCTTTGGAATGCATCGGATCGTTTCATTAAGTCCTACCTCACCACCTTTCCCGGCTATTATGAAACCGGTGATGCCGGGATGATTGATGAGGATGGCTATCTCTACATCATGGCGCGGACCGATGACGTCATCAACGTCGCAGGACACAGGCTCTCGACCGGTGGGATGGAAGAAGTTTTGGCCAGTCACCCGGATGTGGCCGAATGCGCCGTGATCGGTGTGAGCGATGAGCTCAAGGGGCAATTGCCACTTGGATTTCTCTGCCTCAACGACGGCTGCACCCGCAAAGCTGAGCAAGTTGTCGCCGAGGTGATCACATTGGTCCGCGAAAAGATTGGCCCTGTTGCCGCGTTCAAACTGGCCTGTGTGGTGGATCGCCTGCCCAAAACACGCTCAGGCAAAATCCTGCGCGCAACCATGGTTAGCATCGCGGATGGCAAAGCCTATAAGGCCCCTGCAACGATAGATGATCCCGCTGTTTTGGACGAGGTGCGTTTAGCACTACAGAAATTGGGATATGCGCAACCATGAGATGCGCCGTCCAATAGACCGGACGCACTCTTTGCCGCTTGATCTTAACGTGATGTTAAACAATAAAAAGTTTTATCAACACGTCTTGATTTTTGGTCACTTCTTGTTATCGATAAAATGACGCGTGGCCTATTAGGGCCGTTCTCGACTCAAATGACGTCAATAAATTTAGATGGAGATCCATTATGAAAAAACTCGTTCTTGCAGGTGCATTCGCAGCATCTATGGTTGGCACAACCTCTTCTGCACAAGGTGCACTCGGTGCATCCAGCTTTGTAAACTTTGTGCCACTGATCGCAATCGTGGCAACAGTTGGCTTGGCGTCCTCTTCAGGCACCTAAGTAAAATTACAGCCGGGCCATGCATGCGGGCCCGGCTGTTACACCCAATTAGGCAAATTGCTCGCGAATGAGCCGCTCTTCTAACCCGTGATCCGGATCGAACAGCAAACGGTGCGCCACATCCCCGGCACTTTCAATCTCCACCGACATCACATTCTTGACCGAGCAATTGTCCGCATCAGCCATGACGGGCCGTTTGACAGGTTCGATCACTTCAAACCGAACCTTCGCAGCCTTCGGCAACACCGCCCCGCGCCACCTACGTGGCCGAAAAGCAGCCATAGCCGTCAGCGCCAAAACCTCGGAGCCAATCGGCAAAATCGGACCATGCGCGGAATAGTTGTACGCGGTCGAGCCCGCAGGCGTCGCAACTAAGGCTCCATCACAGGCCAATTCACTCAACCGGAGCCGATCATCGACAAAAATCTGTAATTTTGCCGCCTGTGGTCCCTGACGCAAGAGTGACACCTCATTGATCGCCAGCGCCGTCTGGGTTTGGCCATCGACACAGGTTGCCCGCATCCGCAAAGGATTGATGACAGCCTCCTCGGCCGCCGCCAGTCGCGCAATCAAGCCCTCGGTTGAGAACTCATTCATCAAGAACCCAACGGTACCGCGATTCATCCCATAAACGGGCACGTTCAAATGCTGTGTCGCATGCAATGTTTGCAGCATAAAACCATCGCCACCGAGCGCCACGATCACCTCCGCCGCGCTTGGGTCGCAATCGCCAAAACTGTGCACAAATGTATTCCTTGCAGACTGCGCCAAATCTGCGGTACTGGCCAAAAAGGCGATGCGTTTATTCTCTGTCTTGTGCATTTCGGAAACTCCGTTTCCGCACCCTATGCTGGGGCAGGCTAAAAACGCAAGCCATGGCTAAAATAACGGGAATCAGGTCAAAAGGTCGCGGCAGTAACCTTTGACATTTCCGATAGGAAACACGCAATAAGGCACAAAACGCCCAAGGAGCAATACTATGACATCCAGCCTCTCCCAGTTTTTCAATGCAGATCTGGCCGATACCGATCCAGCCTTGGCACAGGCCATTGATAAAGAGCTGACTCGCCAGCGCGATGAAATTGAGTTGATCGCCTCCGAAAATATTGTCTCAAAGGCCGTGATGCAGGCTCAAGGCTCTGTCATGACCAACAAATATGCCGAAGGCTATGTTGGACGGCGCTACTACGGCGGATGTGAATATGTGGACATTGCCGAGACCTTGGCCATGGAGCGGGCCTGCCAACTGTTTGGATGCGAATTTGCCAATGTCCAGCCCAATTCGGGCAGCCAAGCCAACCAAGGTGTCTTTCAAGCCCTCTTGCAGCCGGGCGATACGATCCTCGGCATGTCCTTGGATGCCGGGGGCCATTTGACCCATGGAGCCGCGCCCAACCAATCGGGCAAATGGTTCAATGCTGTGCAATATGGCGTGCGTAAACAGGACAACTTGCTGGACTATGATCAAGTTCAAGAACTGGCCACGCAGCATAAGCCCAAGCTCATCGTGGCAGGCGGATCTGCCGTTCCACGGCAAATTGATTTCAAGCGCATGCGTGAGATCGCCGACAGCGTTGGCGCCTATCTGCATGTGGATATGGCGCATTTCGCGGGTCTTGTGGCGGCGGGCGAGCACCCATCGCCCTTCCCCCATGCGCATGTTGCAACGACGACGACGCATAAAACCCTGCGCGGTCCACGCGGTGGAATGATCGTCACCAATGACGAGGCCCTGGCAAAGAAATTCAACTCTGCGATTTTCCCCGGCATTCAAGGTGGTCCCTTGATGCATATCATTGCGGCAAAAGCTCAATGTTTTATTGAAGCAAGCACAGATGATTTTATGTTCTATGCAAATGATGTTATAACAAATGCGCAAGCAATGTGTGATGTCTTTAACGAGCGGGGGATGCCTGTACTAACTGGCGGAACTGATAGTCATATCATTTTGATGGATCTCAGTAAAAGTAAATATAGTGGTCGAGAAGCAGCAGATCTATTAGAAGAGCATGGTATTACTGTAAATAAAAATGGTATTCCAAATGATCCTCGTAGCTTTGTAGAAACAAGTGGTATCCGTATTGGTACTGCTGCTGAAACTACCCGCGGGCATGATAGAGAATGGTTTGTGAGATTAGCCCATAGGATCTGCGACATTCTTTCATAACCAATAAATATCCCTATACAATAAAGTATGGGGATGTTATGTGGTACTATAAAGGTGAAGAGTTCACTTCTGAGATGATTGAAGATTACGTTGGATTTGTTTATTTGATTACCGATAAATCAAATGATAAGAAATATGTTGGTAAGAAATTACTTACATCTAAACGTAAGCTTCCACCACTCAAAGGTAAGACAAGAAAAAGAACCGTAGTAAAAGAAACCGATTGGCAGAAATATTACGGTTCTTCTGAAGAAGTAAAGTTGATGGTAGAAGAAAAAGGTGCAGACAATTTTTATCGAGAAATTCTGTATCTTTGTAAATCAAAAGGTGAACTTGGCTATTTAGAAGCTAAATATCAATTTGTAAATGACGTGCTTTTACGTGATGATTATTACAATGGAATTATTCAATGTAAAATTCACAGAAATCACGTAAAATCGCTAAAAAACAGTTGACAATCGTGTCAACATAGATTATATTATAATAGTAAATTGATATAATTATCAAAATGGAGAATAATATGATGAACGTAACTCGCAAAAGTGTTCTTACAGGTAAGGTTCGTACACGTAATATTTCTGTTAAACCGGAAGATTTGGAATTGTACGAGTCTGGGTATACATCTATTAGTGATGCCATGCCATATTTGACTTCACAAGATCGAGAATTTATCTTGTGCGGTATTACAAATAATGAATGGAAAGATGCTTTTTCTAAACAGTTGAAAGATATTATTAAGGATAAGTTTTGATTATATTATTTAATGGTCCACCTGGATCTGGAAAAGACCATGCTGCAGATTATTTCAAGCAGCATGGTTTTAAACATTTGTCGTTTAAGTATCAGCTCTTCAAAGAAACAATTAAATACTTCAACGTAGAAGAAAAGTGGTTTATGGATGGTTATAATGATCGTTCACAAAAAGAAGTAAAGTCTATGCTTCTTGGCCATATGTCTCGGCGTGAAGCAATGATTTATGTTTCTGAAAAGATCATCAAACCACGTATGGG
>ENA-ORCY01000696-ORCY01000696.1-marine-metagenome-genome-assembly--contig:-NODE-696-length-18011-cov-4.960633_pt1 | contig 18011 bp, 16 predicted proteins | sample MGYA00248634_ERZ508507 | MGnify/ENA primary metagenome ERZ508507 (study PRJEB26178, sample SAMN06266269) | marine metagenome | isolation source: Columbia River Estuary | place: USA:Columbia River Estuary... | reverse complement strand
AGAGGAAAAGCCATAAATGCAGCATCAACTATGGAAATTGATGAAGTTATTGATCCTTTACATACTAGAGATAGAATTTTAACTGCTCTAAATAGTTATTGCTCTAAAGAAGAAAGTAGAAAAAAAATTATTGACTCTTGGTAATAAAAAAAGCCTCGATTTTACGAGGCTTTTTAATTAGGTAAAAGTTAACTATTGCATTAATGAAGCATTAAAATACATAGTAACATTTATAATTTTTCCATCATTATCGAATCCATGAATGTAGTGAATTGGTAAAACGATTTTCTTGCCATCTGACTTTCTTGTCATTCTAAATTTCCACCAAGACAATACATCTTTACTTTCCCATAAGTCATATTCTAAATAATCAGGGTAACCTACTTCATCAGCAGCATCAAAAGTAAAATTTTTCATCAATTCTTCATTAGCTTTTTTTGCATCTGACAATGTTATTGGTTCTGATAAATTTATATCGTTAACTTCTGCATTTTCATCCCAGTAAGAATACGATTTTTCATAATCACCATTTAGAAATGAATAAATACTATGTCTTACTGTATTAATATTTTTGTGATTACTGTAAATAGTTCCATTCTCTCTATCATTTCCTGGCCAAGCATTATTTCTTGTTCTGTATGTATTTTGATTGTTATATTCTGATATATATACAATTTTACTAGAATCTTTATTAAGTAAATATAACCTATGTATTGGATCGTCAAATTCTACACCAGTTTGCTTATTAACTGCATATAAATGATCCCATGTTTGAACCCAAATCTGATCACCTTCTTTGTATTCAATAGCGTCAGGATATGTTCCTTCAGATGTAGTTAACTTTAAATAATCATTATTGTTATACCACCATGTCATATTATTAATCATCTGAGCTTTATTGGCTCCTTCGTTGTCTTTATTTTTATCGTTTCCATTTTTAACTTTAAAATCTTCAGATAAATAAGAAGCTGCTTTTTCAATATCTCCAGATGTCCATGCAATATTAAAGTCATTAACTAATTGGATTCCTGGATGATCAACATAAACGGTTCCATTCTTTTTTTTCTGAGCACTAACAGAAAATGTAATAAGTGCAATCAAAATAAAGGTAATTTTTTTCATAATATATTAAATTTAGAAAATAAATATAATCAAAATTAATAAAACATACCTTTAAGTATGTGTAATTTTTTTGCTATTTTTTTACTACGATAAAAGTAGCTTTTGCTCCCGTGGAGAGGTTCCACTGATTTGATGATATTAATGAATTTGAATCATCAAAAACTCTTAATTCAGCGGTATTAGGTCCTGAACTGCCTTGATTTAATGCAGTAAAATCAATTTTATTAAATCCTTTTGATAATGGTAATTTAAAACCTGAAAAACTAGATTCCAAATACAAATTATAGATTACAATGGAATCATTAACTGATATTCTTACCCTATCTCCATCAACATACTCAAAATCTCTACAAAGTATGTTTACATACGTAGAACCAGTTGAAACATCACCTAGATAAGCACCCTTGTTATAATCATTTGGCTTCTTGTCTTTTTCTCTATTTAATTTTTTTAAATAAATATCTCCGGGATTTAAAAAATTTTCTTTTTTATCTAATCTACTAGATGCTGAAGGTTTTTCTTTTTTTTTAAGTGAAAAATAATTAGGATTCTTAGGAGTTATATCTAATTTTTTTAAAGCTGCAGAAGCTGGTGGCAAGAGTTCAATCTTTCTAGTAGAGTTTTCAATTTGAGAAAATCCAACTATAGAAAATAAAAGAAAAAATAAAGCATTGTTTCTAAATGATTTTAAACTATTTATAAAAAAATTAACTCTCATAATTTATTAAAAGCAAATATGATGCCTTTCAAATAATATAATCTAAAAATAAAGTTAAATTACTTGAAATATTTTTTGTATTTAAAATAAGAAGCAAAACCTAGAATGAATACAAAAATACATGAATAATATACAAAATCAGGTGTTATTACTTTGTCTCCACTTGCATATGAATGTAAGCCTGATAAATAAAAATTGACACCAAAATAGGTCATCAGTATGCTAGCGTAAGCAATTATTGACATTAAATTAAATATCCATTTTCCTCTTAATCCAGGAATTAAGCGCATATGCAAAATAAAAGCATAAATCATAATACTAATTAATGCCCATGTTTCCTTTGGATCCCATCCCCAATATCTTCCCCAACTTTCATTTGCCCATTGTCCTCCAAGAAAATTACCAATTGTAAGCATAATTAAACCAACAGTTAGTGTTAATTCATTAATGATTGTTAACTCTTTTAAATTTAAATCAATTTTTTTCTTATTTTTTTCATTAGTAATTAAAATCAGAAACAAGGAAACTATTCCAAGTATCATTCCAAGTGTTAATGGACCATAACTTCCAACTATAACTGAAACATGAATCATTAACCAATAACTGTCTAAGACAGGAACTAGATTTGCAATTTCAGGATCCATCCAACTCCAATGAGCAATCATTAATATCATTGAGGCTACAAATGATGTTGCTGCAATAGTCAAATCGGATTTTCTTCCAAATGCTAATCCAATACCTACAGTTGCCCACGCAACAAATATCATAGACTCGTAAGCATCGCTCCATGGTGCATGACCGGCAATAAAACCTCTGGCAACAAGACCAAGTGTATGTAAAATAAATAAAAATATAATTAAAAACTTAGAGATTGAGACTAGGTAGCTAACCGTCTTATTATCATAAAATATTTGAAATATTAATAGAGCAAACATTAATGTGCCAACATACATGTACCAACTAAATAACTTTTTAAAAATATCGTATTTATTATATAAAATTTCTGCTTTAACTATATTTTCGTCAGGCAAAACAGATGAACCATATTTATTTTGAAAGCCCTTTATGCTCTCTAAAATTTTAGTTGAATTTGTATAATCATTAGTTACTATGTCATTCTTTATGGAGCCTAAATAAAGTGGTAAAATATTTTTAACATATAATGAATCTATACCTTTGAAATCAGTTGTGTTTATTTCTGAAAATGAAACCCATTTATTACCAACGTCATTTGGGATTGGAAATATTTTTAAAATTTTCCCATCCAATGCAGAAAACAATAAATTAATTTTTCTATCCACATCTATAAAGTCTTTCTCAAATTGGTTAGGTAGAGAAGATTTATAAGAACTTTCTAACTGACTAGCAAGCTTATAATTTCCGTTTTTATCAAAAAAATCAGTAAAAGCTGCATACTTTTCTTTACTCTTTCTACCAGCAATTTTTCTAATACTATCGTTTCCTCTTTTTAAAAAGATAATAGGAACATTATACCATAGCAAAGGATCTTTAGTAATTGATAATAAAACTTGATCGGCGTTTAAATTTTTATAAGAATCAGATTTACTAACCTTTCTTAAAAGCTCTGAAGCAAAGGTGTTTAAAGGCTTCATTCTCCCACCAGAATCTTGTATGACTAAACTACCAAATTTAGATGCATGTAATTCGTCAACTGGATTGTTAACAATAATAGAATCAATTTGTTTTAAATTAATTTTTTGCTGATGATCATGAGAATCCTGAGAATAAACTAATCCAGAGAAGAAAATAAATATCAGAGTTAAATTTTGTTTTTTTATTTTAACTTTTTCCAACTGCTTTGCTAAGTCTTTAAATCTTGTTTTTCCAAAAAACATGATTCCTAATAAGCCTATGTAAAGTAAAAAATAACCAATATAAGTTATTAATGTTCCAAAATAATCATGATTTACTGAGAGAACAGTTCCCTTTTCATCTGGATCAAAACTAGCTTGAAAAAATCTATAACCTGAGTGATTCAAAATATGATTCATATAAATATCATAGTCAAATGTTTCCTTATCAATTACAGTAACTTTACTCATAAAACTACTGTAACTTTTTTCAGTTCCAGGATATTTTTCAGCTATAAAATCGTTTAATTTAATTTCAAACGGTAACTTGTTTTCAAGCGATCCATATGTAAGTTGAAAATCTAAGCCTGCAAGACTTATTTTTTTTGGGTCATTAGCAATTCCTTTTGCTCCTAACAAACCTAAAATTTTTGATTCATTTCCTGAAGATATCTTTACAAATAAGCCATCTTGTTGTGTTATATCTTCAGATTTTACTATTTCAAATTTCCCTTCAACAACATGGTCTGGAAAAACAAACTGAAGACCTGCAGAATTATAAAGTGATCTTAATAGTAGAGGTTGATTTTCATCTTTATTGAGAGTTCCTTGGAACTGATCAGCCATTCGCATAAAATCTCCATCAAAAGGACTATTTATAAACAGTTGACCTTCTTCGTTCTCTGTAATGTTTATAGCACCCTCCGTAGGACTATTTAGTGAGAATAAAATGTTATGTATACTTGTAACTTCGCCTGATCTTAAATAGTGTTCGTGTCTATTACCTTTACTTGCCTCAACTATTTTTAAATATTTTTCACCAGTTGAAGCTTCAACCAATCCTTCTGTTGCATCTTCAATGAAATCTAAATATTCAATAGTAAAATCTTGACCTGAAAACTCATAATTCAACTCAAAATAATTATTAGTATGTTCAGATAAAAGTAAATCATCCTGTATTGTCTTACGTGCAGGCTGACCCTGATGTTCTCCATCTACTAAAACAGTTAAATAAGTTTTTTCAGAAAGAAAAGTGTTTGAAGAAGTGTTTTCTCTAATTGGCATTACTCCTTCATATCCAATATATCTAGTTACAAAAGCACCAAGTATAATAAGTATCCATGATAGGTGAAGCATTAAAACTGGCCATTTATTAAACTTTAAAAGATTGTATCTTTTAATATTAAATAAAAAATTTAATACAAATACACCTAAAATAAGTTCGAACCATGTAGCATTATAAATTAAAATTTTCGCAGTTACTGTACCATAGTCGTTTTCTATGAATGTACCGATTGCCATGGCTAAAGCAAAAACGATAAATAAAATAGCAGTAAGTCGAGTTGAAACTAGAAAGGAAATTAATTTTTCACCCATTTATTAGTAAAATTACAGTCTTGATTATCTTTGTTTATATTAATGTATGTATCCTCAATTTTTTCTATCATCCAACTTTGAATTCTTTTAAGCTGTTTTTCCTTTAAGGCTAATTCTTTAATTTTAATAAAATCCTTTGAATAATCTGCAATATGCTCATCAAATCTATTGCTAACTTTTATTATTTTATATTTTTTTAACCCTCTCTGATCTTCATCCAATAAAGGCATTGATATTTCATTGTCTTTTATTCTTTGAGCTTGACTATAAAGTACTGGATCCATTTTTGTTAATTCAAAACGCGTATCTCCTGTTGTTGGATTAATTAAAACTCCACCATTACTTCGAGTCTCTTCTTCATCAGAAAGTTCTTTTGCAGCTTCAGAAAAAGATAATTCGCCGTCAACTATTCTCTTTCTAATTAAATCTATTGTTCTTTTAGCTTCAACTATCGCTTCGTTTGTAACTTCTGGAATTAAAAGTATGTGTCTAGCATCAACTTCTTGTCCTCTAATTTTTTCAACTTTTGCAATATGCCAACCGCTTTCGGTTTCAAAAGGATCTGAAACCTCACCTTCTCTTAGTCTATATACTGCATCTCTAAATTCTTTATGCATTGTAGGTCTATTTCTATTCAATGTATACATACCTCCAGTTGATCTAGATCCAGGATCTTGTGAATATAAAATTGCTTTTGTAGCAAATGAAGAACCATTAACTACAATATCATTCTTAATAGTTTCAAGTCTTCTTATAACTTTATTTTGTTCGTCTTCAGAAACTTTTGGATTTATTACAATTTGAGCTAATTCTAACTCTGCTCCAAAAACTGGTCTCTCATATTTTGGAATAGAATAAAAAAACTGACGAACTTCGTCAGGTGTTATTTCTATTTCTTCAACAATTTTATTTTGCATTAGTTCAGAAAGTTGTCTCACTTTGTTTATTTCGAATAATTCAGAACGAAAAATCTGTTCGTCATTTTTTTTATAAAACTCAAGTACTTTTTCCATACTTCCAATTTGATCAACAAAATAATCAATAGTTCTATCTACATATGAGTAAATTGAGTTATTATCAACTTGTAAACTATCTTGTTCCGCATGGTGTGCGTATAGCTTATCTTCCATTAATTTCCCTAAAAGACTGCATCTAGTAATATTTTGTGTAGAAACACCTTGAGATTGAAGATCAATTAGAGTTTTATCAACATCTGATTCTAAAATAACGTAATCACCAACGACTGCGGAAACTCCGTCTATTTTAATTTTAGTTTGAAAATTTGTATTAACTATTTCTTGGCTAAAACTATAAAAGCTAAAAAATAAAAAAATTATTAAGTTGTTATATGTTAGTTTCATAAAATTCAAATTCATTTTGTTGAAGAGCATTTTCTATTAATTCTTTTTCCAATTTACTAATAAACTCTAATTTTTTTTTATTCAAAAGCACTTGCTTTAATGTTGATTTAATAAAATCAAATGGTGCAATATCATTTTTAGGTTTATAATCTTTAATATTGATCAAATATAGTTCCAAAGAATCTTGTAATCTATAAAATAGTTTGTTTTTAACAATATTTTGTTTTAATCTTTTATTTATCTCTGGTAATTTGTTAAAAAAAACATCTTTATTTATCCATAAAGAGTCATTAAAATAATAAGATGAAAATTGAAGAGATATTGAATCTAAAAACAACTTATCATTATCTTTGAATCTTCGAAATCTTTTTATAACATCTTTTAAATTATAATTTTCACTGTTAATTTTTAAATATCTAGCATTTACAATTTCCTGATTAAGTTTAAAATTAAGTTTGTTTTTATTGTAATAATCTTTAATTGATTCTTCAGTAACGAAAGTATCCATTGAAGATTTAACTATTTTTTCCTGATATGAATATGAAAACAATTGATTTTTATAAGACTCAATTAATTGATTTAAATTTTCTTGTTTCTCATCTCCAAGATTTACTAAAGCTTTATTAAAAAGTAATTTTTCTTTTGCCCAGTTATTAATAAGATTTTTAACAAAAATTATACTGTCTTCACTAGACATTTCGTCCGGAAACACATCTTTTAAGTCAGATTTATAAAAAAAATCATCGCCTAATCTAGCTAAAACTTGATCAGGTTTTTTTTCAATTAAATCACAACTAATAAAAATTAAACTGATTAAAAATAAATATACTTTCAAAATAAAATTATCTAGAATAATTTGGTGATTCTGCAGTTATCATCACATTATGAGGATGACTTTCTTTAATACCAGCTCCCGTAATTTGAACAAACTTTCCATTATCCTTAAGTTCTTTAATATTTTTACTTCCGCAATAACCCATACCAGATCTTATTCCACCTACAAATTGATGAATACTTTCTACTAAATCACCTTTGTAAGGAACTCTTCCAACTACACCTTCAGGAACTAACTTATTGGATTCATTGACAGAATCCTGAAAATATCTATCCTTACTACCTTTTTGCATAGCTTCAATTGAACCCATTCCTCTGTATGATTTAAACTTTCTTCCTTCGTATATAATAGTTTCTCCTGGTGATTCTTTAGTTCCTGCTAATAAAGAACCTAACATTACACAGTCAGCCCCCGCAGCAATTGCTTTGGTGATATCTCCAGTATATTTAATTCCACCGTCAGCTATTACAGAAACACCTGAACCTTTTATTGCATTAGAAACCTCATATATAGCAGATAATTGTGGATAACCAACTCCTGCAATTACTCTTGTAGTGCATATTGAACCAGGTCCAATACCTACTTTAACTCCATCTGCACCAGCATCAACTAAAAATTTAGCTGCTTCAGCTGTTGCTATATTTCCAACAATAACATCAATTTTCGGAAACTTTTCTTTTATATTTTTTAAAATATTTAAAACTCCTTTTGAGTGTCCATGAGCAGTATCAATAACAACTGCATCAACTCCTGCATTATATAGAGCTTGACATCTTTTTATTGAGTCATTTGAAACGCCTATAGCAGCAGCAACTTTTAATCTACCAAAAGAATCTTTATTAGATTTTGGTTTTAAAAATAATTTTTGAATGTCTCTAAACGTAATTAACCCAAGTAATTTATTTTGCTTATTTACAACTGGAAGTTTTTCTATTTTATGTTTTTGTAAAATAATTTCAGCTTCACCCATTGTAACACCTTCATTAGCTGTAATTAAATTAGATTTAGTCATTACTTCAGATAATTTTTTATTATTATCATTTTCAAATCTTAAATCTCTGTTGGTAACTATTCCTATAAGTATATTATCAGCATCAACAACAGGGATTCCACCAATACTGTATTCCTTCATACAATGTTTAGCCTCAGCAACTAAAGAATTTTCACTCAATGTAACAGGATCTAAAATCATTCCCGATTCGGATCTTTTAACTCTTTTTACTTTATCAGCTTGCTGCTCAATAGACATGCTCTTATGTAAAACTCCTAAACCACCCTCTTGAGCCATTGCAATAGCCATTTTACTTTCTGTGACTGTGTCCATAGCTGCAGAAACTATAGGAATATTTAAATTAATATTTCTAGAGAATTTGGTTGTTAAATCAACCTGATTGGGAAGACATTCAGAATACGATGGTACCAATAATACATCATCATAAGTTAGTCCAGTTCCAATAAATTTTTGTTTTGGGAATTTCATAGCAATTAACTTATTAATTGCATGCAAATATACTAAATTTTAGGTTGAAATAACTTTAGATCTTTTAATATCAAAAAAGCAGATAATAAAAATGATAATGTCATTAAAATTCCTGAGAATATTACCACATATTTAAACCATAGAAGATCAAGCCATAGCAAATAAATACCTCCGAAAGTTAGTAAAATTGAAACGAATGGCTCGATAGCTAAAAAGAGCTTTAATTTAATATTAGTATTTGTAAAACACACAAGTAAACCCATCAAAAAGAAGATGACAGACATTGAAAGTATATGAGAGTGAATAATTGTTAAAATTTCTCTTTCGCTTTTTTTGAATTTCATAACTTCAATGTCATCTTCAATAGATTCATTTCCATTATACTGCTCAACTAAACCATCAGGTGTAGTACTGTTTGAATAATCAACAAAAGCAACACTTGATAAAAACCCAATACTTGTTACTATTACAAAAGTTGCAATTAAATATTTTAGTTCTTTTGAAAGATCAGAAAGACTGTTTATTTTGAGCACCGGGCAAAAATACTATATTATTTTGTTTTGAATTAAAAAATTCAAAGAACTTAATAATTCATTTACAGCATTGGTCATAGATTTAACTGATATAGTTGCACCAGAAATTGCCGAAATATTTTGTCTGTAAATAAATTTATGATTTGTACCCTTTAAAAGAAACTGCTTCAACCATCTTTTACTGCCAATTTCACCTCCCCAGCTTTCTCGATATAACAAAACTTTTGCTTTTTTGATCACAAATTGATTATCAAAAAGAACTAAATACTCAAAAGTTTCAGTTTTACTTGGTGCAGTTCCGACATATGCATAACCAAGCTTAATGTCATTAGAGGAAATTTCTAGAAGTCTATTTCCAGAAAAATCTGCAGTTAGTTCATTAATAGGCTGAATTTGTACTGGATTCAATTCAAAATCTTCTAATACAAAAACTTTAGAAATTTCTTTTTTTACTTTTTTTAAAATGTTTTTGTATAAAACATTTTCATGATTAGAAAAAGAACTGCATAGTATTACTACAAAATATAACAAAACAAAGCTCCAATTTATTTTTCTATGCAGTCCCATCTACTAATTAATTATTTGATTTTTTAAAAGAATACACCAATACCCATATTAAATTGACCTTTTGATTCGCTATCAGGAACAGCTGTACCTTTTGATTGCCAGTCCATTTTAAAGACAGCTCCGTCAGCTAAATGATAAGAAAAACCAAAAGTAGTTTCTTTTCTGTGAAAAGATTCGTTTTTAGTTAAATTTCCTGCAACTTCAGCATGAGTATCAAAATCTTCATATCTTAAAAAAACATCAAGTTTTTGTCTAGCTGTTAATGGAAGTAAATTATAAGCCCCCTCTACATAATATCCACTCATTTTCGAACCCAAATCCTTTCCCGATGCAAGATTGTACTTGTCTGTATCTGAAAGTGAAGCATTTATATATTCCGATCTTGCAGAAAAACGATTTTTTACATATCTAGCGTCAAATCCAATCATAGATAATCCAACCTGAGAACCTACAACACTTTTATCAGTCGTTTGTGTTTTTCCGTTGTATAAACTTAAACCAAATTTAAGACCAGGTAGTCCATAATAGTCAACTCTAGCAGCAAAATTTGCATTGCTTCCTACAGATTCAGCACCTTTTTGTCTTCCAGATCTAAGTCCATTTGTTCCTTTTAATTTATAAGCTCCATTATAAGAAATGAATCCATTCATTACGTAAGCTTGGTATCTTAATGATGCACTATTAATTCTACCATAAACTCCTAATCCCATTTCTCTCCAAGTTGTAGGAACTAATTTATTATTAAGACTAGGTCTTTCTACACCATTATATGTTGTTGGCTCATGATATTCGTTAACGATTCCCATAGGAACTAGCATTAACCCTCCTCTTAAATTAAAGTTATCAGAAACTCCATAATTTAAAAAAGCTTGCTCAACGTAAACTTCCTTAACGTGCTCAAATTCAATTTCAGTGATAAAAGAAACTCTATCATCAAATTTATAAGCAAATAGCATTACAAGTCTTTGAACATCAATTTCAGAAACTCCAGAATCGGGATCATTGTAAGTAATTTCTCCGTATCCACCGATTTTAAGTCCAGTAGCCATTGTTTGAAGATTTAACATTTGTTTTTCAGAACTGTTCTGAGAAAACACAGAAAACGAAATTAAAAGTGAAAATATAATTATTTGATTTTTCATGTTATTTTTATTTAGATTAATTACAAATAAGGTGCAAACATAAGTGATAAAAACTTATTAAACAAGCTTATTTGTAATTAATCTAAATAAGAATAGTGAAAATTTATAATTGTTATTTAAAATCATTAAATAACCTGAGAGCATGGTTGTAACACGATTCAAAATTTAATGAATTGATACTTGTTTTTTTATTCAATGTATTAAAATATGAAATCAATTTCTCAGTTGGTAAGTTTCCTGTTAATTCATCTTTTGCCATAGGACAACCGCCAAAACCTTGAATTGCACCATCAAATCTTTTACATCCAGCTCTGTAAGCTGAATCAATTTTTTTAAACCAATCATCAGGCTTAGTGTGAAAATGAGCTCCAAATTCAACTTGAGTATATTTAGGAATTATATTTGAAAAAATTCTAAAAATATCGTCAGGAACTGCGGTTCCTATAGTATCGGAAAGAGATATTACTTGAATTTTTAAATCACTTAGTTTATCAATCCATTTTTCCACTATCTCATAATTCCAAGGTTCACCATATGGATTGCCAAAACCCATAGACAAATAAACAACCAAATTCTTACTATATTTTTCTGAAATTGTTTTGATTTTTTTTAACTCTTCAAAAGACTCATTAATACTTTTATTAGTATTTCTCATTTGAAAAATTTCTGAAATTGAAAACGGAAATCCCAGAAAACTTAATGATGAATGACTGCAAGCATCTAAAGCTCCTCTTTCATTAGCTACAATAGCTAATAATTTAGATGTTGTATTAGATAAATCTAATTGATCAATTATATAAGCTGAATCACTCATCTGAGGAATTGCTCTTTTTGAAACAAAACTTCCAAAATCAACCACGTCAAAACCGACCGACAAAACTGATTGTAAATAATCAAGTTTAATTTCAGATGGAATCCATTGCTTTATACCTTGCATTGCATCTCTTGGACATTCAACTATTTTAATTGAAGACATATTATAAAATTAGTTTTTATTAACTAACTATCCAGTATATAATAAATATATATACTCCAATCTCAAATAAATATATATTGTTACTAATTAAACTCTGTCTTTTTGAAAATGAGTTTAATTTAAAAGACAAAAGAGAAACTAGCAGAAAAACCAAAGTAGCTTGTAACCAAAAAATACCTCCAAGTATCAAAAACTGAATTTCATTACTAAGATCATTATGAAATAAAAAGCCAGGAAAGAAAGCTATAAAAAACAAACTAACCTTCGGATTTAGCAAGTTCATTATTAAACCTCTGTAGAAATCATTACTTGATTTATTATTAATATCTAATTCCTTTTTTTTATTCCTACTAATAAAAACTAAAATAATTAAATATGAAAAGTATAGAACTCCTAATAATCTAATAAAGTTAAAGACATATTCATTTTGAGAAATTATTAATGATAGACCTATTGTGACTAAAAAAGTATGAACTAATAAACCAGAGGTCAAACCTAATGAAGTCGTAATAGCAGATTTTACTCCCTTAGATATACTTTGAGAAATAACATAAATAATATCAGGACCAGGTGAAATCGTCAACAATAACGATGTTAAAACAAAAGTTAATAAAACATCAACATCCATAAATAATTTATTGATTTTAGGATTGTAATTTAATGTTTATAAATTATTTTTGTGCAAAATTTATTAAAATGTCCCATATCCAAAATTTAGAAAAGAACTTATCAATTACTAGAAAATCACTTATAAGTCACAGTCTATATTCAAAACTTGACTCTAAACAAAAACTTATTGATTTTATGGAAAATCATGTTTTTGCGGTTTGGGATTTTATGTCTTTAATTAAAGCTCTGCAAAAAAATCTAACATGTGTGGATGTTCCTTGGACTCCGAACGAAAATCGACTTGCTGGAAGACTTGTAAATGAAATAGTTTTAGCTGAAGAAAGTGATGTAGATTCAAATGGGGATCCTAAAAGTCATTTTGAATTGTATCTAGAATCTATGAGTCAAATTGGAGCAAGTACAAAAATTATTAACGATTTTATATCCAAAATAAAAAATTCAAAATCTTACAGTGATTCTATAGAAAAAATCAATATCAATCCTATTGTTAAAGAGTTTATGGATTTTACATTTAATATTATTAATACCAATAAAAATCATGTAATAGCAAGTGTATTCACATTTGGAAGAGAAGATTTAATTCCAGACATGTTTATTGAAATTGTAAAAAAACTGTCAAATAGTGATGAAATTGAAGCAGATAATTTAGTTTATTATTTGGAAAGACATATTGAGATTGATGCAGACGAACATGGTCCAATGGCACTTAAAATGATAGAAGAATTATGTGGAGACGATGAAACGAAATGGAAAGAAGCTGAGATTGCATCAAAAAAAGCTCTAGAAATGAGAATTAAACTTTGGAATTATATTGAAAATAAAATTAATTAAAACCTATCCTTTACCGATCTTATCCTCTTACTAATTTTAAATTATGACGCTCAATTAAATTAAGAATTTCTTGAATTTTTTCTGGATTCTCTTTAGCAATATTAAACTTTTCAGAAGGATCATTATTTAAATTAAATAACAAAGGGGGATGATGTGTTTTTGGCTCTTTAAACCAATCTTTAGTTTTTAAATGTAATTTAAAATTCCCTAGCCTTGCCGCATACAACTCATCACCATTATAAAAAAACATATCTTTTCTAGGACTTTTCTTACTTTCAAATAAAGTTTTAGATAAGTCAAAACCGTCTACAAGCATATTTTTTTGTTGTTCAATTCCTGAAATACTAAGAAAGGTTGAATAAATGTCAAGTGTTGAGCCTATATCATCAATAACACCTGGTTTAATATTAGAACCCCAAAAAATAGCTGGTACTCTGACTCCTCCTTCCCAAGTTGTACCTTTTCCATTTCTTAACGGACCAGCTGATCCAGAATGATTTTTATACACCAACCAAGGACCGTTATCAGATGTAAAAACAACTACAGTGTTCTTTTCAAGGTTTAGCTTCTTCAATTCTTCAGTTATTAAACCTACTCCGTGGTCAATTTCTTCGATAACATCACCATACAATCCTCTTTTACTTTTCCCAAAGAACTTTTTAGAAGCATAAAGCGGAATATGAGGAAGATTATGAGATAAATAAATAAAAAATCTATCGTCTTTATACTCATTAATTAATTCAATAGTTTTTTTAGTGTATCTATCAGTAATTGTAGTCTGATCAACAGGACGCTCAATTATATCAAAATTCTCAATCAATGGTACATTATAACTTTTAGAATCAAGTTCATTTCTTTTATACTCTGACCAATAAGAGTTCTTGTTAATTTTATCCATATCATTAGAATATGGAATACCATAATAATAATCAAAACCATGATTTAAAGGCAAATATTTCTTTTTATGACCAAGATGCCACTTACCCACAATAGCAGTCTTATATTTATTTTCTTTTAGTTTCTCAGCTATTGTAAATTCACTTGATGGAAGACCATTTAAAGAGTTAGGGAAGAGAACTCCAGTCATACCACTTCTAACTGGAAGCCTTCCTGTTAAAAGAGCAGCTCTACTTGGTGTACAAACTGGTGAAGCAGAATAAAACTGTGTCCATTTTTGACCTTCATAGGCCATTTTATCTAGATTAGGTGTTGAAATAGTCGGATTTCCAAAAACTCCTAAATCACCATAACCCATGTCATCTACAAAAACAATTATAAAATTTAGCTTTTGATTTTTCTGAATTCCAAAAGAAAATAAACTAAATAAAAAAAAAGCAAAAAAACATGTAAAACGATTAAACATAAAAATTCTTAAATCTATTCTAAATTAGAAAATAATAAGTTAATAATAACTTATTTTTTTTACCTTGGCGACTCCTAAATTTTAAATTATGAATAAAACATTTTTATCATTAGTTATTATTTCTATTATAACTATCAATTTTTCATTTGCTTTTCAAACTTCAAAAGCTAAAAAGTTTGCTAAAACAATTACAGAAAAAGAATTAAGCGAACATCTATATACTTATGCTTCTGATGAATTTGAAGGTAGAGATACTGGGGCACCAGGTCAAAAAAAGGCTGTAGAATATATTAGAAATTATTACAAGTCAATTGGAATTGAACCAGGAGATTTAGAAGGAGATTACTTTCAAGAAATGACTCTGACAATGAGAGGAAGAAGAGGTCAAAAACCAAAAACTGTAGAAACTGAAAACGTAATAGCTATTATTAGAGGATCTGAAAAACCAGATGAATATGTAGTTATAACAGCACATTTAGATCACGTTGGTATTACTGACGGAGAAATCTATAATGGTGCCGACGATGACGGTTCAGGAACTGTCGCTTTATTAGAAATTGCTGAAGCTTTCAAGAAAGCTGCTGATAAGGGAAAAGGACCTAAAAGATCAATTGTTTTTTTACACGTAACAGGTGAAGAAAAGGGACTGCTAGGCTCTGCTTATTATGCAGATAACCCAGTATATCCATTAGCAAATACAGTTGTAAATTTAAATGTAGATATGATTGGAAGAATAGATCCTACTAGAAGAGAAAAAAACAGAGATTATATTTATTTAATTGGATCCGACCATGACAGTGTTGATTTACACAATTTATCAGAACAAACCAATGCAGAATCTGTGAATATGACACTAGATTACAGATTTAATGATAAAAATGATCCTAATAGATTTTACTATAGAAGTGATCACTATAATTTTGCAAAAAATGGTATTCCAATTATATTTTATTTTACTGGTACTCACGCAGATTATCACCAGCCAAGTGATACACCAGACAAAATTGAATACGATTTACTGGAAATGAGATCAAGACTAATTTTCTACACTGCTTGGAATATAGCAAACAGAGATAAAAGAATAGTAGTTGATCCTAAGCCAGAAAAAGCATCTTTCTCTATTTCTGAGGATGATCTTAAAAAGTTTCACGGCTTATATGCTTCCGATTTGATGCCTCTTAAGTTTGAAGTTTACACCAAAGATGGAAACTTAGCTATGAATCCTGTTGGAATGGATCAAGAATTAGTACTTGAAGCAACATCAAAAAATACTTTCAAACAAGAAATTGCGGGAATGGAGGTTACTTTTGACAAAGGATCTATGAAGTTAAAAATGCAGGGTAGAGAAATTAGTTTTAAAGCTGTCCCTCCTACTCCAAAAGATGGTGAAGGAACTGAAATAGAATAAAATTCGAATTATATTTATAACAAAAAAAACGTCCTTCATGGGCGTTTTTTTTATGAAAAAATATCATTTAGAACACCGGCTAAAGTTGAACCAGCTTTAAATAATTTATGTTTTATGAAAGGTATTTTACGATTTATATAATCTTTTTCAATATTTATAACATTCTTTATTTCAGTGTATAATATTTTAACATCTTGATGTGTTTCATAAACCCATTCATCAGGGCTTAATGAAAAATCAACTTCATTCATTAACATTAACTCATCTGATATCTGAAGATAATCCATATTTAAATATTCAATAATATGGATATCCCAAACAATATGAAAATTTGTAGGCTTTCCTAAAAACGAAAGTTTAATGTCATTGCCTCCCCTGTCCTCAAACATACCAGTATGTAATGGTTGGTGAATGTCACCAACTAAATGGATTAAAAATTTTAAATAAAAAGATTTAGACTCTTTACTTGATTCAGGATCTTTTAAAACTCTAATACACTCTTTTAAAGTCGTTACTATGTCACCTTTTGGATTTTTTTGAATATCCGAATATTCTTTATCTAAAGGCATATTAACATAATGCCATGGACTATATTTCTTATATAAAGGATCTGATTTTATCTCATCTGCCCATGTACTAGCACTGGCCATTGATTCTCCATCTAATAGATCATTTACAATAAGTTTAACGTCAGGATTAAGTTTTCTTTCAGCAATTTCTCCAACAACCTTATGTCCAATACTTCCCCAAACAATAGACTTATCAATTGAGTTGAAAGAAGAAAAAATAAAAAATATTAGAAAAAGAAAATAGATATTAAAATTTTTCATAAAGAATTAAATTTATTTCTGTTTTTAAAAAAATCAAATCCAAATTTTAAAAAAACAATAATTAAAATTATAAAGGCAATTACATGAAATTTTTCCGGATCTGCACCTTCAAAATCTCCTCTGATCCTTGCCAAATAAGTCACTAAAAAAACTATGCCAACATAATAGAAATATACTAAATGGTAATTAATTCTATTAATTTTGTTAATTATAAAAGGATAAATAATAATCATCATATAAGCTATTGCACCACCTGTAATTTTTACAGGGATAATTGGTAACTCATTTAGATATACCGACATAGCCAAGTAACCAAAATGAATCACGTGTAAAATTCCAAAAATCAACACTATTTCCTTTAGTTTATTAAGATTTTTATTCCTAATTAATGAAATATAAAAAACATAAAAACAATACAAATAAATAAGTAATGATAATCTGCCAGAATATCTTGCAGAATATCTAAAAACGTCACCAAAATTTTCTTTGTATAAGTAGGAAAATAAAAAAATCAATAATTCAGTGAATATTCCTAGAAAAAGTAAAGTATTGAATGTTATTTTTTTTTGCATTTCGATTAAAATTAATGAAAAATAATATGAATTAATATCAAACTAATTAAAAGACACCATCCCAAAATTTTATTTTTTTCCGATGAAACATGAATCAGTTTAAATACATTTTTAATTCGATTGAGATTAAAAATAATGGCAACAAAGAGTCCAGAAAAAATAACCCAAAAAGCTCTAAGGAAATAATTCATATCAGGGAACAAAAATTGAAGAACTATATTTAAAGGCAGAGTTAAAAGAAATGCAATTAAAATTGATTTTTTAGAGGGTTTTAAAAGTATAACAGCACTACATATTAAAACTACAACACCACAATTAATATAATATCTAAGATTATTTAGAGTATGTGTAAAAGCAGAATCAGGATCATCAAATTTTAAATAAAGTAATATCATTGCCATCAGAAGAGCTGTAAATAAACTAAAAACAATCGCTCTTCTGCCAGATCTTATCTT
>ENA-ORCY01000691-ORCY01000691.1-marine-metagenome-genome-assembly--contig:-NODE-691-length-18118-cov-4.885594_pt1 | contig 18118 bp, 12 predicted proteins | sample MGYA00248634_ERZ508507 | MGnify/ENA primary metagenome ERZ508507 (study PRJEB26178, sample SAMN06266269) | marine metagenome | isolation source: Columbia River Estuary | place: USA:Columbia River Estuary... | reverse complement strand
GAATGATCCCGAACTGCTCACCGATGCCGTATTCGGCGGCTGCGGCGACCAGTCCGTTGCGCTCTGTCTCGTCCAGAGTGGACATGGCAGTGTCGATTATCTCGTCAAACTTGGGATCAGAGAAGCGGCCACGGTTGGACCCGCCCTGCCCTGCATCCTTGTTGTAAGTGTGCATCAGCGATTCCAGCGACGAGCCTTGCTCGCCTGTTGACGATCCCCAGCCGAGCAACATGAAAGAATATTCCAGCTTGGACGCATTGCCGAAATACGTGGCGCGCGGCTCTGCGGTGACTTGGGTCGCAATGCCCATCTGCGTCAGGTTCTGGGCAATCGCCAGGGCGACTTTTTCATCATTCACATAGCGGTCGTTCGGCGTTTGCAGGGTCAGGGCAAAACCGTCGGGATATCCCGCTTCGGCCAAAAGCGCCTTTGCACCTGCCGCATCATAAACCATTGGCGGCATGTTGTCAGACGCACCGGCAAACCCCTGATCAAGCATTTGTCCTGCGGGCTTTGCGGCCCCGTCCATGATCGCACTGGCAATACCTGCGCGGTTGATCGCCATCGAGATCGCTTTGCGGACGTTGACATCGCGCAGCGGGTTGGCAATTGCACTGCCGTCTTTGGCAGTCACAAACGGGCTTGTCTCCCGGTCACTGTCGAGGTGCAGATAGACCGCAAGGTTAGACGCCGCTTCAAATACCGCAAAATTGCTGTCCGCCTGAATGCGCGCAATGTCACCTGTTGGCAGACCGTCGATCAGATCGACGTCACCGGACTGAAGTGCTGCCAGACGGGCAGCATCGTTCTGGATCGGGCGGAACACAACATCCGAAAAGGCCGGTGCTGCCCCCCAGTAATCCGCGTTCACGGTCAGAACCAGTGGCGAATCCGGTGCCCACTCAACCAGCTTGTAAGGGCCTGTACCGATGGCAAGTCCGCCCGAATTATAGTGGCTGGAATCGACCAGCTCTGCTGTCTCGGCGATATCGGGATTGGCGGCAAAATAGGCCTCGGTTGTTTCTTTGGACAGGATCGACACCTGTGCCAGATCATTCGGCAACAGCGGCGTGGGTGCATTGGTGGTAATGCGCAGCGTGTTGGCACCAATCACTTCGATACCAGCGATGGGGCCCACGAATTTAGTGAAAGCTGACGGGCTGTTGGGCACCTGCGGGATGCGACCCACGGTAAAAACGACGTCTTCGGGGCCGAAGGATGTACCATCATGGAACATGACACCGTCACGCAGCACAATATCCCACGTCAGATCATCAACCGGCGTCCATGACACGGCCAGCGCAGGCTGCAATCGCATGTCGGCATCCATGTGGATCAAGCGGTCATAGATGTTCCGCATGGTTGCGTTGTTGGTTCCGATATTGTGAAAATGCGGGTCCAGCGATGAGTTTGCAGCAGCAAGTGCGATGGTCAGAGTTTCAGCGTGAAGCGGCACGCTGAGACCTAGAAATGCGCCCACAACGCAGGCTGTGAAGCGGCATTTTTTATCCATGATGGTCATTGTCGTTGTCTCCCTGTGATTTTTGTTTGGGTGATAGGTGGTGGTTCAGGAATCCCATTACGTCGCCGCGTGCGAAGCTGTGATCCAGAATACGGTGGCCCCAGTTGGGGTAGAGGATAACCTTTGCCTGCGCATAGTCCGACAGGCTCTCGCTGCCATGCCCTTTAGGGGTGCCAGACTGCGCGCTCAGACTGTCTTGTGCGGCGAAATAGGAATCTGTTCCGCCCATGATATTGAGGATGGGCGTGTCGAGATCATCGGGCAGCTTTGGGAGGTGCGCGAAATATGTCGTCTCGCAGGGCCATGCGAGGCAGACCCGTGTGGCAGGATTTTCTGACCGCCATGCCAAAGCAGCAACAGCTCCTTCAGACAGTCCGACAATGGCCAAAGGCAAATCCGCAAATGCAGGCAAGGCCTGCAATCTGGACAGGCAATACTCTATTTCCGCGACACGCAGATGATGGACTTGGGCATAGACGCTTTGCTCTGCAGGAGAGGTGTAGCTGGGCCGCGCTGATAGCGCATGCGTGTTGGGTGCGACCATCAGCCAGCCCGACAGGTCTGGCATCCATTCCGCAAATTGCGCGTCTTGGCCCCGCTGCCGTGATCCGGTCAGGAACAGAACGATCCCTTTGGCAGGCGTCTCGCGCAAAGCTGCGGAAACAGCCGCCAGATCGCTACCGAACCAGGTAGCACCCATTGCAAAGGATGCATGATCGAATACAGCGCTTGCGTCTTTATGCAGGTCCTCCAACGCCATTTCTCACGTCTCCAGTTGATTCCCGTCAAGATTACATGCGAAATTCATGTGAGTGCGTGGAATAAACATTCTCAAATGGAATGTATAATCGGAGATGTGGAATGTCAGAGGTACCGACGTGGACGCTTAAGGAAATCTGGCTGTTTGACAAAACCATGACGCATGGGTCTCTGACCGCAGCGGCCTTTGATCTGAATATGACCCAATCCGCCGCCAGCCGCATTTTGGCATCCCTTGAAGCCAAATTGGGGATGACCCTGTTTGACCGCATCGGGCGCAATCTGATGCCAAACGAGGCTGCGTTCAGGTTCCATGGTAAGGCGCGGGCGATCATATTGGCAGCAGCTGACGCACCTGATACTGCTGAGGAGACGATCCCGTTAACGATCGCAGTGCCGCCCAGCTACGCCAGTGGTTTTATTCAGGACGCCACCGCTTTGTTCCTGCGCGAAACGCCTGGTACCCGCATTTCAATCGAAGTCAGAAGCACTCCCGTCATTGAGGAGCTGATTGCGGAAGGCAAAATTGACATAGGCCTGACAGATGGCCGTATCCTGAGCCAAGCGGTGCGCACGCAACAATTTCGGAGCTCTGGTCTGTGCTGTTTTCTGGCGCAGACGCACCCTCTGGCTGCGCGCAAATCGATCAGCGTTGCTGATCTGACTGATAGCAGTGTTATCCTGTTTACAAGACGTCATGACGTTCGAAACCATATTTCTGCGTTGATGCAAAAGTCGGGGGTCGCGATAGACACGAGGATCGAAACTTCAACAGGGATTTCCGCGCTCTGGCACGCAAAATTTCAGAGCGGCATAACGATCATGAACGCTTTCCCTCTGCGGGAATATCTGCCACCCGGGCTTACAACGGTCGCATTTGACCCATCAATAACGTATAAAACAGCGTTTGTTTTACCAGCTTGGCGCGGAACAACTGCAACCGTCAGAGGATTCATGCGGGCCGTTCGCAAGACGTCAGAAAAGCAGGCAGAGTGGTCAACAGTAATCTTATGATACCTGCCTTTCGATTGGGATGGTAACTCTGAAATGCAAGATTTCACCCCCAAGCCCGCTTTGTCCACACCTTTATCCTTGGCCGCCGTTCCTTTGCTGGAAATCCTACGGACAGTTGGTTTTAACGGCGCGTTGCGACACCAAAACCTTAGCAGTTGCAGCATAATCCACGCCGCGAGCGCATGCAGCGGAAAGTCATCACTTCCGCTTCGGGCTCTTTCTTGCCGTTTGCTGCCCTTTGATTGAAGGTCCGCTCAGACGCGCTACTCGCATACCCCACCATCACTTATCCCACACCCTCACCAACGCCTCCCGCATGACCTCCAAGGCATACCCTGAGCCATAGTTGGCAGCCACTGTGTTGGTGCTGTGCCCGAGAATGGCCAGGGAGATGGCCTCAGGGCAGCCGGTGTTGCGCAGCTTGTCCTTCATACGGTGGCGGAGGGAGTGCATGGTCAGCTTCTTGTCGGTGATGACAGTGCGCAGCCGCTTCATGAGCATGGCGGAGGCGTTGTCGCTGCCACGGGGTTGGGCGTAGGCGGGAAAGATGGGGTCGGTATCCGAGAGCCCAACCTGCTGCTGTCTGAGGCACTCTGTGGCCCTGTGTGACAGCGGGATGCTTCTGGTGGAGGTCTTGGTCTTGAGGCCACGGTGGTCATTGGGGCGGAGGTACAGGATGGCCTTGTCGAGGTCCACATCTCTAGTCTCCAGTCCAGTGACCTCTGCCAAGCGGGCGCCAGTGTCGGTCAGGAGAACGAGCAGCGCCGCGGCAACCTCACTGCTCTCGAAGGCAGGTGCCATAAGGTCGAGGTGCTCATCCGTGATGGGAAGTCGATCGGTGTTGCTGCTTCCTGCCCCTTTGATCTTGATTGACTGGAAGACATTACGCAGCTCCAGATCATGCTCGAGCAAGACGTGATTGACCGCGGCCTTCACGACCCCAAGGGTCCGCTGCACGGAGTTGGGGGACATGCGGGACAGCAGAAGGTCACGGTACGCATTGGCATCGACCCTTGTTAGGTCCTTGAGCTCTGTCCACGCAAAGCGGTTCTTGCCAAGACAAAGGATCAGGTCTTTGCGGATACGGTCAATGCGGGTGCGCAACCCGTTGTCAGTCTCTTCTGTCTTGTATGCCAAGTACTCCTCGAGGACCCGAGAGAGCGACATTGGTGCTGCCTCTGAGGTGGCTGCCCTGATCTGCCTGGTGACCCCCTTGGGCACAGCGTGCTCAACATCCTCCGCAAGGTCCTGGAAGTCGTCATACTCCGGCCACTCAGGATCTACGGCCCCGTCAATGAACATGGAGTGATGCTGCTCGCCCAGCCGTTCCCGGACCAAGGACGTTGCCCTCTGCTCATCTGTGGTGCGCCGTTCCAGGTCAAACAAGGCCTCAATCTCGGCATGGACCTTGGGCAAAGCACACAGAGCATCCTGATAGGTGTTCCCCAACTGACGGTACACAGTGGCCTTGGGAATCACCGTGCGCAGGTCTTTGGGCACATTGCGCTTGTAGCGGAACGAGCCGTTGGCCCGGCGGAACACATAGCGCGGTAGCTTGAGGGGCATTGTCTGGTCCATGCTGAGTAATCTCAGTCGCAGGATCACTCGGCGCAACCCCAATCGACCCGCCAAAGCTGACAAACCACTGGTGGAAAATGACGAAATGGTCCTGAAAGCGGTCCCGAAACTGGTCCCACAAAACGCCAAACGCCCAGTTTTACTTGGTATTCTTCAAGTTATCGGGGGTTTGCTGGTGCCCAGGAGAGGACTCGAACCTCCACATCGTTGCCAATACTAGCACCTGAAGCTAGCGCGTCTACCATTCCGCCACCTGGGCAGGTGCGTCGTGAGGGCGATTTATGGGGAAGTGGGCGCGCTGTCAATGTCAATCGCGTGAGGGTTTGCGGTATTATTGGCTCCAGATACACGCGAACTTAAGGAGGTTGCGTCTTGTCTGACGGGTGCAGGACGCGTAAACCCTGTTTCATTGAATATAAAGAGGCTGCACCATGACTAAGCTTGTCACGATTTTCGGCGGTTCCGGTTTTGTCGGACGCTACATCGCTCGCCGTTTGGCGAAAGAGGGCTGGCGCATTCGCGTGGCCGTGCGCAATCCGAATGAAGCGATGTTTGTGCGCCCTTATGGCTCTGTTGGTCAGGTCGAGCCTGTTTTCTGCAATGTCCGTGACGATGCCTCTGTCGCCTCTGTGCTGAATGGCGCCGATGCGGTTGTGAATTGCGTGGGTGTTTTGACCGAGGCGGGCAAGAATACGTTTACCGCTGTGCAGGCGGACGGTGCAGAGCGTATTGCGCGAATGGCCGCTGCCGCGGGTGTGGCGCGAATGGTGCATATCTCGGCGATTGGTGCGGATGCCGCGTCCGAGAGCGAATATTCCCGGACGAAGGCGGCTGGTGAAGCTGGTGCTCTGGCGCATATGCCGAACGCGATGATCCTGCGCCCGTCGGTGATTTTCGGTAACGAAGACGAATTCTTTAACCGTTTTGCTGCGATGGCTGGCATGGGTCCAATCTTGCCGATTGTCGGCGCGGATTCGAGATTTCAGCCAGTCTATGTTGACGATGTTGCCGCCGCCGCTGTCATGGGTGTTGAGGGCAAGGCCGTTGGCGTTTACGAGCTTGGCGGGCCTGACGTGCAGACGATGCGCGAATTGATGCACACCACGCTGGGCGTTGTTCAGCGCCGGAGCTTGGTTATGAATATTCCGTTCTGGATCGCCAAGATCATGGCGACGGGTTTCAAAGTGGCACAGGTTTGCTCGCTTGGGATTATCAAGGCACCGTTTACGAAGGATCAGATTGCGAATTTACGCAATGACAACGTGGTGGCTGAGGGTGCTCAGGGCTTTGATGCGTTGGGCATTCGTCCTGCTGCGATGGGCGCGATTTTGCCTGATTATCTCTGGCGCTTCCGCCCGTCGGGTCAGTATGCCGAGATTAAGAATTCAGCCAAAAACCTACGGAATTCCTAAATGGACACTTCAACGACGCTCGTCGCCGCTTTTCTAGGTTTGCTAGAGGGGCTGACGGAGTTCATCCCTGTTTCCTCGACAGGGCACATTCTGCTGGCTGGCCATTTCCTTGGGTTTAACAGCGCGGGCAAGACGTTTGAGGTGGTGATCCAGCTTGGCGCTGTGCTTGCGATTTTGACGATTTATGCGAGCCGCCTTTGGCCGATTTTCCGCGATGCGCCGCATGATCCAGTTGCACGGCGCACAATTTACTCGGTCCTGATTGCCTTCTTACCCGCTGTTTTCATTGGGGTTTTGGCGCATGACTTTATCAAGAACGTCCTGTTTGAGACCCCGCGCCTGATCGCGGTGATGCTTGTGCTTGGCGGGATTGTGCTGGTGTTTGTTGACCGTGTCGCACCCGCGCCACGCCATGATGACGCGATGAAGTTTCCTATTCCAATGGCGCTTACGATTGGCTTTATCCAATGCCTTGCGATGATCCCCGGTGTGTCGCGCTCTGGAGCCACGATTGTGGGCGCTTTGATGCTCGGGTCGAGCAAGCGGGCGGCGGCGGAGTTCTCGTTTTTCCTGTCGATGCCAACGATGGCGGGTGCGTTTGCCTATGATCTTTATAAAAACCGCGACGTTCTGGATGCGAGTGCGATCAATGAGATCGCGGTAGGGTTTATTTTCGCGTTTATTGCTGCCGTTTTGGTTGTGAAGTGGCTTTTGGATTATGTGAGCAAGAATGGTTACGCACTTTTCGGCTGGTGGCGAATCATCGTGGGGAGCGCTGCCTTTGTGGCGCTTTCGCTGGGCTTTTGATCGGATAGGTAACGTAAGCTGACCTATTATGTGCATAATTTTGCAAAATAGGTCAGTCTGGCTGACAAAAACTGACATTTAGGTCAGTAGTCCTGACTTTTCATTTCCTGCGACCCGCTCTAAAACACGATCAAGTGTTTCAGGAGAGGACTGCGCAATGGCTGGTCAGAAGATGTTGAAGTTCATTAATGTAGAGCGTGATATGCCCGAAAAGCGTGTCCCTAATTTACGCAACAAAGACTTTGATGAGATTTACGCACAGTACGCGACCGACAAGGCCGCCGAGCAAGCGAGCCGTTGTAGCCAGTGCGGTGTGCCTTATTGCCAGTCGCATTGCCCGCTTCAGAATAACATTCCAGATTGGCTGCGTCTGACTGCCGAGGGGCGTTTGGAAGAGGCTTATGAGCTATCCCAAGCGACCAACACTTTCCCAGAGATTTGCGGTCGTATTTGCCCGCAGGATCGCCTGTGCGAAGGCAACTGTGTGATCGAACAATCGGGCCACGGGACCGTCACGATTGGCGCTGTTGAAAAGTATATTACGGACACCGCATTCCAAGAGGGTTGGGTCAAGCCGATCCGCCCACATGCGGAACGCCTTGAGAGCGTTGGTATCATCGGCGCGGGTCCGGGTGGCCTTGCAGCGGCTGACATGCTGCGCCGTCAGGGTGTGCAGGTTACCGTCTATGATCGCTATGATCGCGGGGGCGGTTTGCTGACCTATGGCATCCCTGGTTTCAAGCTGGAGAAAGATATCGTCATGCAACGTATGGCGCAGTTGGAAGACGGTGGCGTTGAGTTTGTGATGAATTGTAACGTCGGTGAAGACCTGACGTTTGATGCTATTCGCGGCAAGCACGACGCGCTGCTGATCGCAACTGGCGTCTATAAAACAAGGGATTTGGACCTTGATGGCAACGAAGCCGACGGCATTGTGCGTGCGATTGATTATCTGACTGCGAGCAACCGTGTTTCGTTTGGTGATGTGGTCGAAGAATACGAGAGCGGTGAGCTGAATGCTGCCGGCAAGCGCGTTGTCGTCATCGGTGGTGGCGACACTGCGATGGACTGTGTGCGTACAGCGATCCGTCAGGGTGCGGAGAGCGTGAAGTGTCTGTACCGTCGTGACCGTGCCAACATGCCCGGCTCGCAGCGCGAAGTGCAGAACGCCGAAGAAGAAGGCGTCGAGTTCGTTTGGCTGTCAGCCCCTGCTGGGTTTGAAGGCGATGCGGTGACTGGCGTGAACGTGCAAAAAATGCGCCTAGGCGCGCCTGATGCGGCGGGTCGTCAGATGCCAGAATTGATCGCTGGTGCCGACTATGTTGAGCCTGCCGATTTGGTTGTTAAGGCGCTTGGTTTCGAGCCAGAAGACCTGCCTGCTCTTTGGGGTGTGGAAGGGTTGGAAGTGACCCGCTGGGGCACGATCAAGGCCGAGTTCACAACAGGTCAAACGAGCCTTGAGGGTGTGTTTGCGGCTGGTGATATCGTGCGCGGTGCGTCGTTGGTTGTTTGGGCCATCAAAGATGGTCGTGATGCTGCAGAAGCGATCCTGTCCTACCTGAACCAAGTTGAAGCCGTCGCTGCAGAGTAAGTCACAACACGTGCACAACCTGTGCACCGCACGTGCACCGAAATGTCACCGCATAAACCGCAATAGGTCAGCATCGCTGATACGGAGAGTGAAGAATGTCTAAACATCTGATCGCCGCCTTGATTGGCCTTTTGCCTGTAGCGGGCAGTGCGCAGACGTTTTCTGTCCCTGATGGTTGCGAGGGCGTGGTCACTGTTCAGCAAAAGGGCTGTTTGTTGGTCAATATCTGGCAGTGTTCGGCTGACCCTGAGGGTGACAAATGGATTGGCCTATTCTCAGAGGCGGGGCTGTATTCTGTGCAGCACGTCGATCGTGAGTTTCAGTGGTTAGAGGCGTTCAAGATGTCTGGCAGCGAGGCGTTGGTTCAGCCTGCTGATGACCCTGCGTCAATGACCGAGCTGCTTGAGAATGGCTTGGACACCTATGAATTTGTGATCGACAAAGAAAGTGGTGCCGAGCGCACGGTTGGATTTGATACGCTGACAGGTGTTGAAACTGTCATCGACGGCGAGCCGCTTTTGCAGACCGAGTTTGAGGGTCAGACCTTGGCCGAGGACGGCAGTGTCATCGACATGAGTGGTGGTCGTCAGTGGGTCAGCGCCAAGCACCGCCTGTTCTTTTTTGGCGAAAGCTGGGATGCGGGGAATCCAGAGGCGTCGGTTGATCTGTCCCCTGTGGAATTCATCTATCCAGATGAGGCGGGCTTCTTTTCCGAGAACCCAAAGTTTGAATGCGGCGTAATCGAATCGCGGTTTACGAAGTGAAGCGGCTGGCGATCATAGGATTGCTGATGACACCTATGGGTGTGCAAGCTGCGGCGTTTCAATTGCCTGTGGGCTGCACGGCCTATCTGACGGTGCATGACAATAACTGTCAGGTTGATCACCACTTTCGCTGTGACGGTGATCCTGCGGGAATCCAACGTCGTGTGACGCTTTCCGAAGAAGGAATGTTGTTCATGGGGCAGATCGATTCCGAGACACAGTGGGTCGAGAGTTTTCACGCGCTTAGCGGTCATACCGAGAGATTAGAGTCTAATCCTGCTGATCCTGCGTCTTTGTCCGCGTTGCTGGCGACGGGTCACGATAGTTTCGACTTCTTTACGCAGTCCCCCGAGATAGGTCGCACGCGTTATGTCGGTGAGGATAGTCTGACGGGGCGCACCGTTGTTATTGACGATGTTACCCTAGACGAGACCCGCTATTCGCTGACGGCATTTAGCCCCGCTGGTGTAGAGCTTTGGCGCGCGAAGGGCCATGAGTTTATCAGCCGCGACTGGCGCATGTTTTTGTCGGGCAAGGGCGTTGTGACCACGCCGACAGACAGATTTGAGAAACACGACGAACCTGTGGAGTTTATCTTCCCAGGAGAGGCCGGATTTCTATCACCTAAACCCAAGCACGGCTGCGGCGCACTGATGTCCCAAGCCCCCGAATTGCAGGAGTATTCCAATGACCACATTTGATCAAAACTGGGTTGAGGCCGAAGAGGCGAAGCGCAAGTGGATGGCCGAGAATGGCCTTTATGCCGCTGAGGATGAGCATAGCTCTTGTGGCGTTGGCCTTGTGGTTTCTATCGAGGGCAAGGCGTCGCGTTCGGTTGTCGAAAAGGGCATTAACGCGCTCAAGGCCGTTTGGCACCGTGGTGCTGTCGATGCGGATGGTAAGACTGGCGACGGCGCTGGTATTCACGTGCAAATCCCTGCGCCTTTCTTTTACGATCAGGTCCGCCGCACAGGTCACGAGCCTGCGATGGACAAGCTGATTGCGGTTGGTCAGGTGTTCCTGCCCCGCACTGATTTTGGCGCCCAAGAGCGGTGCCGCACGATTGTTGAGACCGAAGTTCTGCGCATGGGTCACTATATTTACGGCTGGCGCCATGTGCCTGTGAACAACTCTGTCTTGGGCGAAAAGGCGAACGCAACACGCCCTGAGATCGAGCAGATTTTGATCCGCAACGAGAAGGGCATTGATGACGAGCAGTTCGAGCGCGAACTCTACATCATCCGTCGCCGTATCGAGAAGGCGACTGCGATTGTGAACGGGTTCTATATCTGTTCGCTGTCCTGCCGTTCGATCATTTATAAGGGCATGATGCTGGCCGAGCAGGTTGCCGAATTCTATCCTGATTTGATGGACGAGCGGTTCGAATCCGCGTTTGCGATCTATCACCAGCGTTATTCCACCAACACATTCCCTCAGTGGCATTTGGCCCAGCCGTTCCGCATGTTGGCGCATAACGGCGAGATCAACACGCTGAAGGGCAACGTCAACTGGATGCGCTCTCACGAGATCCGCATGGCGTCGTCTGCTTTTGGGGACCGTGCTGAGGATATCAAGCCGATCATTCCCGCGAATGCGTCGGATTCGTCTGCGTTAGACTCTGTTTTTGAAGTTCTCGTGCGCGCTGGTCGTAATGCGCCAATGGCGAAAACGATGCTGGTTCCAGAGGCTTGGTCGCAGCAAGCGGTCGAGATGAAGCAGTCTTGGCAGGACATGTACGGCTATTGCAACGCGGTGATGGAGCCATGGGATGGCCCTGCTGCATTGGCGATGACAGACGGTCGTTGGGTTTGCGGTGGTCTTGACCGTAACGGCCTGCGTCCGCTGCGCTATGTCGTGACAGGTGACGGGCTTTTGGTGGCTGGTTCCGAGGTCGGCATGGTGCCTGTGGATGAGGCGACTGTTGTCGAAAAAGGCGCGCTTGGTCCGGGGCAGATGATCGCCGTGGATATGCAAGAAGGTCGTTTGTACCGCGATGAAGAGCTGAAAGATAAGCTCGCTGCTGCGCAGCCGTTTGGCGAGTGGGTCGAGAAGGTTGTTGATCTCAACGACATGATGCGTGACGTCGATGAAAAGGCACTGTTTAGCGGTGCTGAATTGCGCAAGCGTCAGGTTGCGGCGGGCTATTCCATCGAAGAGTTGGAACAGGTTCTGGCCCCGATGGCCGAGGACGGCAAAGAAATGATCGCCTCGATGGGTGATGATACGCCGAGCGCTGTTTTGTCGAAGCAATATCGCCCGCTGTCGCATTTCTTCCGTCAGAATTTCTCTCAGGTCACGAACCCGCCAATCGATAGTTTGCGCGAAAGCCGTGTGATGTCGCTTAAGACCCGTTTCGGGAACCTTAAGAACGTGTTGGACGAAGATGGGTCACAAACCGAGATTTTGGTTCTGGAAAGCCCGTTTGTGGCCAACGCCGAATTTGGTGAAATGATGAAGCATTTCGGTGATACAGTGACTGTTATTGACTGTACTTTCACCAAGGGTGCCGACCATCTGCGTCAGGGTCTGGAGCGTATTCGCGCAGAGGCCGCTGATGCGGTATCTTCGGGAGCTGGCCATATCGTTTTGACCGATCAGCATCAGTCCGAAGAGCGGATCGGCATGCCGATGATTTTGGCGACGAGTGCGGTGCATTCTGGTCTGACAGCCAAGGGTTTGCGCACGTTCTGTTCGTTGAACGTCCGTTCTGCGGAATGTGTTGATCCACATTATTTTGCCGTGCTGATCGGCTGTGGTGCGACGACTGTGAACGCCTATTTGGCGCAGGATAGTATTGCGAACCGTGTTGAGCGTGGCTTGATTGAAGGCACGCTGCTGGAGGCTGTTCACCGCTATAAGGCGGCTGTTGATGCGGGTCTGTTGAAGATCATGTCGAAGATGGGGATTTCGGTTCTGTCGTCTTATCGCGGTGGTTTGAACTTTGAAGCTGTTGGCCTGTCGCGCGCGATGGTTGCCGAGTATTTCCCCGGTATGCAGTCACGTATTTCTGGGATCGGGACGACGGGTATTCAGACAAAGACCGAAGAAGTTCATGCTCGCGGTTGGCAGGGACAAACGGATGTCTTGCCAGTTGGTGGTTTCTACAAGTCCCGTCGCTCGGGTGAAAAGCACGCTTGGGAAGCGCAGACGATGCACATGTTGCAGGCGGCTTGTGCGAATGCGTCCTATTCGATGTGGAAGCAATATTCCAAATCCATGCAGGCAAATCCGCCAATCCACTTGCGCGATTTGTTGGCGATTAAGCCGCTTGGCACGGCCATTCCGATTGAAGAAGTAGAGTCTATTACGGCCATTCGTAAGCGTTTTGTGACGCCCGGTATGTCCTTGGGCGCGCTTTCACCTGAGGCGCATAAGACGCTGAACGTCGCGATGAACCGTATTGGCGCGAAGTCGGACAGTGGTGAGGGCGGTGAAGATCCAGCGCACTTTAACCCAGAGCCGAACGGCGACAATCCATCTGCGAAAATCAAGCAGGTTGCCTCTGGTCGCTTTGGTGTGACAGCCGAGTATCTGAACGCTTGTGAAGAGTTGGAGATCAAAGTTGCCCAAGGTGCGAAACCGGGTGAAGGTGGTCAGCTTCCGGGGATGAAGGTCACGGATTTGATTGCGCGTCTGCGTCATTCGACGAAAGGCGTGACTCTGATTTCGCCGCCGCCGCACCACGATATCTATTCGATCGAGGATCTGGCGCAGCTGATTTACGACCTGAAGCAGATCAACCCGCGCTGTAAGGTGACGGTCAAGTTGGTCGCGTCCTCTGGTGTTGGTACGATTGCCGCTGGTGTTGCAAAGGCAAAGGCCGATGTGATCCTGATTTCGGGTCACAATGGCGGCACGGGTGCTAGCCCTGGTACGTCGATCAAATACGCTGGTTTGCCGTGGGAAATGGGTTTGACGGAAGCACACCAAGTGCTTGCAATGAACAACCTGCGCGACCGTATTACGCTGCGGACAGATGGTGGTTTGCGCACTGGTCGTGACATTGTCATGGCGGCGATGCTGGGTGCCGAAGAGTATGGTATCGGCACGGCGGCATTGATCGCGATGGGCTGTATCATGGTGCGTCAATGTCAGTCGAACACATGCCCTGTCGGTGTGTGTACGCAAGACGAGGCGCTGCGCAAGAAGTTCACAGGAAACGCCGATAAGGTTGTGAACCTGATCACGTTCTACGCGTCCGAAGTCCGTGAGATTTTGGCAAGCATTGGTGCGCGGTCCTTGGATGATGTGATTGGCCGTGCTGATCTGCTGACGCAGGTTTCGCGTGGTTCTGCACATCTGGATGATCTCGACCTGAACCCGCTGTTGATCACGGTCGATGGGTCGAAATCCATTGTCTATAATCGCGATAAGCCACGTAACCCTGTGGATGATACGCTTGATGCGCAGATCGTTCAGGATGCCGCGCGTTTCCTGAATGACGGCGAAAAGATGCAGCTAGATTATGCGGTGCAGAATACGCTGCGCACAATCGGGACGCGCACGTCGAGCCATATTGTCCAGAAGTTCGGGATGCGGAACAATCTACAGCATGACCACCTAACGGTGAAACTGCGCGGCTCTGCTGGTCAGTCGCTGGGTGCATTTGCAGCGCCTGGTCTGAAGCTGGAAGTGTCGGGCGATGCCAACGATTATGTTGGTAAGGGTCTGTCTGGTGGTTTGATCGTTGTGCATCCGCCGATGAGTTCGCCTTTGGTGGCCTCGGAAAACACGATTATTGGAAACACTGTGCTCTATGGTGCAACGGCTGGTTATCTGTTTGCAGCAGGTCGTGCAGGCGAGCGTTTCGCGGTGCGCAACTCTGGCGCGTCAGTGGTGATCGAGGGCTGTGGCACGAACGGTTGTGAATATATGACCGGTGGTGTGGCAGTGATCCTTGGATCGATTGGTGCGAACTTTGGTGCGGGGATGACGGGCGGTATGGCCTATCTTTACGATCCAAAGGGCGAGACTGCCGATCTGATCAACATGGAAACGCTGGTGACTTGTCCTGTGACCGTGGCCCATTGGGAAGAGCAGTTGCTTGCACTTGTGACGCGTCACCATGCGGAATCTGGCAGCGTAAAAGCTGCCGCGATTTTGCAAGATTGGGACGCGGAAAAGGCCAACTTTGTGCAGGTTTGCCCAAAGGAAATGCTGATCCATCTTAAGCACCCGCTGAGCGTTGAAAAGGCGGCTATTCCTGCCGAATAGGCGCAAAGGCCTTTATTGAAAATGGAAACAGCCAAGGCCAAGTCGCCTTGGCTGTTTTCGTTTGTGGGGGTTTGAAGCGTGGGAAGTAGGCTTGACCCAATAGCCCAACCCTGTGACTTATGGGACATGGCAAAACCCGCGAAACCAAAGAAGAAGCCTGCCCCGAAAACCCAAGCCGCGCCGCGCCTTGGGCTGCGTCGTCGTGTGGCGCGTTTGTTGTTTCGTGGCGTGGTTCTGGTCGTCCTAATTGCCGCATTCCTGACGCTCGTTTTCAAAATTTTTAATCCGCCAACGACCCCTTATATGTTTTCGGAAAGCAGACGATTGGGCGGTGTTTCGCAGGAATGGGCATCACTGGATGAGATCGCTCCTGTGATGGCCCGCTCGGCGGTTGCTGCTGAGGATGCTAATTTCTGCCTGCATTGGGGGCTGGATGTGAAGGCGATTGAGGCGGCCTTGGATGCAGGCGGCACGCGCGGTGCATCGACAATTAGCCAACAGGTCGTGAAGAACGTGTTTCTGATGCAGGACCGCAGCTGGATCAGGAAAGCTATAGAGGCGTTGTGGACGCCCATGACCGAGGTGATTTGGTCAAAGCGGCGAATTTTGGAGCTATATCTGAACGTTGCCGAATTTGGTGAAGGTGTGTTTGGGGTGCAGGCGGGAGCGCAATATTACTTTGGCGTTGATGCTGCTGACCTGTCGGCTTTACAGGCCGCGCGATTGGCTGCTGTTTTGCCAAACCCCAAGGAGCGTAACGCTGCAAATCCGACGTCATACCTGCGGAAGCGTACAAAATCGATTATGGATGGTGCCGCGACTATTGCCGCCGATGGTCGTGCGGGCTGCTTTACTGACTGATCGCCCATTGAAAGATGGCTGCAGTTACGGCATTGATATGAGACCCAACCCACAGAAGAAATTGACAGATGAACCGCCTGTATCACTTCCCGCTCTCCCCGTTTTCTCGCAAGGTCCGCCTTTCGTTGGCTGAAAAGCGTATCGAGGTGGAGCTGGTTGAAGAGCGGTATTGGGAGCAAGATCCTGATTTTCTGCGCCGCAACCCAGCGGGCAAGGTTCCCGTCTTGAAGATGGGCAACCGCACGTTTGCGGATAGCACAGCAATTTGCGAGTATCTTGAGGAGGCATTTCCGACGCCTTCCCTGTTGCCGAAATCTGCGGAGGATCGGTATGAGGTACGCCGATTGGTCGCTTGGTTTGATGACAAGTTTCACGCCGAGGTCACGGCGAAACTGATTGGTGAACGCGTGTTTCGCAAGATTATGGGTACAGGGTATCCTGACAGCACAAACGTGAAAACGGGTGCGCGGGCGATTAAGTACCATTTGGATTATATGGCTTCGCTTTTGGAGCAGCGCCGTTGGTTGGCGGGCAATGAAATGTCACTGGCCGATTTCGCCGCTGCGGCCCAATTGTCCTGTTTAGACTATATTTCTGACGTCGATTGGAACCGGTCCGAGGTCGTGAAAGATTGGTATGCCAAAATCAAGTCGCGCCCCGCGTTCCGGTCTTTGTTGGCCGATCAGGTGTCTGGATTTCCGCCGCCGCGTCACTATGCTGACCTCGACTTTTAAGTTCCGATGGCCGACCTCCAGCAACGCTTGGTCGACTATGCGCTAGAGGTTGGGTTTGCGAAGGTCGGGTTTTGCAGACCTGACGCTGTGCCTGAATTGCCCGAACGATTGGCCGCGTTTGTTGATGCAGGGATGCATGGGCAAATGGGGTGGATGGCGGAACGCATGAATTGGCGCGGGAGTGCTGCTGCGCTTTGGCCAGAGGCGAAGACCGTCATTATGCTGGCCGAGAGCTATACGCCCGAGCATGATCCGTTGGCTGTTTTTGATAAGGCTGATGCGGGTGCGATTTCGGTTTATGCCCAGAATAGAGACTATCATGATATCGTGAAGAAGCGGCTCAAGAACGTTGGCCGTTGGTTGATTGCTCACGACCAAGCGGCCGAAATTAAGGTGTTTGTGGATACCGCCCCTGTGATGGAAAAGCCGCTGGCGCAGGCCGCTGGGATCGGGTGGCAGGGGAAGCATACGAACCTGCTTTCCCGTGATTTGGGGTCTTGGTTTTTCCTTGGGGCGATTTTTACGACGTTAGAATTCGAGACTAACACGGCAGAAGTGAGCCATTGTGGGTCTTGCACGGCGTGTTTGGATGTGTGCCCGACGGATGCGTTTCCTGCGCCTTATAGGCTCGATGCACGACGCTGCATTTCGTATTTGACGATTGAGCATAAGGGGCCTGTTGATCCGGAATTGCGGGCCAAGATGGGCAGTCACATATATGGTTGTGACGATTGTCTGGCGGCCTGTCCTTGGAACAAATTTGCGGTTGAGGCGCGTGAAGTCAGGTATGCTGCGAGGGATGATCTGATTGCGCCACCTTTGGCGGAGCTCGCGGGGTTGGATGATGCGGCGTTTCGTGAGAAGTTTTCGGGGTCGCCGATCAAGCGGATCGGGCGGGATCGCTTTGTGCGCAATGTGGCTTATGCGATTGGGAATTCGGGCGATCAGGCATTGTTAGGGTCTGTTTTGCCACTGGTGAATGATGCGGATGAGGCTGTTGCAGATGCGGCCCGTTGGGCAGTTGAGAGGTTATCGTGATGCAGCCGTTACGCGGGATATTATACAAGGTTTTGTCGGTTTGCGTGTTTCTTGCGATGGCGAGTTTGATCAAGGCGACGTCAGGCGAAGTGCCTCCCGGTGAGGCGGTGTTTTTCCGGTCGATTTTTGCGCTGCCTGTGATTGTCGCTTGGCTGATTATGCGCGGCGAGTTGCGGCATGGGCTGGAGACCAAAAACCCGATGGGCCATGTTTGGCGCGGGGTTGTGGGGACGACGGCGATGGGGCTGGGGTTTGCTGGCCTTGGGCTGCTGCCGCTTCCTGAGGTGACGGCGATTGGCTATGCTGCGCCGATCCTCGTGGTTGTGTTTGCGGCGATGTTTTTGAACGAAGAGGTGAAGGCGTTTCGATTGTCAGCTGTGGCCTTGGGCATGGTCGGGGTGATGATCGTGCTTTCGCCAAGGTTATCGGTCGGGGCGGAGTTGGGCACGGCGGAGACCTTGGGCGCGGTTGTCGTTTTGATGGGGGCGGTTTGTGCGGCGTTGGCGCAGGTGTTTGTGCGCAAGCTGGTCAATACCGAAAAGACCGCCGCCATCGTGTTCTATTTTTCACTGACCTCGACCGTGCTGTCACTGACCACGCTGCCCTTCGGCTGGGCGATGCCAAATGCTTGGCAGTTTGCCACCTTGGTGCTGGCGGGGCTGTTGGGCGGAGTCGGGCAGATCTTGCTGACCTCAAGCTATCGCGGCACGGATGCCTCGCTGATCGCGCCCTTTGACTATGCTTCGATGATCTTTGCGCTGGCGATCGGCTATTTCGTCTTTGCCGAAGTGCCGACCCTGACCATGCTCGGCGGAGCGGGGCTG
>ENA-ORCY01000687-ORCY01000687.1-marine-metagenome-genome-assembly--contig:-NODE-687-length-18168-cov-5.010558_pt1 | contig 18168 bp, 17 predicted proteins | sample MGYA00248634_ERZ508507 | MGnify/ENA primary metagenome ERZ508507 (study PRJEB26178, sample SAMN06266269) | marine metagenome | isolation source: Columbia River Estuary | place: USA:Columbia River Estuary... | reverse complement strand
CATCAATTAGTGCATTAACTTGCTCGGAATAAGCAACAACTAGATCATCAAAAGTCACTGCTCTATAGCCTGGGTCATTAACATCAGGTGACATACTAGCTGTTCTATTGGTTGGACCGATAGATCCTGCAACAAACCTTGGTTTATTTGGGTTAATTAATGTATGTTTTTCAGCAGAAGATTTGGCAATTATTGCCGACTCATAATTTAGATCATATACGATTGATTCCATATCATAATCTGACATTCCAATACTAGTTGATGAAAAGGTATTGGTCTCAATAATATCTGCTCCAGCTTCTAAGTATTTTTCATGAATTGTTTTAATAGCTTCAGGCTGAGTTAATGATAGCAAGTCATTATTGCCTTTAACACTACTAGGATGATCTTTAAACCTTAGTCCTCTATAGTCAGATTCGCTAAATTTATATTGTTGAATCATAGTCCCCATAGCTCCATCAAGAACTAAAATTCTATTACTTAAAATTTCAATAAGGTTACCCATTAATAATAAATTTAATAATTGGTTGATATTTTTTTAAGTTTCGAAATTTCAAATACTCCGAATAAAAATGATGAATAAAACAGAAATCCTAATAAAGTGCCTTTATAAAATGGAATAGCTAAAACAAAACAACTAATTAATCCATTAACACTAAGAGGATATATTGATCCTGAAATACATACTCCAAAATTTGTAATAATGAAAAAAATCAAACTGGATGCTAGGGAAATTGAAAAAACTTTTATAAAACTTATATTTTTTAATGAAAAATAACCGATAAGGATGATTACTGCAAAGGCTGAATACTGCCACAAAAATCCTGGATAAAACCATGTAAATTGATCATAGTAAGATAAAATAAAATTATTTATTAAAAGATCACTTAGCCATAACGACAAAACAGGAATAATAAAAGCATGAAATTTATTATTTAAATATGCACCGCCAAATAAAGCCATAGCTCCTATAGGATTGAAATTAGGCATGTGTGGAATAACTCTTGAAAAAGCAGCAAATAATATTAATACTATTATTCCTAAATGAGATAAATTAATTTTATTCATAAATAAATATGTTTTTTATATAAGTGTAAGAATAAGTAATTTTTATTTTTTTCATTTCTGTTTTAGCTTTTTTTAACGAGGGAGCAATCAGTCAAATCTATCCTCAAAGACAATGCAAATATAATAAATTTTAAATATAATAAGTACTTCGGGTGGGGATCGAACCCACACTCTGTTGCCAGAACTGGATTTTGAATCCAGCGCGTCTACCAATTCCGCCACCGAAGCAAAGGATGACTAAATTATAAAATTATATCATTCATAGGATAATATCCTCATATTAATTATATATCATAAAATAAATTGTTAAATTTGCCAACCAATTAAAAATACAATGCCTCAAAATAAAACTGAAGCTAAAATTTTTGCCTGTACTCAAAGTACTGAAATCGGTAAAAATATTGCTAAAGCTTACGGTGTTAAACTTGGAAAAGTAATTTTTCACAATTTTAGTGATGGAGAATTTCAGCCTTCTTTTGAAGAATCAATTAGAGGAAGTCGAATATTTTTAATTGGATCCACTCAGCCAAGTTCTGACAACTTAATGGAACTGCTTTTAATGATTGATGCCGCTAAAAGAGCTTCAGCCAGACATATTACAGCCGTTATGCCGTATTTTGGATGGGCTAGACAGGACAGAAAAGACAAGCCTAGAGTTCCAATTGGAGCTAAATTAATAGCTAAATTATTAGAAACAGCTGGTGCAACAAGAATAATTACAATGGATCTTCATGCTGATCAAATTCAAGGTTTTTTTGAAAAACCTGTTGATCACTTATACGCTTCAACTATTTTTATTCCCTATTTAGAAAGTTTAAAACTTGACAATTTGACAATTGCCTCACCTGATATGGGTGGTTCAAAAAGAGCTTACGCTTATTCTAAATTTCTTAAAAGTGATGTTGTAATTTGTTACAAGCAAAGAAAAAAAGCTAATATCATTTCTCACATGGAATTAATTGGAAATGTTGAAGGAAAAAATGTAGTTCTTGTAGATGATATGGTTGATACAGCCGGAACTCTTACTACAGCTGCTGATCTTATGATGGAAAGAGGAGCAAAATCAGTTAGAGCAATCTGTACTCATCCCCTGCTTTCTGGAAAAGCTTATGAGAGAATTGAAAATTCAAAACTTAAAGAATTAATAATATCGGATAGTATACCTGTTAAAAATAAATCTAAAAAAATAAAAGTTTTATCATCAGCTAATTTATTTGCTGAAGTGATGAAAAACGTTCACAATAATAAATCAATAAACCCTTTTTTTATAAAATAAAATCATGAAATCAATTACAATCAACGGATCTAAAAGAGAACACGTAGGCAAAGTAGCTACTAAAGCCTTACGTAATGCTGGAAAGGTGCCTTGCGTTATATACGGAGGAGAAAACCCAGTACATTTTTCAGCAGAAGAATTAGCATTTTCAAAACTAGTATATACAGCAGATGCACACACTGTTGTTATTGCTTTGGAGGATGGAAATAAAATCGATGCAGTTATGCAAGACATTCAATTCCACCCAGTTTCTGATAAAATTTTACATGTAGATTTTTTCCAACTTCATCCAGGAAAAGAAATAAGCATGATAATTCCAGTAAAAGTTGAAGGAACTGCGCCAGGTGTTAGAGATTCTGGTGGTTTACTTTCTAGAAATAAAAGAAAACTTACAGTTAGAGCTCTTCCTAAAAATTTACCTGACTTTTTACTAGCAGATGTTTCAACTTTAAAACTAAATGACAGTATAACTGTTGCAGATCTTTCAGAAGAAACTTTCAATATTTTACATCCTGATAATCAGGTTGTTTGTCAAGTTAAAATGTCTAGAGCTTCAATGTCTATTGAAGAAGAAGAAGAAGAAGAAGTTGAAGGAGCAGAAGGAGCAGAAGGAGCAGAAGGAGCAGCTTCATCAGAAAATTCTGAATCTGGAAAAGAAGAATCTAAATCTGAATAAATTTTAATTTTTAAAAATCTTAAAGCATCTCTTTTAATATTAATTGAGATGCTTTTTCTATTTTTATTAAAAATTATTTATTGAACTGGCTAAATTTATTTAAACGTAAAATAAAAAATTCTGAAATGAAAAAGTTTCTAATTGTTGGAATTGGAAATATCGGAAATGAATATGATGGCACTAGACATAATATTGGTTTCCAGTTTCTAAATTGTATTTCTAAAGAATTTAAAGAAAATTTTTCTACTGTAAAACATGGTCAAACATGTAAATTTAATATAAAAGGAAAGTCAATTACTCTATTAAAACCGTCAACTTATGTTAATTTAAGTGGAAAAGCTGTTAGATACTGGCTAAATAAAGAAAAGATTGATTTAGAAAATATACTGGTAATTTCAGATGATTTGAATTTAGAATTTGGTAGAATACGCTTAAAACCAAAAGGGTCTGACGGAGGACACAACGGACTAAAAGATATTACCAATAGTTTAAACACATCAAATTACAGTAGACTAAGATTTGGTATTGGAGGAAATTTTCCAAAAGGCAAGCAATCAGAATATGTTTTGTCCAAATGGAATAAAGAAGAAATTTCTAAATTTATTGAACTTGAGCCTCTTTTTGTTGAAATAGTTAACTCTTATGTAAGTCAAGGGATAGATAAGACAATGAATAAGTTTAACAGTTAATGACTAGTTTTAACAACATTGACGAATTTAATTCTACGGATTATACGATTTTAACAATCGGAACGTTTGACGGAGTTCATATAGGACATCAAAAAGTTTTAGAAAGACTTACTAAGGAAGCAAAAAATAATAATTTAAAATCTACTGTTCTAACGTTTTTTCCACATCCTAGAACAGTTTTAAATCCAAACAAACCGTTAAAGCTTATAAACTCTGTTAACGAAAGAACTGATCTTTTAAGTAAGTCTAAAATTGATAACTTAATTATTCATCCTTTTGATAAAAGTTTTTCAGAACTTGATCCTGAAAAATACGTTCTTGAAATTTTAGTTAAAAAACTAAAAGCTAAAATAATTTTAATCGGTTACGATCATAAGTTTGGTAAAAACAGAACTGCAAATATAAATGATTTAAAAATGTACGGTGAAAAATACGGTTTTAAAGTGATAGAAATTAAAGCAGAAGAAATAAGTAATATCGCAATTAGTTCAACTAAAATTAGAAAAGCAATTAGTGAAGGTGATATTTCTACAGCCAAAGAATATCTTGGACATGATGTGTCTTTGTCCGGAAGAATAGTTCGCGGGAAAAGTATTGGAAGAACTATAGGATTTCCTACAGCAAATGTTGAAATGAGCGAAGGATATAAGCTTCTGCCTAAAAATGGGGTTTATCTAATTGAGTCTATTATTAACAAAAAACAAGTTTTTGGTATGATGAATATTGGAATAAAACCTACACTAAGCGAAAGTTTTAAAACGATAGAGATAAACTTTTTTGATTTTGAAGGAGATTTGTATGATAAAAAAATTAGCGTTGATATTAAACAATTTATTCGAGATGAAGTGAAGTTTGATTCGCTAGAGCTTTTAAAAACTCAAATTCAAAAAGACAAAATCAATTGTAATTCAATTATTGATATTATTGATTAATTTTATAAAAAAATAAAAATGTTATTAGTTTCTGAAATAATAAATAATGTAGATAAAATAAGTTCTTTAATGTCTAAAAGAAATATAGACGTTAAAAGTAAGCTTGATAAAATAATAGAAACTGATAAGCTTAGAAGATCCACACAATCAAATCTTGATGATATTCTTTCAGAATCAAATAAATTAGCAAAAGATATTGGTGGTTTATTTAAATCCGGCGAAATTAAAAAAGCAACTCTTTTAAAAGAAAAGGCTGGAAATTTAAAAACGGAAAGTAAAAATTTATCACTTAAGCTTTCAACTATTTCTAGTGAATTGAATTCATTATTAATAGAGATCCCAAACACCCCAAATGAACTTGTTCCAATGGGATCTAAAGAAGAAGACAATTTAGAAATATTTGTTCATGGTGATATACCTGAACTAAATGAAAGGGCTTTGCCCCACTGGGATTTAGCTGCTAAACTTGATATTATTGATTTTGAGTTAGGTAATAAAATAGCAGGAGCAGGTTTTCCTGTATACAAAGATAAAGGGGCCAAGCTACAAAGAGCTTTAATTAATTATTTTATCGATAAAAACACTCAGGCAGGTTATAAAGAGATTCAGGTTCCAATTTTAGTAAATGAAGATTCTGGTATGGGTACGGGTCAACTTCCAGACAAAGAAGGACAGATGTACCATATTAATGAAGACAATTTATATTTAATACCTACTGCGGAAGTTCCTGTGACTAATATTTTTCGTAATACTATTGTTAAATCTTCTGAACTACCAATTTGTTTAACTAGCTACACTCCTTGCTTTAGAAGAGAAGCTGGAAGTTATGGCGCTCATGTTAGAGGTTTAAACAGGTTACATCAATTTGATAAAGTTGAAATAGTTAGAATTGAAAACCCTGAAACATCATACCAATCGTTAGAGCTAATGGTTGAACATGTAAAAAATATTTTAATTGAACTTGAATTGCCCTTTAGGATTTTAAGACTATGTGGCGGTGATCTTGGCTTTACTTCTTGCTTAACATATGATTTTGAAGTTTATTCAGCTGCTCAAAAAAAATGGCTTGAGGTTAGTTCCGTTTCAAATTTTGAAACTTTTCAGTCAAATAGACTTAAATTAAGGATTGACAATAATGGAGCTAAAAGTTTAGCACATACCTTAAACGGAAGTTCTCTAGCACTTCCAAGAATAGTTGCTTGTATCTTAGAAAATTTTCAAGACGAAAATTCTATTAAAATTCCTAAAGCATTAATAAACTATACAGGTTTTGAAAAAATATAAACTTAAAAACAGTTTAGTAAAACCCAAAAAAAAACTAGGTCAACATTTTTTAAATAGTTCTGAAATTGCTAAAAAAATAGTTGACTGTATTAATTACCAAAACATAGATTCTATAATTGAAGTTGGTCCTGGAATGGGGATATTGACACAGCATATTATCAACTTGAATAAAAGAGCATATTTCGTAGAAATAGATAATGAGTCAGTAGAATATTTAAAAGAAAACTATCCTATAATAAAAGACTCTATAATCGAAGAAGATTTTTTGAAATTAGAATTAAGTGATTTCAAAAGTCCAATTGGAATAATTGGCAACTTTCCATATAACATTTCTTCACAAATCATATTTAAAGCAATAGAAAATAGAAATGTGGTACACACGGTAGTTGGTATGTTTCAATTAGAAGTTGCTAAAAGAATATGTGAAACTCCAGGATCTAAAACATATGGAATACTTTCTGTTTTAGTTCAAGCATTTTACAATGCAGAATTTATACTTTCCCTAGATCCTCTTCAATTTACTCCTCCTCCAAAAGTAAATTCAGGTGTAATTAGATTAACTAGAAAAATTAAACCAACATTAAACTGTGACGAAATTTTATTTTTTAAAATTGTAAAAACATCATTTCAGCAAAGAAGAAAAACATTAAGAAATAGTCTAAAAGTTTTTAATTTAAGTGATAATATAAAAGAAGATGTTATCTTTGGAAGACGCCCTGAAACCTTAAGTGTTGATGATTTTGTGCATCTAACCAATATTATTGCAAATGGAAACATTTCAACTTAGCGAAAAACTCTTAAAAAAAATTGCTAATTTAATTTTAGCAAAAAAAAACACTCCTCTTAAAAAGATTGTTAAGGATATTCATTTTGCCGATATGGCAGAAATTATTAATGAGTTAAATGAAGATCAAGGGGTTTATTTAATAAAATTATTTGACAGCGAAAAAACTTCAGAAATTTTAACTGAACTTGACGAAGATGTAAGAGAAAAAATACTTAAAGTTCTTTCAGTAAAAGAAATTGCAGATGAAATAGAAGAATTAGACAGTGACGATGCAGCTGATATTTTAGGTGAGCTTTCAGAAAAAAGAAAAGAAGAAGTTATTTCTGAAATAAGTGATAATGATTTAGCAGATGATTTAAAAGAACTTTTATCCTATAAAGAAGATTCTGCAGGTGGTTTAATGGCAAAAGAGTTAGTTCAGGCAAATGAAAACTGGTCGGTAACAAAATGTTTAAAAGAAATCAAAAAACAAGGTGAAAACGTTACAAGAGTACATTCAATCTATGTTGTTGATGATAAACAAAAACTAATTGGAAGACTATCTTTAAAAGATTTGATAACATCGCCAGCAAAAAACTTAATTAAAGACATCTACATTCCAAAAGTTGATTCAGTCAATGTTTTTGAAGATGGAGAGGAAGTGGCAAAAATAATGTCTAAATATGATCTTGAGGCAATTCCGGTTGTTGATAATAAAAAGCAATTAGTGGGTAGAATTACAATTGATGATATTATTGACTTTATAAAAGAAGAAGCTGAAGAAGATTATTTACTTGCAGCTGGAGTTCAAGGGGATGTTGAAGCAGACGATTCAATTTTAGAACTTACAAAAGCTAGATTGCCTTGGCTGTTTTTAGGTTTAGTTGGAGGGCTTGGAAGTGTCTTTATTTTAGAAGGATTTGAAGATGTGATGACTCACCCTAGCTATAAAACTCTATTTTTCTTTACTCCTCTTATTGCCGCAATGGCGGGAAATGTTGGAGTACAATCTTCGGCTATTATAGTTCAAGGTTTAGCAAATGATGTTGTTAAAGGAAGTTTGGTTAATAGACTTTTAAAAGAGCTTGGACTAAGTTTAATAAACGGAGTTATTTTAGGAATTTTAACAATACTATTTGGCTTAGCCACTAATCTTCCAATTGAACTTAGTATAACTATTTCACTTTCTATGCTTTGTGTTATAGTGGTCGCTGCTTTAATCGGTACATCAATTCCAATTCTTTTGGATAAAAAAGGAATAGATCCCGCAATTGCAACTGGGCCTTTTATCACTACAAGTAATGATATTTTTGGAATATTTCTGTTTTTCTATATCGCAAAAATTATCTTAGGATTCTAAAAATGAAAATACTTCATTTAGACACCACTCATCCTTTTCTTGGGAAAGAATTAGAAAAAATTGGTTTTACAAATTATTATGATTTCAAAACCATAAAATCAGATTTGAAAATTTCTGATTTTTTTGGAATTATAATTAGAAGCAGAATTTCAATTGATAAGAATTTTATTGATAAGTGTAAAAATTTAAAATTCATTGCAAGAATTGGTTCAGGAATCGAGAATATTGATGTTGATTATGCAAAACAAAAAGGAATACAAGTAATTTCAACACCTGAGGGTAATTCTAACGCTGTTGGAGAACATGCTCTGGGAATGCTTTTATCCATTTTAAATAATATTAATTCCAGTAATTCTGAAGTTAAGAAAGGAATTTGGAATAGGGAGTCTAATAGAGGAATTGAGTTAAAAAACAAAACTGTCGGACTTATTGGTTACGGAAATACAGGGAAAAGTTTTGCTAAAAAATTAAATGGCTTTGACGTTAATACTATCTTCTATGATATTAAAAAAATTAAAAAAGATAATTATGCAAATCCTGTTTCATTAAATTACTTAAAGGATAATTCCGATATAATCAGTCTTCATGTATCAATGACTGAAGAATCTATTGGGCTAATTAATAAGAATTTCATTGAGTCTTGTGCTAAACCATTTTGGTTAATTAACACTTCCAGAGGAAGTTGCATCATAATTAATGATTTAGTAAAAGGATTAAAAGATGGAAAGGTTTTAGGTGCAGGTCTTGATGTAATAGCATTTGAAAAAAAATCATTTGAAAAGCTTACAGTAAATGAAAATGACCAATCGAATTTGAACTACTTGAATAGTTCAAATAACGTGATTTTAACTCCTCACATAGCTGGATGGACTCAAGAAAGCAAAATTGGACTTGTAAAAATTGCTCTAGAAAAAATAAAAAAACTTCTCTAAAAATGAAAAATATTTTAATACTATGCACTGGAAATTCGTGCAGAAGTCAAATTGCTCATGGTTACTTTGATAAATTTTCTAATAATAAATGTGTAATTTATAGTGCTGGAATCGAAACTCATGGATTAAATCCTAATGCGGTGCAGACAATGCTTAGAGACACTATTGATATAAGTAGACACACATCCAACAACGTAAATGAATATATAGATATAAATTTTGATTTCATCATTACTGTTTGTGACCATGCTAACGAAAGTTGCCCTAATATTCCTTCAAAAAATGCTTTAAAAATTCACAAAAACTTTTTTGACCCTTCAAAAATTAAAAACTCTAGTAATCCAAAAGAAGATTTTGACAAATGTAGAGAAGAAATTAAAAAATTTTCTTTAGAGTTTTATAAAAAATACATTGATTAAGAAACCACTAGCTGCAATGTTTCTTTAGTTCTTTGCTCCAACAAAAGCGTATTGTTTTTCAAAATTTCACCAGAAGAATTTTCGTTAAAATGTCTTATAGTAAATAAACTAACGTTTTCTGTGCATTCAACCTTAAAGGTGGCTTTCAATATAGAAATCAATTCCTTTAATCTAGAGTATTTGTCATAAACGCAGACAGAAAAGCTAATAGCAGAGTTCTGAATCAAGTCAACCTTCATTTTATTTTCATGTAAAATTTGAAAAATATCACTAATATTATCTTCAACTATAAAAGAAAAATCTAATGATGACAACTTTAAAAGATTTAAATTTCTTTGTACAATAAAGCAAGGTATTAATGGATCTATTTTAGTTCCTCTTGAAATTGAAGTCCCTTTCCCCTCTGGATTTAAAAAAGATTTAACATATAATGGAATTTCTTTTTTTTGTAAAGGCTGTAATGTTTTTGGATGTATAACTGAAGCTCCATAAAAAGCAAGTTCAATTGCTTCAGTGTAAGAAATTTGATTTAACAATTGAGGCTTTTTAAAAACTCTAGGATCAGCATTTAAAACACCTGGAACGTCTTTCCATATTGTAACAGATTCTGCGTTGAGACAGTAAGCAAAAATTGCTGCTGTATAATCTGATCCTTCTCTTCCTAAAGTTGTGCTAAAATTGTTAGCATCACTTGCAATAAAACCTTGAGTAATATTTAATAGTTTGGTATCAATATTTTTAGAAATGGAAGCTTTGGTAATCTCCCAGTTAAGGTTTGCGTCTCTATATTTAGAGTCTGTTTTAATCAATACTCTGGCATCAACCCAATTGCATCTTATGTTTGAATAATTTAAATAAGAATTTATGATTTTTGTTGACAAAATTTCTCCAAAGCTTACTACTTGGTCGTACACAAAAGAATAATCTGGAGATTTATTTCTTTTTAAAAAACCTCTCAAATTTTCAAAAACTTCTTTTACATCCGAAAATATTTGATGATTATCCTCTTTAAATAAATCATCTAAAATTTTATTATGGAAATTAAAAACCTCATTTAAAGAATACTGCAAATCATCTTTATTATCAAAATAGTTTTTCACTAATAGCTCTAACGAATTTGTAGTTTTACCCATTGCAGAAACAACTATAAGAGTCTGCTGTTGACCTAAATAATTTAATATTTTAACTAAATTTTTTACACCATCAGAGTCCTTGACCGATGCACCACCAAACTTAAATATCTTCATTTTTACTAATAAAATTATTAATTGCTAACTCATTCATTTGTGCAATTTGCCATTCTTTGGAGACATAAGCTCCATTTTTTTTGTAAAAATCAATTGCCTCAACATTCCAATCTAAAACAGCCCACTCAATTCTTCTAACATTTTTTAAATAAGAAAATTTTATAAAGTGAGAAAATAATGCAAAACCAATTCCTTTACCACGCATACTTTGAGTCACTATCAAGTCTTCTAAATGCATAGTAGGACCCTTCCAGGTTGAATACCTAGGATAACCCAAACACATGCCGGAAATTTTATTATTTACTAATGCAACAAAACAGGAAAACAATGGATTGTTTCCAAAACCATCATTAATTAAATCATCTGATGATATAACTACTGCATTAGGTTCTTTTTCAAAGACAGCTAATTCAGTTATTAATTCAATGACATATTTCATATCATCTTTTTTTGCTTCTCTTATTTGAATATTCATAATGAATTTCAAAGTTAAACTAATGAATTTAATATTCAATAAATGATAAAAAGTATAACAATTTTAATGATATTTGTGACAATGAAAAAAGGAGTTGAACCTCCACATTTTACACAAGGCAATAAGTCTCTGAATCTTCAGAAACTTCAATCTTCTATTGACAAATCTGAAAAAAATGTTATTTTAAAAGGTCTATATGGATCTTCTAAATCTTTTTTAATAAATAGTTTGTTTTCAAATTTAAATAAAAATATTTGTTGGATTTTAGAAAATAAAGAATCTGCCGGATATCATTTTAATGATTTAGAGGGGTTAATAAAAGAAAAGCAATTATACTTTTTTCCAAGTAGTTATAACAGAGAAAATGATTTTAAGAAAACTAATACTCAAAGTATTTTTTTAAGAACAGAATTAATAAGAAACTTGAGTTCTAACTCAGATAAAAATTTAATAATTACATATCCCGAAGCAATTTTTGAAAAAATAATTATTAAAAAAGCTATTAAAAAAAGAGTTTTAAAAATTAAAATAGAGGATACAATCTCTTTAGAGTCTTTTAACGAAAAACTATTTGATTTAGAATTTAATAGAGAAGACTTTGTAGTTGAACCAGGAGATTTTTCTGTAAGAGGTGGAATTGTAGATGTGTTTTCGTATTCCAATAACAAGCCTTACCGAATTGAGTTTTTTGGAGATGAAATTGAAAGTATTAGAACTTTTGATATTGAAACTCAAATTTCTAATAATACTCTAAAATCTGTAGAAATATTAGGAGATCTTGAAAATAAAGAAATTGATTATGAAAGAGAAAATATCTTCGATTTTATTGACGATAATACACTAATTGTAACAGAAAATATTGATCTTTTAAAAGATTCCTTGTCAAATTCGTTTGAAAAATTAAAATCAAACGGTAAGGATAAAATTGAATTAAATAAACTCTTTTATAATAGCGAATCCTTAGATCAAGATCTAAATAAATTTAGTGTTATTGAACTCAATAAAATTGGAAGTAATAATATTCACTTTCAATTTAATATATCTCCACAACCAGCTTTTAATAAAAAATTTAAATTACTCATTGAAAATATTTCTAAATTTCACAACAAAGATTACTCTGTAAAGATTTTCTGTAGTAATAAGACTCAAATAAAAAGATTCAAAGATATATTTGAATTAAATAAAACTGATTTTGATCCTATTTTAATTGAAAAAGCAATTTTTAAAGGATTTATTGATCACGACCAAAAAGAAGTTTGTTATAGTGATCATGAAATATTTGAAAGATACCATAAATTTAAAATCAAGTCAGGATTTGAAACAAAAAAAAGAGTCAACTTAAACGAGCTAAAACAACTTGAAATTGGAGATTATGTCACTCACATTGATCATGGAGTTGGAGTATTTGGAGGGCTAAAAAAAATTGATGTAAATGGTAAAATTCAAGAAGCAATAAAACTAACATATGGTGAACGTGATACACTATATGTAAGTATTCATTTAATTCATAAAATTTGCAAGTATAATGGTAAAGACGGTACTAAACCAAAAATTTATAAACTCGGTTCTGGTGCTTGGAAAAAAATTAAACTAAAAGCTAAAAAGAGAGTAAAAGAAGTTGCTTTCAATTTAATTGAAGCCTATGCTAAAAGAAAATTAAAAAAAGGATTTCAATATGGAATTGATTCGTCAATGCAACATGAACTAGAAGCTTCGTTTATATATGAAGACACACCTGATCAAATAAAGTCAACTATTGACATTAAGAAAGATATGGAAAGTCTTCAACCAATGGATAGATTAATATGTGGAGATGTAGGATTTGGTAAAACTGAAATTGCTATAAGAGCCGCCTTTAAAGCCATAGATAATAACAAACAAGTTGCGGTATTGGTTCCTACAACAGTTTTAGCTTTTCAACATTTTAAAACATTTTCAAATCGTTTAAAAGATTTTCCCGTAACAGTTGATTATTTAAATAGATTTAGAACAACTAAAGAAAAAAACTTAATAATTCATGAGTTAAATGAGGGGAAAATTGATATTATCATAGGAACTCACCAATTAATAAACAATAAAATTAATTTTAAAAATTTAGGTTTATTAATTGTTGATGAGGAACAAAAATTTGGAGTAAGTGTTAAAGAAAAAATAAGATCTTTAAAAGAAAATATTGATGTATTGACTCTCACTGCTACTCCAATACCAAGAACATTACAATACAGTTTAATGTCTGCTAGAGATCTTTCAATTATAAATTCACCACCTCAAAATAGATTTCCAATTGAAAGTTCTGTTATTTCATTTAATGAAGAAATTATAAAAGATGCTGTTAATTTTGAAATTAATAGAGGAGGTCAAGTCTTTTTTGTACATAACAGAATTGAAAATATTCAAGAAATTCGAGCCTTGATTTCGAGATTAGTTCCGTCTGCAGATATAGCAATTGTTCACGGAAGGTTGGATGGTAAAACATTAGAAAAAACAATGCTTGATTTTATTGATGGACAATACGATGTTTTAGTTTCAACAACTATAATAGAAAGTGGATTAGATGTTCCTAATGCAAATACAATATTTATTAATAATTCTCAAAATTTTGGGCTAAGCGACTTGCATCAAATGAGAGGAAGAGTTGGTAGAAGTAATAAAAAAGCTTTCTGTTATTTTATAACGGCTCCGCTATTGTCAATTACTAAAGAAGCAAGAAAAAGAATTGAAGCTATTGAGCAGCATACAGAGCTTGGATCTGGATTTCATATTGCTATGAAAGATTTAGAAATAAGGGGAGCAGGAGATCTACTTGGAGCAGAACAAAGTGGATTTATTAACGATATAGGTTTTGAAACTTATCAGAAAATTTTGAGAGAAGCTGTAGAAGAATTAAAAAATAAAGAATTTGAAAATTTATTTGAAAATGAAATAGATAATTCTTTCAAAATTTCAAACTTCAAAATTGATACTGACTTAGAGATATTATTTCCGGATAATTATATAAATAACGTCAAAGTACGACTAAATCAATATCAAAAATTATCTAATATTATTAATCTTGAAGAACTAAAAATATTTACAACTGAATTAGAAGATAGATTCGGAAAATTACCAAGTCAATCTTTGGATTTAATAAAAACAATAGAACTTAAACTATTAGCAATTCAAAATGGATTTGAAAAATTAATTTTGAAAAACGAAAAAATGATATGTCAATTTATTAGCAATAAAGAAGATAAGTTTTATTCTTCAGGAGAGTTCACTAGAATTTTACAGACAGTTCAAAACAATCAAAATTTATGTCAGTTAAAAGAAAAAAAATCAATAAGTGGAGAAAGACTTTTACTTGTTTTTCAGGAAATTGACTCTGTTGAAAAAGCAATAGACTGTTTAAAGATTTTTTAAGTTCTTTATTACTTTAAATGCTTTATCAACCTGCTCTTCATTAACTAGAATAGTAAATTCGTTAGATGTAGAGATAACCTCATATATATTTATTCCCTCCCATGATAATCTTTGGAAAACAAAATAATATATACCTGGAATTGAAATGTTTTCGGCTGGAAGTTTTATTGAAATAGAGGATAAATTTTCTTGTTTTGAAATGCAAACTTCATCTTTTAAAACTTGTTCAACAAGAGACGATAAATTTCCACTAACAACTATATTACATTCATTCACTCCTCTTGATGAAGTATAAAAATCATCATTATTATCAACCTTAGTTAAAAGTTTAGCCTGATTACTTAATAATGTGTTTGAAACTTTAAAATTATAATCTATAAGGGAAGACCTCACAGTTATATCACCAATATCTTTAATTATTTTAACAATTTTAAAAGTAGTTCTAAACTCTAATTCATTAGAAAGTCTTTTTAAAGCCATAACAATTGCTCCATATTTCACCTCTTTCTTTAATGATTCTTCAATTTCAGATTTGATTATTCTTGACAAAGAAGTTAAATTAATTATCCCTTGAGAGAGGGCGGAAATTAAAAAAGGTTTGGATTTTATATAATCCTCTACTGCTGAAGATATTGTTTTCATATACAATACAAATATACATTCATTTTAAATTGTTACAAATAAAACATTTAATTATATATATAACATCAATTAAATAATAACAGATTAAATTTAGGTAGATGAACAAATTATAAATGATTAATTTTACAAAAAATTGAATGTTGAATAAAAAGAGATTTACAATTACTGCAGCATTACCATATGCAAATGGTCCTATTCACATCGGTCACTTAGCGGGTGCATATGTCCCTGCAGATATTTACTCTAGATATCTAAAGTTAAAAGGGCATGATGTTGTTTTTATTTGTGGAAGTGATGAACATGGTGCTGCAATACCAATAAGAGCTAAAAAAGAAGGTATTTCTCCACAAGAAATTATTGATAAATATCATTTTATGATAAAAGATTCTTTTTTAGAATTTGGTATTTCATTTGATAATTATTCAAGAACATCTTCAAAAATTCATCATGAAACAGCTTCCGAATTCTTTAAAGAACTTAATCAAAAAAATATCTTTGTTGAAAAAGAGTCAGAACAGCTTTATGATGCAAAAGAGAATCAATTTTTAGCTGATAGATTTATTGAAGGTGAATGTCCAAAATGCGGATATAAAGAAGCTTATGGAGATCAATGTGAAAGCTGCGGATCAAGTTTAAATGCTACTGACTTAATAAATCCAAAATCTAAATTAAGCGGAAACAAGCCTGTGTTTAGGAAAACCAAACATTGGTTTCTTCCTTTAAATAATTTCGAATCGTTTTTAAAGAAATGGTTTTTAGTGGATAACGAAAAGACTTGGAAAACTAATGTTTTTGGACAAGTAAAATCATGGATTAATGAAGGGTTAAAACCAAGAGCAATTACCAGAGATTTAGATTGGGGTATTCCTGTTCCACTTGATGGTGCTCAAAACAAAGTTTTATATGTATGGTTTGATGCACCAATAGGATACATCTCAGCTACTAAAGAATGGGCTAAATCAAAAAATAAAGATTGGGAGCCTTATTGGAAAGATTCAAAAACAGAACTTGTGCATTTTATTGGAAAAGATAATATTGTTTTTCACTGTATTATATTCCCATCTATTTTAAAAGCATCTGAAAAGTTTATTTTACCAAAGAATGTACCTGCAAATGAATTTTTAAATTTAGAAGGTAAAAAAATATCAACTTCAAAAAATTGGGCAATTTGGCTGCATGAATATCTTGTTGATTTTCCTAATATGCAAGACACATTGAGATATACTTTAACATCTAATGCTCCAGAAAATAAAGACAACGATTTTACTTGGAAAGACTTTCAAGCAAAAAATAATAATGAGCTAGTTGCAATTTTTGGAAACTATATTAATCGTGTTGTTGTGTTAACACATAAATATTACGATGGCAATTGTCCAGAACTGAACTCATTGAGTGAGATTGACAAGAAAGTCCAAGAGGAAATTTATAGTTATCCAAAAAAAATTGGTGCTTTAATTGAAACATATAAATTTAGAGAAGCTGTTAATAATTTAATAGACTTAGCTAGACTAGGTAATAAATATTTAGCTGACGAAGAGCCATGGAAACTTATAAAGACTGAAAATTCAGAAAGAGTAAAAACAATTATGAATATTGCATTGCAACTTTCTGGAGTCTTAAGTATTGTGTCTGAACCTTTTTTGCCTAATACATCCGCGAAATTGAAAGCTATGTTGAATCTCAAAACAGCTAATTGGAATTCTATTTCTAAGAAAAATCCAATAATACTTTCTAAAATAAATAAAGGGGAATTAATCTTTAGAAAAATTGAGGATGATGAAATTGATTTACAACTTCAAAAATTAAATGAATCAAGATAAGATTGGAATTATCGGATGTGGTTGGCTGGGTCTCCCCTTGGCTAAGTCATTAATTTCTAATAATTATAAAGTAAAAGGGTCGACAACTAGAAAAAACAAACTTACAGTTCTAAAGAAAGAAGGGATAGATCCCTTTTTAATTGAAATAACTGATAATTCCATTTCAGAATCAATAAGTTCTTTTCTAAAAGGGTTAGACATTCTAATTATTAATATTCCTCCAAGAATTAGAAATGAAGGTGAAATAAATTACAGTAAAAAAATCAAGAACATTATTAATAAAACTAGTAAGTTAAAAAACATACTTTTTATTAGTAGTACATCAGTTTACGGATCAACACAAGGGAAAATAAGCTCAGAAACAATTCCATGTCCAGATAGTAAAAATGGAATTGAAATATTAAAAACAGAAAATCTTATTAAAAGTGAAAACAATACAATAATTAGGTTTGGAGGATTAATAAGTGAGGATAGAAATCCATTGAAATATCTAATTCAAAAAAATCAAATATTAAATCCTTTTGCGCCAATTAATTATATACACTTAAAAGACTGCATTGGAGTTATTAGTAAAGTCATTAGCAAAAACAATTGGGGGAAAACCTACTCTGCAGTTGCACCATTTCATCCTACTAAAAAGGATTATTATGATAATCTATGCGATATTAATAATATTAAAAAATTAAAATTCTCAAATAAAAAAACAGTAATAAATAAAGAAGTAAATGATGATAAAATATCATCTGAATTAAAATATGACTTTGAATATCCTACGCTTTAATCTATAATAAATTTTTCGTTTTTATCTTTTGTTACTTCAAGATTCATAATGTTTACAAAAGCATTATAAGAAACGATAATATCTTTAAGATGACTTTGAAAAGTTTTATAATTATCTATTGATAAGTTATCTACATCTATTTTTAAAATATCAGTTTTAAGTACTCTAAATCTACCAATTATTTGAGGGTGATTTAGAAAGAAAGAATCCCATTCTCTATCGAATCTTTCTTGAGATGTATAAGTATCTGCTGGAGCTTTCATTATGCCCCCTGCATCTACATTTGTTTTAGAATCCAGGTGATTTATTAGACCTTTCAGAATTCTTATTTGCTCATCACGTATCATTTTGCAAATTCTAACATTATTAGAAAACTAAGATTACAGAAAGAGGTAACTAGAT
>ENA-ORCY01000681-ORCY01000681.1-marine-metagenome-genome-assembly--contig:-NODE-681-length-18299-cov-8.158545_pt1 | contig 18299 bp, 10 predicted proteins | sample MGYA00248634_ERZ508507 | MGnify/ENA primary metagenome ERZ508507 (study PRJEB26178, sample SAMN06266269) | marine metagenome | isolation source: Columbia River Estuary | place: USA:Columbia River Estuary... | reverse complement strand
GAATGAAAAACAAAATCGGCGCCTAGGGCAAAGGGTTGTTGTAAATAAGGAGTAGCCACTGTATTGTCTACAGAAACCTTAACGCCATGTGCATGTGCTATTTTACAAATGCTTTCAATATCAACACACTGTAAGGTAGGATTAGCAGGGGTTTCCAAATGAATTAACTTGACACCCTTGTTTGCTTCTAAAGTTTGTTTTAATAAAGCACTATCTCTTACATCAATTAAAATTGTTTTAATACCTGCCTCAGTTAATAACTTTTGCATTAATTCTTGTGTACCTCCGTATAATGAGAAATGAGAAATGAGTGTATCGCCTGCACTTAAATTACTTAAAAATAAAGTACTCATAGCGGCCTGGCCACTTGAATGTAATAATGCTTTTAATTGAAGAGGCTCTCCTTTTTCATTGGTTAATCCGTGTGCTTCTAATGCTTCTAATGTTTGTTCTGCTGCAGCAAAAGTGGGGTTGCCCCATCTTGTATACAATTTTGTTTTATCTGTTCCTTTAAATCGCTCCATACCTTCTTGCGCAGTATCAAAAGTAAAAGTAGAAGTGGCATATATAGGAGTGGTATGCGAAGAATTATTATTTTCTTTAGCTGCTGTATGCAATGTTAGAGTGCTAATACCTTTAAACTTTTTATTTTTCATATTCTCTTTTTTAACTCTTTTAAATATACATTAATAAGCCCATTTTATCCAGCTTGCCCCCCAAGTAAAACCACCACCAAAAGCAGCCAAAATTAAATTATCTCCTTTGTTTAGTTGTTTCTCCCAATCCCATAAACATAAGGGAATGGTTGCGGCTGTTGTGTTTCCGTACTTTTGAATATTAATCATTACTTTTTCCATAGTAAGGCCCATTCTATTGGCGGTGGCATCAATAATACGTAAGTTAGCCTGATGTGGCACTAGCCATGCAATATCGTCTCCCGTTAATTTATGTTTTTCCATTAGCTCAGCACTTACATCGGCCATGCCTTTTACTGCAAACTTGAATACAGGTTGTCCGTCTTGAAATGCATAATGTTCTTTAGCCATCACTGTTTCAAAACTGGCTGGTTTTAAACTACCACCTGCTTTTAAGTTTAAATATTTTGCACCACTTCCATCGCTTTTCAAAATAGCATCTTGAAAACCTAAGCCATCGGTACTTGGTTCTAATAAAACTGCACCAGCGCCATCACCAAATAAAATACAAGTGGCTCTATCCGTATAATCAATAATAGAACTCATTTTATCTACACCTACTACAATTACTTTTTTATACCTGCCTGTTTCAATAAAACTAGCACCAGTAGTGAGTGCAAATAAAAATCCACTGCAAGCCGCACCTAAATCAAAACCGAATGCATTTTTAGCACCCACTTTATCACCTATTAAATTAGCGGTAGAAGGAAAGGGCATATCGGGCGTTACTGTTGCACAAATAATACAGTCAATTTCTAAGGGGTCAATATTTTTCTTTCGAATAATGTCTAGTATTGCTTCTGTTCCCATATCAGAACTCGCCTTGCCTGGTTCGCGCAGAATTCTTCTTTCAGAAATACCTGTTCTAGATTTGATCCATTCGTCGTTGGTGTCTACCATTTTTTCAAGGTCAAAATTGGTCAGTTTAGTTTCTGGAACATATCCTCCAACAGCAGTTATGGCGGCTCTTAAAGTAGGCGTCATGGAATATCATTTAGTTTAGCTTACAAATATCTGATTTTTTGGTTAAGAATTGGTTCAAATACCCATTTTTCGTTGCTTATTTGTTAATTTTGAACGTATTATGATAGCATTTCTACAAGGCCAATTTGTTCAAGTTACACCCGCCAAACTTATCGTCGATGTGGGGGGCGTTGGGTATGAAGTAAATATAAGTTTACATACCTATGAAGCCATTTCAAAAAAGGAAAAAGGCATGCTGCATACATACTTACATATTACTGAAAATGCACAAGTGCTTTTTGGTTTTCACGAACAGCAAGAAAAGGAATTATTTCTTCAATTAATTAGTGTTTCAGGTGTGGGAGCAAGTACGGCAAGAATGATGTTGTCTGGTATGCGCCCCGATGAAATTGTTAGAGCCATTGTGCAAGGCGAAGCAAGACAATTAGAACAAATTAAAGGTATTGGAAAAAAATCGGCAGAAAGATTAGTACTTGAATTAAGAGACAAGCTTTCGAAAATGAATGTGGCCAATAATCCGAATGGAGGTTTTGCTTTAACCAATAAGAATACGCCTCATCAAGATGCTGTGCAAGCCTTGGTTTCTTTAGGCATTCAAAAAGCCGTTGCAGAAAAAGCGGTTGACAAAACTATACAGGCAGAGGGTGCTGAAATGAGTTTAGAATCATTGATTAAGGCAGCTCTTAAAAACTGTTAATTTAAAACCTCAACTTTTTTCTTTGAAACTTTTGCAAACAATTTTATTGTCAGGCTTATTGCTTCTTATGGGAAGTGAATTGTTAGCGCAATCAAAAGCTTTGCAAGTTCCTTTTAAAGATACAGCTGTTAATAAAAAAACAAAGGACAGTGTTAGAGTTTATTATGGTAAGGATACTTTACATTATGCCATAAAGGATAGAAGAGGCGACTTTTTATCGCAACCTAGTAATAACCCATTTGATTTATCGGATACCAGCGTCGTAAAACGCAGAGTCGATTACGATCCCGCTACAAAAACCTATTCCATTGCCGATTTGATAGCAGGCAAGGCGCAAAGAGTGCCTTCTACTTTAACTTTTGATGAGTTTTGGAAATTAAAAACAGCCAAGGATGAGCAAGCCTATTTTATGCAAAGGGCTAATTCTTTAGGTACTTTAAATAGAAAAATGAGTAGGCCTAAAACAAAAGTGTATGATAGTTATTTTGATAGGTTGTTTGGAAAAACAGGATCGGATTTAAAAATAGACATTAAACCTGTTGGTGAAATTAATATTAGAGCAGGCTATCAGGGTCAAAAAGTTGACAATCCTACCTTACCCGAGCGTGCTAGAAAAAATGGAGGTCTTGATTTTGATGCGAATACCAATTTTAGTATGAACGCTAGTATTGGTGATAAGCTAAAGTTTCCAATTAACTTAAACTCTTTATCCAACTTGGGTTTTGACAACCAAATTAAATTAAACTATAAGGGTAAGAAGGATGAAATTGTAAAATATATTGAAGCGGGTAACATTAATTATATTTCAAGAAGTATTTTAATTCCCAGTACACAAAATTTATTTGGGGTAAAAACACAATTACAATTTGGAAAATTATTTGTGACAGCAGCTATGGCAAATCAGAGGTCACAGAGACAATCGATGAACTTGCAAGGAGGAGCTACCACGCAGCGTTTTCAAAAAAGATTAGACGACTATGAAGAGAACAGACACTTTTTATTAGCGCAACATTTTAGAAAGAACTATAATAAGGCCATGAGCACCTTGCCCATTATCAATTCACAAATACAAATTAAAAGAATTGAAGTTTGGGTAACGAATAGAAATGGTCAAACCACTAATGCAAGAGATGTATTAGGCTTAGTAGATTTAGGGGAGCGTTTTCCTGGCAAAAAGCAGTGGGAAGAAGTTTCAAGACGAGATACTTTTCCAGACAATGGAGCCAACCAATTATATGCTAAAATAATTAATAACCCGCTGGCTAGAAATCCTGCTGGGGTTTCTACTGTATTAACTGCTGCAGGACTTAGATCTGCAGAAGACTATGAACGCACATTTGCAAGAAAATTAACTGAGAATGAATATTTTTTCAATCCACAAATTGGATTTTTATCTTTAAATATTCCACTGCAACCCGATGAAGTATTAGGGGTGGCGTATCAGTACACTTATAATGGTAAACTGTATCAGGTGGGTGAATTTTCGGAAGGTATAGCACTTGATCCCAATAAAGGCGTACAACAAATTTTATATTTAAAATTATTAAAAGCCACTACACAAAGAACCGATTTACCTATTTGGAACTTGATGATGAAAAACGTGTATTCGCTTGACTTATTTGGTTCTATTCAACAACAAGACTTTCAGTTAAACTTAATGTATGAGTCGCCAGGTAATGGTTTAAAAAGATATTTACCCAATTCAGATGGCCCTGTAAGAGGTTTATCCTTAATTAAAATTTTAGGTTTAGACAGATTAAACAATAGAAACGACCCACAACCTGATGGGCAATTTGATTATGTAGAAGGCTATACGGTACTCTCTAAAATGGGGCGTATTGTAATTCCCTACTTAGAACCTTTTGGAGAAGACTTAGAAAAGTTGGCGTTTTCAACTGCTGAAATGAACGCCGTTAAAGAAAAATATTTATACAAAGAATTATACACTAAAATAAAAGCGGAAGCCCAAACCTATAACAACTTAAATAGGTTTGTAATGGAAGGTCAGGTAAAAGGAAGTGCAGGCGGTGCAGAAATTAGTTTAAACGCCTTTAATGTGCCTCCTGGTTCAGTAAGTGTGAGAGCAGGTGGTCAAATTTTAAAAGAAGGCATAGATTATTTAGTGGATTATGGTTCGGGTACAGTGAGAGTTATTAACTCAGGTATTTTAGGTTCAAATATTCCCGTGAATGTATCTTATGAAAACAATTTAGGATTTGGTTTTCAAGAAAGAGGATTTAGAGCACTTCGTTTAGATTACATGCAAAGTAAAAATTTCAATTTTGGTGTATCGAGTTCTAGATTAAGTGAGCGTCCGTTTTTTACGAAAACAAATTTTGGATCCGACCCCATAAAAAACGCCATGTATGGTTTTGATTTTAATTATAGAGCAGACCTACCTGGTTTAACAAGAGCCTTGGACCGATTGCCTTTTTATCAAACAAAAGCAAAGTCTTCAATTACAGCTTATGGAGAAGCTGCTTATTTACAACCGGGTCATGCGCAACAAATAGGTAAAGGCGGATCTGGTGTGGTGTATTTGGACGATTTTGAATCGACCAGAACCAATATCGATTTACGTTTTCCATTTACCGCCTGGGCCTTGGCTTCCACTCCAATGGACCGTTTTAAAGAGGGGTCTTTGACAGACAATATTGAATACAATAAGAACAGAGCTAAGATAGCATGGTATAATATTGAACCTACTTTACAAGATAAAAACAGTTCTAATAATCCCTTAAGTAGTAATCTTAAATTATTAAGTGACCCAAGAGTACGTCAGGTATTTACCAATGAATTATTTCCCAATAGGACTACCAACATTACCGATGTGCAGTTACCCACTTTTGATTTAACTTATTATCCAAAAGAAAGAGGCCCCTATAACTATAATTATGATGGCAGTGAATTAGATGCATCCCTACCTGGAAAATTTAATAAAGAAGCAGCTTCTAAAAAATGGGGAGGTATTATGCGTGCCTTAGACCAAACCGATTTTGAAACCACTATTATTGAATATGTAGAATTTTGGGTGCAGGATCCGTTTATAAAGTCGCCGGCTACCAGTGGTAAATTAATTTTGAACTTAGGAAATGTGAGTGAAGATATTTTGCGTGATGGACGACGCTTTTATGAAAATGGAATGCCTACGCCTACCATTCCTGCAAGTGTAGATACTTCTTCTTGGGGCAGGGTACCCACCAATCCAATTCAAGTAACCAATGCATTTAGTAATAATCCAGAAGATAGAAAATACCAGGATGTGGGTTTTGATGGCTTAACCGATAGTTTAGAGATTAAACAAAGAGCCGATGTGATTGCAAAATATAATTTAAGCACGGCTACTGAAATAGGTAAGCAATTTTTTGCCGATCCTAGTGCCGATAACTATGTATGGTACAGAGATACAAAATATGATGGCAATAAAGTAGATATCTTAGGCAGGTATAAATATTTTAATAACCCACAAGGGAATTCCTCTTTAGCAGGCAGCAGTGAATTTACTAGTGCGGCTACCTTGCTTCCCGATAATGAAGATTTAAACAGAGACAATACTTTAAACGAAACCGAAGCTTATTTTGAATATGAAATTCCATTAGATAAAGGGCGAATAGCTGGTACCAAATATGTAACGGATGCAAGAACGGTAAATGTTACACTTGCCGATGGAACACCTAGTTCAGAAAATTGGTATTTATTTAGAGTGCCAATAAAATCATTTTCAAATAGAGTAGGTGGAATTAGAGATTTTAAATCGATACGTTTTTTAAGAATGTATTTGACGGGTTTTGAAGATTCCATTACACTTCGTTTTGCCAAATTAGATTTAGTGCGTAATCAATGGAGACAATACACCAATGTAGTTGACTATAACGAACAGTATACGCCATTAACCGATTTGACTGGACTAAATACATTAGCTGTAAGTGTGGAAGAGAATAGCAGTAGGGTGCCTGTGAATTATATTATTCCTCCAGGTATTGAACGTGTACAATTATTAAGTAATAATGGAGTGAACTTGCTTCAAAATGAACAAGCCTTGTCTATGCAGTTTAAAGGTTTGAAACCAGCGGGCAGGGCAGGCGCTACTCCAAGAGGGGTTTTTAAAACAATGAATATTGATGTAAGACGATATGGAAGACTATCCATGTTCTTACATGCAGAAAACATACTTAATAGCGCTACTAAAATAAATGACGGCGATTTAACAGCCGTTATTCGTATAGGCCAGGATTTTCAAAATAACTTTTATGAAATACGCATTCCACTGCGCGTTACCAAGGGAGAATTAAATGGAAAAGTAGTAGCCGATTCTGTATGGCCAGCAGACAACGAATTAAATTTAAGTTTAAGTGATTTAATTGCACTTAAAATGGAAAGAGATAATAATTCCGCATTCGGCGCAGGTTCTTTATATGGAAAAGCTTTTGGCAGACAAAGGTATACAGTAAAGGGTTCTCCTAATTTAGGAGAAGTAAGAGGTATTTTAATTGCCATTGAAAATACAAATTCAACCAGTGCAGTGGATGCAGAAGTTTGGGTCAATGAATTAAGATTATCGGAGATGGATGAAACAGGCGCCTGGGCTGCCTTAGGTAGAATGGATTTAATATTAGCCGATTTGGGATCGGTATCGGTTTCGGTGAATAAGCGAACTGCAGGATTTGGAACTGTTGAACAAAAAATGAATGAGCGTTCTAAAACAGGACTTACTCAATTTGATATTGCCACCAATATCGACGCTGGAAAATTATTACCAAAGCAAATTAAAATTGCATTACCCGTATTTGCAGGTATTAATAGAACCACAGAAAATCCAATGTTTGACCCCTTTGATCAAGATGTCTTGTATACTGATAAAGTAAAAAATACAAAGGATGTATTTAAAAGAGATTCTATTATAGCGGCGTCCGTTGACCAGACAACCATAAAAACCATCAATTTTACCAATGTGCGTGTAATGCCGGGTAAAAGATCGAATATGTTAAGCATAAGTAATTTTGATTTTAGTTATTCTTATTCTCAATTGGAACAAACAAGTCCGTTGGTTGAATTAAATCAATTGACTAAGCAAAGAGGCGCCATTGGTTATACCTTTAATAATAGAGTAAGGAGCATTGAACCTTTCAAAAAAATATTAAAAAATGCATCGCCTTGGTTTGCCTGGGTTCGCGATGTAAACTTAACGCCTGCACCAAGCTTAATTAGTTATAGAACCGCCTTAGACAGACAATTTGGTGAATTCACGCCAAGAATTGTAGGCTCAGATGGTTCAATAGATAAAGCAGAAACCACTTTCGATAAATACTTTACCATGAATCGCATATTTAATATGCGATGGCCGCTTACAAGGTCACTTAATTTAGATGCCATTGTGAATGTGAATTCAAGAATTGATGAACCCAATGGGAAAATAGATACACAGGAGAAAAAAGATTCCTTAACAAGAATGTTGCTACGCGCTGGAAGAAATACTTTGTACAATCAAAGAGTTTCGTTGCGTTATGATATTCCTACTTCTAAATTTCCATTAACCGATTGGATATTGTCAAGTTATAATGTATCTACTAATTATAATTGGATAGGCGCAAGCAGACTGGCCGAGGACTTGGGTAATACTATTGAAAATACTTTCGCTCAACAAATTAATGCCCAGTTTAATTTCCTTGGTCTTTATAGAAAGTCTAAATATTTAAGCGCATTATTATCCGAACAAAGATCATCTGGTGCTAGGCCTGAAACCAATCCACTTTCTTCTAAAATATTAATGACCAAGGAAGAAGCCTTAGCGGGTTTGAAGGGTAAGCAGCGCGATTCTACTTTAAAAAAATGGAAAGAGGCCAGAAGATTAGAACGCGTTGCACAAAGAGTATTGAAAGCCAATGAACCCGTTAATGTGCCGGAGGGTTTAAAACCTATTGCTAAGTTTTTGACCATGCTGCAAACAGCTAATTTTGATTACGCCGAAAACTTTAATAGTCGACTACCAGGTTATTTAAGTGGCGTACAATATTTAAATAATGATTTTAGTGGACTGGCGCCTGGTCTTGATTATACTTTTGGTAGACAACCCGATAGTATTTGGTTAAATAAGCAAGAGAAGGATAATAAGTTTACTAGAAGCCCTGCATTTAACATGATATTTAGACAAGGCTTTGAACAAAGGCTTACAGGAAGAATAATGATAGAGCCTGTTAAAACTTTAATTATTGATGTCAACTTTAATAAATCTTTTACCAAGGAGTATACAGAATTATTTAAAGATACCAATAGCTATGAAGGTGTATCGAACCCTAGGTATGATAATAAAGTGCATGCCAACCCATTATCGGCAGGTGGTTTTAATATTAGTTATATTGCCTTGAATACTTTTTTCGATGTGCACGACCCTAATATTATTTCTACACAGTTTCAGGCTTTTGAAGCTTATAGGTCTATCATTTCAAAACGCGTAGCTGCTAATAATAGCTACTGGACCGACCCTGCCTTTGGCAATAGCGCCACCACTAAAGATGGCTATGCTGCTGGTTATGGTAAATATGCACAAGATGTTTTAATTCCTGCTTTCATTGCAGCTTATACAGGACAGGATCCTAAAAAAGTAAATTTATTAAATCAAAATAATTCAAGTATAAGGTCAAATCCATTTTCGGGTATGTTGCCTAAGCCCAACTGGGCCATTATATTTAATGGTTTATCTAAGCTTCCAGTGCTTTCTGAAATATTTACCAATATTAGTTTAACACATGGGTACAATAGTAATTTATCTATGAATAGTTTTAATAGTTCATTACTATACACCGATATTTATAGAAGAGGGGCCCCTTCCTTTAAAGACACCATTAGTGGAAACTATATTCCTTATTTCTTAGTACCTAATATTACCATTAGTGAAAGAATGGAACCACTACTTGGATTAAATTTAACCACGGTTACACAGTGGTCACTTCGTTTTGAATACAAGAAAAGTAGAATTTTATCACTCAGCTTAGTCGATTATCAATTAAGTGAAAACAATAGTACGGAATGGGTATTTGGAACTGCTTTTCGTAAAAAAGGAGTGAAGCTACCATTTACTATTCCTGGTTTAAACAATAATAAATTAAGTAACGACTTAACATTCAGGCTTGACGTTTCTACGCGTGATATGTTTAATAGTAATAGTAGGTTAGATCAATCCAATGCTTATGGAACGGGTGGTCAAAAAGAAGTAACGCTACAGCCTTCTATAGACTATGTTTTAAATTCCAAAATTAATTTAAAATTCTTCTATGATAGAAGAAAGGCCACTCCTTATATATCTTCTTCACCGCCTATTACCAATACAAGGGCAGGAATAAATATAAGAATTGCGTTATAGCACTTATTTTGAATCTACTATTTAGTTAGTAATTATTTTATGCTTTTTTAAAGGCCCATTTAAACATAATCTTCCAAGTCACTTTCTTACCATATAATAATATACCGGTTCTATAAATACGACCGCTTAACCAAGTGGTAAAAATAAACCCTGCCACTAGGCATAACATACTTAAAGCCAATTCCCAATAAGTAACAGCACTAGGAACGCCATAGGCTACTCTTGCCATCATTACCATAGGAGAACTAAATGGAATCATACTTGCCCAAAATGCAATAGGTGTATTGGGGTTTTGGGTAACCATATTGGTAATGATATAAGAAAAAATAAGTGGCATGGTAATAGGGAACATTAAACTTTGCGCATCCTGAGGGTCTTCGTTCACTGTACTACCCACGGCTGCAAATAAAGCTGCATAAAATAAATAACCTCCTAAAAAATAAAATATAAAGCAAAAAATAATTAAAGGCCAGTTAGCGGTAGCCATCGTATGTTGAAAATCATAAATTCTTTGTGCTGATTCATTGGCTTGCATCATACCACCTGCCATTTGTCCATTGTTTTGTTGTAAAGTTTCTACTTGACTTTGTATATCAGAGGGTAAGAAACCTGCAGCAGCACTAGTCAAACCAATAATTAAAATAATCCATAGTAAAAACTGAGTTAAACCCACGGCGCCAATACCAATAATTTTACCCATCATTAATTCAAAAGGCTTCACACTACTTATTATAACTTCTGCAATACGGTTAGTTTTCTCTTCCATTACCCCACGCATTACCATGGCACCATAAATAAACATAGTCATATATATAAGTAAGCCACTCGCATAACCAATGCCCATGGCTAGGCCTGCATTACTTTCTTTACTAGAACTACCTTTGTCCTCATAGGCTTTTAATTCAGCTACTTGTGAGGCTTTATGTATAGAATCCAAAATATTTTGTTGAATACCTGCATCTTGTAACATTTGATCCTCAATAGCGCTATTAATTCTACTGCTAATACTTTCTTGTAGCATTAAGCCCATCGATTTTTGAGATCTTAGAATATAATCCGATTTTTTTCCTTTTTCAAACTGAGGTAAAATTAAAATATCGGTATAGCCTTTTTGGATATAGTTGCTTGTATCTATATTAGTGGGGAAACTAAAGTTAATTTGATTGGTATTTTTCAAAGAAGTTTTGATATATCCATTAGGGTCTATCACTGCAATTTTTCTGTATTCTACCCCAGAAACAGAGAAGTAGATAGAAGCAGCTATTAAACCCACTATTAATAAGGGGGTTAAAAAAGTTAGGATTAAAAAACGTTTATTTTTTACCCTACTTGAATATTCTCTTTGTATAATTAACCAAGTCTTATTCATCTTAATTTTTTTTAAATATTTTGAAAGGCACGGGCACCTGCATGCGTTCCTTCTACTAGTTTAATAAATATTTCATTTAAAGAAGGCAGTACTTCATTAAATCCAATTAATTCAATTTTTTGCTCAATAATATGCTGAAGTACATTGTTTACTGTATAGCCCTCATTAATTTTTATTAAGTACTTGGCATCAGTATCATTGATAACGGTAAAAATGGCGTTACTACTAATACTTGAACCTGCTTTAATTTCAATGGAGAAATTATTTTCTTTAAACTGTTGCTTAATACCCGCCACAGAGCCGTCTAATATTTTCTTACCCAGGTTGACTAGTACAATATGATCACAAATTTCTTCTACTTGTTCCATGCGGTGGGTACTAAATATAATGGTAGAACCTTTTTTAGCGAGTGCGTAAATTTCATCCTTGATTAAATTGGCATTTAAAGGGTCAAGGCCGCTAAAAGGCTCGTCTAAAATAATTAATTTGGGTTCGTGTAAAACGGTAATTACAAATTGTAATTTCTGACTCATTCCTTTACTCAAATCCTCTACTTTTTTATTCCACCAACTTTCCATCTCAAATTTCTTGAACCAGTACTTTATTTTTTCAGTGGCCTCCGCTTTTGACATACCTTTTAATTGTGCAAGGTATATAGCTTGTTCTCCAATTTTCATTTTCTTATACATACCACGCTCTTCTGGCATGTAACCAATTTTTTCAACATCGAGCATGGGATTAAATGCAGTGCCCTCTAATAATATATTACCACTGTCAGGATAAAATATGCCGGTAATCATACGAAGCAAAGTGGTCTTACCTGCGCCATTAGGGCCCAGTAATCCAAAAATACTTCCTCTTTCAATATCAAAGCTAATATCGTCTACCGCTTTTTGAGTAGCATAATATTTTTTTAAATTTTGTAAGCTTAACAAGGCGTCCATAGTAAGAAATTTATATTTCAAATATAAACCCATTTTCACATTCCCCATTTTAAAATAAGGAAGAGTGGAAATTTAACCTAGGTTTTGTGAATATAATTAGTAGGATTGGGAAAAGAGTTGTCTATCTTCGCAGAAACTTAGTATATATGTTCAATAAGAAAACACTTTATATTTCTCTTGCATTTATTTTAGCAGTAGGCCTTTCTAGTTGGGGTTTTTTAGTGCACCGCACTATTCATCAAATTGCCATTTATAGTTTGCCAGAACCTTTGCAATCTTTTATGCATAAAGAAATGAATAATTTAGTTTCTAATTCTACCAGACCAGACATAAGAAGAAACACCGATAAAACAGAAGCCACTAAACATTTTATTGACTTAGAAGCTTATGGCCCAAATGCAGCAAATAATATGCCCATTAATTGGTCGAATGCAATAAAAAAATACAATCAAGATACCTTGCTTAAATATGGTTATGTACCTTATGTCATTGTAGATCAATTAGAAAAATTAACAAATGCTTTTCGTGCTAAAAACAAAGACAGCATTTTATTTTATGCTGCCGATTTAGGACATTATATAGGAGATGCGCATGTGCCTTTACATACAACACTTAATTACGATGGTCAATTGACTGGACAAAAAGGCTTGCATAGTTTATGGGAATCATTTGTACCTGAATTAAGAATTGATCAGTATCAATTATACAATGCACATAAGGCTACTTATATTAAAAACCCAAGCGAGGCTATATGGATAGATATAAGAGTGGCCGCTGGCTTAGTACCTGAATTATTAGCAATAGAAAAAGAGGTTTCTATTCAGTTCAAGCCTGAAACAAAATACAAAACGCAGATGCGTTATGGTCGTGAAACAAAAGTATACACCAAAGAATTTGCCGAAGCCTATGCGAATGGATTAGGACCTACGGTGAATAAACAATTAATTGCTTCTGCCAATATGATAGCCGATTTTTGGTACACAGCTTGGGTAAATGCAGGCAAGCCTTCTATGACAACGCGTGAAATTTCAACAAATTTAAGTTCAGAATTAAATTCATTTAAAATGAATCATTTAATTAAGGACGATTTATTATTAAGTAAGAAAGAAAAGCCAGAGAATTAGTATTCTTATAGTATACTGGCAATTTGCTGTGCTAGTTTTTGTCCGTCCATTGCAGCACTTACAATACCTCCTGCATAACCTGCTCCTTCAGCGCAAGGATAAAGGTTTTTGATTTGCGGATGATGTAATCTGTCTGCATCCCTTGGAATACGCACAGGCGAAGAGGTTCTACTTTCAGTGGCCACCACAATAGCATCATTGGTATAATATCCCTTCATCTTTTTCCCAAAGGCTTTGAAACCTTCTTGTAAAGTATGGTGTACAAAATGAGGTAGTACTTCATTTAAAGGGGCCGAATGTAATCCTGGTAAATAACTAGCGTCAGGTAAATTTGTAGAAACTTTATTGGAACAAAAATCTATTAATCTTGCAGCAGGTGCTACTTGTAATCCACCACCTACTTTAAAGGCCGCTTGCTCCACTTCTTTTTGAAAGGCTAATAATAATAGTGGATGATTTTCTGGTAAACTGTTTTTATTTTTCTTTAAATAATTCGCAGCAATAGGTACATCTATTTGCACCACCATTCCACTATTGGCATAGGGGTTATCTCTTTTGCTTGGGCTCCATCCGTTCACCACAATTTCTCCAGGGGCAGTGGCGGCGGGCGCGATAATACCTCCAGGGCACATACAAAAACTAAAAACCCCTCTTTCACTTACTTGTTCCACCAAACTATAAGATGCTGGAGGCAGGTTAGGGTCACGCACTAAACAATGATATTGAATAGCATCAATAGCCGACTGGGGATGCTCCACCCTTACCCCTAATGCAAAGGGTTTGGCTTCAATGCTAATATTTTTTTCAAATAACAAAGTAAAAATATCTCGAGCAGAATGGCCAGTAGCTAAAATATAAGCAGCTGCTTTCATTCGATCTCCATCGGCTGTGATAATTTCTTGAATGGTACCATTTTCAATTACAAAGTCCAGTAATTTTTTTTCAAATAAAACTTTACCACCACTTGCTTCAATTTGCTCGCGCATGGCTGTAATAATATGTGGAAGTTTATTGGTACCAATATGCGGATGTGCTTCGTATAAAATATTTTCATCGGCGCCGAACTGATAAAAAATCTTTAAAATTTTATCAATGCTTCCTCTTTTATTACTTCTAGTATATAATTTACCATCGCTATAAGTTCCTGCGCCTCCTTCTCCAAAACAATAATTACTCTCCCGGTTCACTATGCCTTCTTTATTTAAGCTTGCTAAATCACGTCTTCTTGCTCTAACATCTTTACCTCTTTCTATTATAATAGGTCTTAATCCTAATTGAATACATTCAAGGGCTGCGAATAATCCGGCAGGGCCCGCACCAATAATAATGACCTCTTTGGCATGGGAAGGGAGGCTTGGGAAAAGAAGGGGTTCGATAAAGCGTTTGGAAATTGGTTCTTTTATAAAAGCAATTAGGGTAAGGTTCACCCAAATTTGTTGCCTACTTCTAGCGTCAATTGATTTTTTAAGAATTTGGTAGCCTGTAATGGAGCTTTCGGCTTCGCCTGTAATTTGACTGATGGCCTTTAAAAGGCTGGGGCCATGGGCCGATTCGGAGGGGGTAAGTCGTACTTGTATTTCTTTTTGCATGGGTTAGGTTTTTATCCTAAAAAAATGCTGAATAAAAATACGGTAGATAAAGCAAGATGCTTAGTCTACCGTAATGGTATAATAATGCTTATTAGAAGGGCAAATCGTCGCCAGACTCGTTGGTAGGTATGTCAAAATAGGTGCTTGTTTCAGTAGGGGCTGTACTGCCTCCTAAAGCCACTGCTTCCATACGCCAAGCGTCTAAATTGGTGATATAGTTGTCCTTACCCTCTTTATTCCACTTAGACCCCTTAATATTAAAGAGTACTTTTACGGTGTCTCCTAGGTTGAAGCGGTCGGGCATGGTGGTACGGTCCTGAACACATTGGAATTTAACGTAATTTGTTATTGTTTTACCGTTAATGTCATCGGTTTTTTCAACAACAAACTCCCTTGTTTTAAAGGTCTCTTTTCTCTGAATGATTTCGTATTTAGCAATTAATTTGCCGGTTAATTCGTAGCTCATAGTTATGATTATATAGGTAAAGGTAGTATTTAAAGGCCAAATCTAAATAACTGCAACTAAAACCAAATAAGTATTAGTTTTTAAGAAAAAAAATACTTTAAAAAATAAGTGGATAACTCTGCATTTTTAAGAAAAAGGATATATCTTGAACGCCTGATTAGGGGGTATGGAACAAGCGGTTTATAGGGTTTTGGGGACATGTAAAAAAAACCAAACAAAAAAGTTTTTTTTTCAACAATAAGTCGTCATATTCGCATTCCGGTTCACAATTCCTTAATCCAGGGTTGAAGATCAAAAAGTACCTTTTTTAAATTATACAAAGAGCAATAAGTAAGATGGCTAAGAGCGCAGATTTAATTTGGAGTAATTGCTTAAAAATTATTAAGGATATTGTCGAATGGCAACATTTTAAAACATGGTTTGAACCAATTCAACCAGTTGACTTAAAAGACAACGTTTTACTCATTCAAGTTCCCAGCCAATTTTTCTACGAATACATCGAGGAGCACTATGTTAACTTATTAGCTAAGACTTTAAAGCGTGAATTAGGAAAAGAAGCTAGACTAGAGTATCGTATCATGGTCGATAGCGGAAACAATAAGAAAGGTTCAATGGATGTTCCGGCTAGCGGCATGAAAACTTACAATAACAACGAGATGAACTTCCCGTTGGTGATTGACAACCCTGTGAAAAATCCTTTTGTGATTCCTGGGTTGAAGAAAATGCAAATTGACCCTCAATTAAACCATAATTATACATTTGAATCCTTTATAGAAGGGGATTGTAATAGGGTAGCGCGCCGTGCTGGTAAAACAGTAGCTGAAAAGCCAGGGGCTAATTCTTTTAATCCTTTGGTTATTTATGGAGGAGTGGGTTTAGGTAAAACACATTTAGCCCAAGCTATTGGAAATGATGTAAAACGCATTCATCCTAACAAAGTGGTTTTATATGTGAGCTCTGAAAAATTCATTAATCAGTTCCAGGATCATAGTCGCAATAATGCCATTAATGACTTTATTCATTTTTATCAATTAATAGATGTCTTAATTATAGATGATGTTCAGTTTTTTAACAGAGCTGAAAAATCTCAAGATGCCTTTTTTGCCATCTTCAACCATTTACACCAAAGCGGTAAGCAATTAGTTTTAACTTCTGATAAAGCCCCTAAGGATTTAGAAGGTTTACAAGAGCGTTTACTAAGTCGTTTCCGTTGGGGATTAAGTGCCGATATTCAAGTACCAGATTACGATACCCGTATTGAAATTTTGGAAAAGAAAATGAAGGCCGATGGTTTAGACATGCCAAAAGAAGTGGTGAAGTATGTGGCCTACAATATTAACACGAATGTGAGAGAATTAGAAGGTGCTTTGATATCCTTACTAGCACAGTCTTCTTTGAATAAAAAAGAAATTGATGTTGAATTAGCGAAGAAGGTATTACGCAACTTTGTGAAAACAAGTAGTAAAGAAATTACTATCGACGCGATACAAAAAATGGTTTGTGAATTCTTCGAAGTGCCTTATGATAAATTGTTACAAAAAACACGTAAGCGTGAAATTGTACAAGCCCGTCAAATTACCATGTACTTAGCAAAGGCTTTTACAAAGAATTCTTTGAAAACTATTGGAGAGCATTTTGGTGGACGCGATCATACCACGGTTATACATTCTTGCCAAACAGTAAAGGACTTAATGGATACCGATTCTATGTTCAGAGAGAACGTGATGGAGCTTACTCAAAAAGTGCAGTTAGCGGCTATGTAAGAAGCCCTTTGACCACCACAAATTATTAAATAACTATATTCTGGTCCGGAACGAACTTTATTTGAGTTTATTCCGGACTTTTTTTAGGTATTTAAGGCCAAGCTGCTTATTTTTGCAGCCCTCGAAAGAGGTTTTGGAGGAGAGGTGGATGAGTGGCTGAAATCAGTAGTTTGCTAAACTGCCGTACGGGTTAAACTGTACCAAGGGTTCGAATCCCTTCCTCTCCGCTCTCATTTAGTTCTTGGATTAGATATAAAGTAGTAGAATACACCGGAAACAATATTTACTAGGCAACTAGTAATAGGAACGGGAAGTAGCGCAGTCCGGTAGCGTACCTGGTTTGGGACCAGGTGGTCGCAGGTTCGAATCCTGTCTTCCCGACCAACACAAAAAAAGCCCTCATAAACGTCTAATTTTCAGAATGTTTTATGAGGGTTTTTTCTTTAATATCAAAACATACCTCATACCATACCTTTTTCTGTTTTCTTTTCTTATTAAGGGACATTTTGGATTGATGTATTATTAATACATAACTTTAGTAAAATAACGTATAGTGTCCCCCACTTAATTAATAGCTCAAACCAAACAATATGGAAATGAGGGGAAAACATTTTTTTGAATTTTTTAGATTCATTTTTATTGTGACTTTTTTTAGTTTTTGTTCAAAAACTTCAACCACATCAAATAACACCACAACATTACCCATTGCAGTGTCTCCAACTGTACCCACACCTTTACCTAAAATAGTGTATAGTGGTAAAACTTCTTATGCCTTAAAGATACCTCTAAAGGTTATAGATATTGACCCTATAAGAACAACTTTAGGTATAAGGTATATTGGTAAATTTAGTGGAAATAATAATTTAGGTTTTGTTTATGTTGATATGAATAATGATGGGTTAGAAGATATTTACTACACATACGCTTCTGATGGAAATTTTCTAACAAAAGCTAATGTTATTATTAATAAAGGGAATGACAAATACGTGTTAGATGAAAGTATGCTTCCTACCAATTTTCTCGGAACAGCATCAACTCGAAAATCAGTTGTTGGTGATTTTAATAATGATAGTTTGCCCGATATTTTTATGTGTAATCACGGTTATGAAGAACTGTCAAACATTGGTGTAGGAACGTGGTATTTAGAAAATAATTCTATACTCTTAAGCAATAAAAATGGGGCTTATACTTATAAAGTATTTACCGATTTAGGAAAAGCATTTTGGCACGGTGCGGCGAGCGGCGATTTAAATGGGGATGGGAATATGGATATAGTAGTTAGTGGGGGTGGAAGACCAAAAGCATTAT
>ENA-ORCY01000676-ORCY01000676.1-marine-metagenome-genome-assembly--contig:-NODE-676-length-18439-cov-2.983172_pt1 | contig 18439 bp, 19 predicted proteins | sample MGYA00248634_ERZ508507 | MGnify/ENA primary metagenome ERZ508507 (study PRJEB26178, sample SAMN06266269) | marine metagenome | isolation source: Columbia River Estuary | place: USA:Columbia River Estuary... | reverse complement strand
CGATCTTCTTGGGATCGAGATGTCCGAGACGCTCTTTCAGCGTCGCCGGTCCCTTGAAGGCCCACTCCATCGGTACCTGCTGGTCGAGAAGCATGCCGATGAGAAGGGCAGTGCCGTTCGAGTTCAGCAGTTTGTCGGCGGCGGTGTCGCCGTCATGGACTGCAACGCCGACAAGCAGCCCGACATCTTCCTTGCAGGTGGCGCGAACCCTTCTGCTCTTTACGTCAACGAGGGCGGCTTCAACTTTGCGCTTTCGGAAGGCCCCGGGGTCACTGACGTGACCGGCGCTTATCCTCTCGATATCGACGCGGATGGCTGGACTGACCTCTATGTGCTGCGGGTCGGGCCCGACCGCCTATTGCGGGGCGGACCGGATTGCGCCTTTGAGGATGTCACCGACGCATGGGGTTTGCCGCAGGCAGATCGCTGGTCGACCGCCTTTACCGGCTGGTGGGAGGGCGACGGGCGCCCCACCCTCGCTGTTGGACATTACGTTGACCGCGCTGATCCCGAAGGCCCGTTCGAAGCCTGTGACGCCAATACACTGCTGAGGCCCGAGGCAGATGGCTGGCGCGATGAAGAGCTGGAGCCGGGCTTCTGCGCCCTCTCGATACTGGCTTCGCACGATGCGCGGGGCCGGATGACCCTGCGCCTCTCGAACGACCGGCATTACTACGTCCGCGGCGGCTATGAGCAGATGTGGGACATCAATGAACGGCGCTTCCTCACGGAAGAAGACGGCTGGCCGAAGGTCTCGCTTTGGGGCATGGGCATTGCGAGCGCCGATCTGACAGGCGACGGGCGCGACGAGGTGATGCTCACCTCGATGGGCGATCAGCTGATGCAGATCGCCCAAGACGACGGCACCTACAAACCCGCCCCCTTCTCGATCGGCACCTATGCCCAACGCCCTTTCGATGGCTCTGACGGCCGCCCTTCGACCGGCTGGCACGCCCAGTTCGGCGATATCGACAACGATGGCCGACCCGACCTCTTCATCGCCAAGGGCAACGTCGACCAGATGCCCACGAACGCAATGGAAGACCCCAACAACCTTTTGATCCAGCAACCCGACGGCACCTTTGTCGAGAAAGCTGATGTTGCAGGCGTAGCAACCAAGGAGCGATCGCGCGGGGCAGCACTGGCCGATTTCGACGGTGACGGGCGTCTAGATCTGGTGGTCGTCAACCGCCGCGCCGGGGCCGAGCTTTATCGCAACGTCACGCCCGATAGCGGCCACTGGATCGGCGTTGCGATCACACAGCCGGGCGGCAATCGCAATGCGATTGGCGCGGTCGTAACGGTGACCGCAGGCGATTTGCGCCTGAGCCAACAGGTCGTCGTCGGGGGCGGCCACGCAGGCGGGCAGGCCCTACCGCTTCACTTTGGCCTCGGCGCTGCGACCGAAGCCACTATCAAGATCCGCTGGCCAGATCCCGCGCTGCGGCCGGTGTCCGTCACCGTGCCGGTCGATCGCGTGATTGCCATCAGCCGGCAATAGGCCCTAGGGGCGCGGCACCCTGAGGCCACTCGGCACGACTTCGGGCACGCCTAGGCGACCCTCCAAGGCGACCGGATCGCTCAAGCTCTCGAGAAAAGCCATAATGGCATCAATTTCGCCGTCGGTCAGCGAAACCGGTTTAAAAGTCACCGCATCGGAGATTGCCTGTGCCTCGACCGCATCATCCATGATCCGCCAGTCGTTGACGGGAAGTTCGGGCAAAACGACCTGCTCGCGATCATAGCTGGAAAGCGCCGCTTTCGGATCGAGGTGCGCGGTCACAAAGGCGCGCAAATCGGCATAGGCGCCGGAATGGCCCCAGGGGCCGGTCTGCATCACGTTTCGAAGCGATGGGGTGCGGAAGGCGTAGTAATCCTCGGGGTGTCCCGTCACGCGGAAGCGCCCCTCGTCGCGGGCGTGGGTCTCGAACCGGGCGCCCTTGCCTGGCCCGATCTGCGGCTGGCCCATCGCGTGGAAGCCGAAGTCGGTCAGAAGCGGCCCGCTGTGGCAATCGGCGCAGCCCGCATCACCGTAGAAAAGCTGAAGCCCCGCCTCGGCCTCGGGCGACAGGGCGGCCTCGCCGCGCAGACGGGCGTCGAACGGGGATGTATCGGAACGCCACTCTGCCTCCATGAACGCGGCGACCGCGTTGGAGATATCTGTAAAGCCGATATCCGAGGGCGCGTGGATATGGTCATAGACCACCTCGAAGGCGGTGGCATATTCGGGAATAGAGGCGACCCTTGCGGCGATCAGATCCCACGCCCCGCCGGGGCTCGACAAGCGGCCAAGCCTGACGGCCTGAGCAATTTCATTTTCCGAATAGTGGCCGGCCATCTCGTCGGGGCTAAGCACCGGAAACATCGACTGGGCAGAAAGTGGCGAAGCAAAGCCATCGCGCATATCGGCATCAAGCGGCGTGCGCAGGCCGCCGGGGCGGCTCGGGTCGGCCTCGATCCGGCCATCGTGGAAGAGAACCGTGTAATCGATGAGGCCAAGATTGAAGAGCGACTGGGCGTTTCGCGGAACCCGCTGTTCGGGAAGGTTGGCCTGATCGGCGATCCGGCGCGGCCCGAGGCCGGTGCCGCCATCACCGAGCGACAGCGACAGGCCATCCGAGGTGCCAAAGGCCGGATGATGGCAGGTTGCACAGGCGACCTCGCGGTTGCCCGACAGGATCGGATCATAGAACAGGAGTTGCCCCAGCGCGGCCTCTTCGGGCCGGACCGCCGCAAAGTCGGCGTCGGTCAGGGGAGGCGGAAGCTCACCGGCGCCCGCCGCAGAAGCCGCCGCGACAATGCTCGCCAATATCAGGAATCGCACGCGTCACCCTCCCAGATGTTAGCGCCACCATGACGGCAGACCGCGGGCTTCGCAATGGGCAGGCGTTGGCTCTCAGGCTCCGACCGTCTCCCAACCGTTGTGCTTGCCCGCCGCAAAGATCGCGTCGATCACGCTTTGGTTGGCGCGCGAGTTCTCCAGTGTGAAAATCTCGCTCTCTCCGCCTGTGGCGCGATCAGCGAACGCTTTGACCTGAGCCTTGTAGTGATTGAAGCCGCCAAACCGGAAAACCTCCTGCCGGTCATGGCTGGCCGAATTCAGCGTGATCTTGCCGTGGCCATAAAGCCCCGTATTGAATGGCGCGTGGACCTCGATCCAGCCTGTCTCGCCGTGGAACACCATCGTCTGGCGCAGCGCCATCTGGGTCGAGCAATAGAAGGACAGCTCAAAATCGCCAAAGTCTTGCGAGACGCTGGCATAGATATCGGTCCCGAACTGCGAAGAATATTCGACACGGGCGCGGACGCGCCGAGGCTCTTGGCTTGTGACGATACGGGTCGTGACCGTCGGATAAACCCCGATATCCTTCAAGACACCGCCGCCCAGCTCGGGGATGTTCCGCATGTTCGAGGGATCGTTGTTGAAATAGCTGAACGCCCCCTGAACCTGACGCAGACGTCCGATCGCACCGTCCTCGATCAGTTCGCGCACCTTCCACCACTGCGGGTGATAATAGACCATGAAGGCTTCGGAGATAAGAACCCCGCTCGTGTCACGCGCGGCGATCAGCGTGTCGATCTCGCTCGCCTGCGCGGCGATGGGCTTTTCGCACAGGACGTGCTTGCCAGCCGCGGCGGCCTTGGCCGACCATTCGAAATGCTGCGAGGTGGGCAGCGGGATATAGACGCCATCAACAGCATCGCTCGCCAACAGCGCCTCATAGCTGCCAAAGGCATGGGGCGCACCGAAACGGTCGGCAAGGCTCCGCGCGCGGGCAACATCCCGGCTGGCGACTGCCGTCAGGACGCAATTTCCGGCATCAGCGATGGCCGGCAAAACCTGCTCGCGGCCAATCTTGGCGGTTGAAAGCACTCCCCAGCGGAACATAACATTTCTCCTTGGCAGACTGGCTCTGGCACCTACCAGAGACAAGGCGGCAGTCAAATGCAGTCCGACGGCAATAGCAAGGTATGCCATGAAATGGGTCGGGGGGGTGATGCCGCGCTGTCAGAAAGTTTCAGCCTGGCCCTTGTTTTGGGCGCAAGCAGGATTGGCATTTGGAACAGCGGCGCGGTTGAGATTCCAGTTGGCAGAGGAGCCGAAGTGACGCTCTGAATTGAAATGGTTGAGAGGAGGGTTGTGAATGGCGGCAAATCGCTGGGGCATTCATACCCGTCTCAAGCGAAGCTCCTCTGACAAGGCCTTCACAAAGCGTTTTGATCCGGTGGGACGAACACTGCGTACCTCGTTTGACGGGTGCAGGCCAAAGTTGACCATCTGGAGCACCCCCTAGAAGCGGCCGGGGTGTAGCAAGTGAACCAAAGTGCACGACAAAGGTCCCCACTTTTCGGTTACGCGACTTTCGCGGGGCTGGTCGCTGCGGTTGGCATCCCACTCTACATCCATCTGCCCGCCTTTCTCGCTCAGAGATACGGCATCGCTTTGGATACGTTGGGTGCGCTGCTACTGTTGCTCCGCCTTCTGGACTTTGCTCAAGATCCTGCCTTGGGGTGGGCATTGGCGAGATATGCCCGTCACCGAGCCGCAATCACGTTCACCACACTCATAATACTTGGCGTCGGAGTGCTTGGGCTTTTTGGCCTTACCGCGCCGTTTTCCCCGATAGTTTGGGTCGCCTGCTTCCTGATCCTCACCTTTACCGCTTACTCTCTCCTATCAATTGTCATCTACTCGGAGGGCGTCGAGAGAGGGGCCCGCGAAGGTCATGTTCGCGTCGCTATTTGGAGAGAGGCAGCCACCCTTCTGGGGATCACAGCAGCGTGCATTTTGCCGTTTGTACTGCCAGGCGATGGTTACCTAGGGTTCGCGGTCATCTTTGCCGCCGCAGCGATTTTGGTCGCCTTCATCGTGCCTCGAGGGCTGAAACCCGTTTATTCGCCTGCCGGAACCATTCGGGGCTTCCTATCGGATCGCACAACGCGCCGCTTTCTCTTGTTGGCCTTTCTCAACGCCACACCCGTTGCGATTACCTCGACGCTCTTCATTTTCTTCGTTGAATACAGGTTGGAACTTCCGAGCTTCGCAGGCGTCTTTCTGCTGGTATTCTTCTTCGCTGCAGCAGTCTCGACGCCAGTTTGGAAGTTCGTGGCAGGCAGGGTGGATCCGATCAAAGTTCTGGCAACCGGGATGACGATCTCGATTGCCGGTTTCATTTGGGCCTCGCTTTTGGGGCCCGGTGACGGCCTGCAATTTGCCTTGGTCTGCATCGTATCGGGGGCAGGCTTGGGGGCGGATCTACTTCTGCTTCCTGCCCTTTTCTCTGAACAGCAAGCCAAGCGGCAACGCGATGCCTCTTTGGCGTTTGGTTTCTGGAACTTTGCCGGCAAGGCCACTTTGGCGATCTCGGCGGGGATTGTCCTGCCGCTCCTTGAATGGTCGGGTTTTGAAGTTGGCGCCGCGCTCGAACCTTCGGCCCTTGCGATGCTTGGCCTCCTCTATGCTGTCGTCCCGTCAATACTCAAAGCCATCGCGATCGTCGTCCTGCTATTCGTCCTTGGCCCAATTCTCGAAGAGAAAACTTCACAGTGATCCATCGGCAGAAATTGTCCGTAATCAAATCAAAGAGGGTCACATGAACAAACTTCTTCCCAGAGCTCTTTCGTTGATTGCCATGGCGACGTTTGCGCCGGTAGCGAGCGCAAATACCGCCAACTTCGCGTCTGGTTCCTACATTGCGTCACCGGAACGCATCGGCTCGGCTGAACTTCGCTGGCTCGGCATCAAGCTCTATAAGGCCGATCTTTATACTGAGAGAGGCGAGGATTTCGATTGGAGCCGGCCGTTCCAACTCGATCTGACCTATCAGCGAGAGTTCAGCGGGCCAGCGTTGGTCAAGGCGACACTCTTCGAAATCGAGCGGGTAGAGGGCGGCTTGCCGGATGGCGATGAAATCAAGGCGAAGCTTGCCGAGTGCTTTCGGGACGTGAAACCTTCGGACAGGTATTCCGCGGTCGCCGTAGGCGCGAATGCGGTCAGGTTCTTTCTGAACAATGAAGAAACCTGCCTGCTCGAGCATGACAAAATAAGAGCGCGGTTTCTGGGAATATGGCTTTCCGACAGCTCAAGAGAACTTGCAGCAAGCCAGGCGCTTAGAGGTCTTGACTAGAATGGACATCATCATTGCAGGCACTAGCCGTGCCTTGGTCACACCCCCACAGACGATGAGGACGAAAATGCGAAGAGTCATACTTGGAGTTTCCGCCTTGGCGCTCGTCGCCGCCTGCACCGGCAAACCCTCTTTCGAAGATCGCCCGCTCTCAGATCGGGACTTCAATCTCGAAGAATTCTTCGAAGGCAAATCCAGAGCCTACGGGCAGTTTCAGGACATCTTCGGAACAGCGCGGAGAAGTTTTGTCGTGGACATCTCGGGCGAATGGGACGGAAAGATTCTTCAGCTGACCGAAGACTTTATCTACGAGGACGGTTCAACAGAACAACGTGTCTGGACCTTGACCAAAACGGGCGAAGACACTTGGACCGGGACCGCACCGGGCGTCTTTGGCGAAGCTAGCGGTCAAGAGGACGGCGACCGATTCAATTGGAGTATACAATCGATCTGCCAATCCCATCGGCAGACGGAACAACTGATACAATGAAAGTAACCTTTGACGATTGGATGTGGCTGATCGCGGACGACCGGGTGTTCAACAAGGCCTACATGAGCCGCGCCGGCATCACGATCGGCGATGTCTCGATCATGTTTGAAAAGCTGTAGCAAGGGCTGTTGTGCAAAGCGCCTGCGCGTGGATTGCTTTGTTTCGGGCGATCCACAACGGATGGGCGTCGGTCGGTCTAGTCGACCCGAACCATGACTTCGTTTCTGCGCAAGAAAGGCGGCGTGAACGGGCCGTTATAGGTGGCCCTGATCGGAGCGGATGTAGGATGAATTCCATCTTCGCTCAATCGTTCGAGCAACTCCGCTTTTGCAAACTCATAGTTCCGCCGATTGGCGCGCCCGGAATAGCCGCGCACCGCATAAAGCCCGCCAAAGACTTGGACAATGCGGACGTTTGGGTCCGTGGGCATTGGCGCCGTTTCAATGGTGTAGGTAGACGGCAAGAAGAATTGCATGGTCGCGGCACCGTCATCAATCGACTGCGCAACCGGCACCGTCATCGCAATCCTCTCTGGCTGTGCGACAGGAACGGTCATGTTGATTCTTGCCGATGATCGGTTAGCGCCAGAAATATAGCGAAACAACTTGCCGAATGCGCCGTCCTCGTTCGATGACTGCTGGACTTGCGCAGCGAGCCTGTCGCCGTAGCGACGCAGCTCGTAGCCTTTGGCGACCGCAACAGTTTCGTATTGGGGTTCTTCGTAAGCCATTTGTCTTCCGCCCAGTTACACAGCTTCACTGAGGCCCTCGTTGCCCCATCTGGAAAATGCGATCGCCTAGCGCGCCTCCAGCCAATTTCGCATCCATTCGATTTCGGAATCTTGCGCCACGATTATCTGCAGGGCAAATTCCCGCACCAACGGGTCTTTGCCATGTTCAAGGACGACCTTCGCCATTTCGACCGCAGCTGCATGGTGCGGGATCATGCCCAGAATGAAGTCGAGATCCGGATCGCCCGTGAACTCCATGTTCATTTCTTGGTGCATCTTTGCGTTGATTTCGGCATAGGCGCGCGTAGCCATCGAAGGCTCTACTGCGGCCTCCGCCATGTTCCCGTGATCATGTTCGGCAGAAGAATGGTCCATTTGTTGCGCAACCGCAGGAAGGACCAAAAGACCGGCGGTCGCCGCCAAGAATAACTCTCTCATAGTCGTCTCGCACACTGGGTGTTTTGCACTAGATACGATTTGGAGCCATGTATTGGATCAAAGTTCGTTTTCCCGGTTGACACCATTGTTGTGTGACCGGCGCCGCGCTGAACCGGTCGCATTGCTGTTCTGGCCGACGCTTTGAGGGACATAAGCGGACACTCTCGCCCAATCATCTTCGATCGGGCGAGCGGGGTTCGCCTAGCCAGGTCATCTCATCCTGGGCACTCGAGCCTAAACCTGAGAGCGATGGGGGTTCGAATGGTTTGGGCTATCGGGCATGGCGGTTCGGACCAAGCTCACCCCCTGACCGCCTCCATAAACCTTTCGCGGATCATGATCGGGTTCTTTGTAATCACCGGCACCTGCACGTTTCCGCTTTGGCACTTGGAAACGATGATGGTCATGCGCCGCGCGGCAAGCGCCTCTTTGACAGCTTGCGCTGTCTCTTCGGCGGACACCTCGACCACATTCTCGCATCCGCAAGCGGTGGCAACAGCGGCGAGCGATGTCTTTTTGCCGGCATAGGTCGCCTGATCGCCCGTCGACCCGTAGGATCCATTGTCGATGATCAGTAGAATGAAGTTATCCCGCGGGTTGTTGGCGATGGTCGAAAGTGTCGCGAGATTGGTCAGAACCGACCCATCGCCGTCAATTGAAATGACAGGTTTGTCTTGCACAAGCGCGAGACCAAAACCGATTGACGAGGCCAGGCCCATCGTCCCGAGCATATAGAAATTGGTGCCACGATCATCGAGCGCGTGGAGCTCCTGGCTCGGAGAGCCGATATTGCAGACCACCAGCTCGTCGGAGATCACCGGAAGCAGTGTTTTCAAAACCTCGTAGCGGATCATTGCGCGGTCCTCCAGAATGTGGCGTCGGTCAGGATGGCAACGGGTTTGCTGCACATCTGGGTGTAGCTCAGAATTCCCGGCAGCTCTTCTACGTCGGAGGCCTTGTGGAAGTGATAGGTTGGAATATGCAGCTGGTTGAGGATCGCCTTGGTGTGAAGCGCCATCTCGACCTGACAGGCCACTGGCTCGCCTACTTCGCCACGATAGGAAATCAGCATTGGCAGCGGGATCTGGTAGAACTGGATCAGCGTCGCGAGCGTGTTGACGACAACCCCCAGCGCGGTGTTCTGCATGATGATCGCCGGCCGCGAGCCACCCAAATAGGCCCCCGCGCAAAGGCCCATGCCCTCGTCTTCCTTGTTTGACGGAACATGAAGGATCTGCGGTGTTTCGTTGAGAACCTCGATCACCCCTGCAAGCTGTTTGCAGGGCACCGAGGTCACGAAATCTATGCCGGCCCCGGTGAGGTCGGATATGATCTGTCTGTCTATGGTCTTGGCCATGATGTCTCCTATTGTAGCCGGTCCAGCACGAGATCGGCGATCATCTTGCTGACGCGGGTATTGCTGTCATCGGTAACCCCGGCGATATGCGGGGTGAGAATGAGATTGCCGATCCCTCGAAATATTTGAGCGGCTTCCGCGGTGAGGGGTTCGGTCTCAAATACGTCGAGCGCGGCGCCGCCAAGGCGGCCGTCGCGCAGCGCCGAGGCGAGCGCGTCTTCATCAACCACCCCACCACGCGCCGCATTGATCAAAACAGCCCCTTCGCGCATCTGCGTAAGGCGTGCTGCGTTGATCATGTGATGGGTCTGGGGCGTGAGAGGAACGTGCAGGCTGATTACGTCCGAGCCCCCAAGCACATCGTCGAAGGACAGACGCTCGATGCCTGTCCATGCCGGATCGTCCTGAGAGACGATCGGATCGAAAGCGCAGACCTCCATGCCGAGAGCTTTTGCCAACCGCGCGGTTTCGCGGGCAATGGCACCAAACCCCACGAGGCCGAGCTTTCGGCCGGCCACCTCGCGGCCCGAGCACTGGCTGCGCGGCCATGCGCCGGCCTCCATCGCATTGCGGGCCAGATAGGCGTTTCGCAGAAGAACGAGCGCATTGGTCACCACGTATTCGGCAACCGAAAGCGTGTTGGCCCCTGTCGCAGGGATGACCTCGACCCCCGCCCCTCGGCAGGCGTCCAGATCGATATTGTCGAGGCCGACCCCAAGCCGCCCGACAACCCGCAAATCAGGCGTGGCAGCGATCAAGGCCGCGGTTACCTTTGTCCGGTTGCGGACAATAAGCGCCCGGACACCGGCCATCAGGGCCGGGATTTCGGCTTGGCGATCGGCCAAGTCGGGCGCGTAGGTTGTCGGATGCGCGGCGCTCAACCGCTCCACTTCGCTTTCATCCATGAATTCGGTGATCAGGATCATGCTTTGAGCCCCGCCAGACAAACGTATTTGGTCGAGAGGTAATCCTCGAGGCCCTGACTTCCGCCCTCTTTGCCCATTCCGCTTTCTTTCAGGCCACCAAACGGCGCCTCGACCGTGGTGATCAGGCCCGAATTGATGCCGATAAGGCCATATTCCAACCCGTCATTAAGGCGGAATGCCCTCCCTAGATCGCGCGTATAGGCATAGGCGGCAAGGCCGTATTCGGTCGCGTTGGCGGCTGAAATGGCCTCCTCTTCGGTCGAAAACTTGAAGACGGCCGAGAGCGGGCCAAAAATCTCGTCGGTCGCGAACTGCATGGCGGAGGTTGCGCCGGTGATGACAGTTGGCTCGAAGAATGTGCCGCCATTTCCGTGCCGTCGCCCGCCTTGAACGATCTGTCCGCCCTTGGCGACCGCATCGGAGATCATGGCTTCAACCTTCTCGACCGCGGCCTCGTCGATGAGTGGACCTTGCTGCACGCCCGGCTCCGCCCCGTTGCCGACGACAAGTGCGGCGGTCGCGGCCTTTAACCGTTCAACAAAGGCATCGTGAATCCCTGCCTGCACATAGAACCGGTTGGTGCAAACGCAGGTCTGCCCCATGTTGCGGTATTTGGCGATCATCGCCCCCTCGACCGCCGCATCGAGATCGGCGTCGTCGAAGACGATGAAGGGCGCATTGCCGCCAAGCTCCATCGACAGTTTCTTCACGGTGTCGGCTGATTGCCGGATCAGCGTCTTGCCCACATCGGTCGAGCCGGTGAAGGTCACTTTCCGCACATCAGGGCTGGCCATGATGGCGCCGCCGATGGCGCGGGCCGAACCGGTCAGGATGTTGACCACGCCATCGGGAAACCCGACGTCCTGGATCAGCTTGCCCCAGGCGAGGCCAGAATAAGGTGTCGCAGTCGCCGGTTTGGCAACCACGGTGCAGCCCGCGGCAAGCGCTGGCCCCAGCTTCCGCGCGAGCATCGACGAGGGGAAATTCCACGGCGTGATCGCGCCGACGACGCCGACGGGATGATGCGTCACCAGAAGCCGCCGGTCGCCGGTCGGAGCGGGGACAATCTCGCCCTTGGTGCGGCGGATTTCCTCGGCAAACCAGCGGATATAGGCCGCGCCGATGGCGATCTCGCCGCGCGCTTCGGCAAGGGGTTTGCCCTGTTCGGCGGTCAAAAGGCCGGCAAGCGCCTCTTGCTGATCCAAGATCGCATCATGGAGCCTATGCAAAAGGCCAACCCGAAAGCCGAGGTCTGATTTCGACCAACTCTTGAACGCAGAACTGGCCGCGGCGATGGCGCGATGCGTCTCGTCGGCGCCGCTGTCGGGAACGTGGCCGATCACCTGTCCTGTCGCCGGGTTTGTCACAGCGATGGATTTCCCACTGTCTGCCGTGACCCATTGTCCGCCGATCAGATTGGACTCGATCAAGAAGCCGCCGAAATTGCTCATGGGGTGTCCTTTGTGAAAACGTATTGGGTGTGCTGGACGTAGTCCTCGCCCGGTACAAGAACCGCCTGAGGAAACGCCGGGTGGTGGTTTGCGTCGGGCCAGACCTGCGGCTCAAGGGCGATGCCGCAGGAGGCGCCCATCTTGGCGCCACCATGGCCGGGGACGGCGATATTGACGCGCGAACCGTCATAGACCTGAAGCCCCGGCTCGGTCGTGCGAACTTCGAGCGAAACGCCGGACGCCTGATCCGTTAGCCATGCCACGGGGCGAATGGCTCCGCGAGCCGCCGCAAGGCAGAAGTTGTGGTCAATCGGGCTGCCATCGCTGACGGGCCGGCATTCGCGAAAATCCATCCCGGTTCCGCCAACGGGGCGGATCTCACCGGTCGGGATCAGTTCATCGTCGACCGGCAGATAGGCGTCGGCAGCGATACGCATGAGGTAGGAGCCGACATGGTCGCTGCCGAGATTGAAATAGCTGTGGTGGGCCATGTTGCACAGGGTCGGCGCATCCGTCCGAGCGTGCATCACGACATCAAGAATCCCGCCCTCGCACAACGAATAGGTCACAGTTGCGTCGAGTTGCCCGGGATAGCCCATTTCGCCATCCTCGAGGGAAATGGCGAATGTGACCGAGGCTGCGCTATGATCGGCAACCGCCCAAAGACGCTTGCCCATGCTGACAAGGCCGCCGTGGAGCGAATGCTTGCCGAGGAAATTTGTGTCGAGCTGATAAGTCTTGCCTGCCAATTCAAGGTGCCCATCGCGGATACGGTTGGCACAGCGGCCCGCTGTTGCGCCGAAGTAGGGCGAGTGGGTGAGATAGGGGGCAAATTCGGGAAAGCCCAGGACGAGGGGTTTGTCGTGGCCCTCCAGACGCAAATCCTGAACGACAGTGCCATAGGTCAACACGTCGGCAGTCAGGCCACCGCCTGATATCCTGAGCCTTTCGACGGGCCGGCCATCTGCGAGCGCGCCGAATGCGGTCATGCCGCACCCCGGATATCGACGGCCCGTCCGGTCCGCGCGCTTTCCTCGGCGGCCTCACCGACGATGACCGACCATAGCCCGTCATGCAGGCTCACTTCCGGGCTGCCGCGGCCTGTCTGAACCAGATCCTTGAAACGCTGATGCTGGAAGAAGGTCGAGCCATGATGATCACCCGCCGCGAGGATGCTGTGATCCACCTCGACCTCTTCGCGGACCACCTCTTTGCTGGCGCGGTGCGAGATTTCGATTTCCGAAGCGCGCTCTTTGCCATCAACCGAAAAGCGGGCCGGACCCGGCACCTTGGCATCGACGCGGCCTTCTGCGCCGGTAATCGAAATCACCTCCTGCCAATATGAACCTTCGGCAAACATGCACAGATCAAGCATTCCCCGCGCGCCGTTTTCAAACTCGACCGTCACAAAGGCATTGTCGATGATATCGGGTTTCTTGCCGTCATAGCGTTCGTCACGGTGGTTCACATCCGCCGCCGCCGAGGCATAAACCCGCACCGGATCACTTTCGAGCGTCAGGCGCATCAAATCCCAGAAGTGACAGCATTTCTCGACCAGTGTGCCGCCGGTTCGGGCGCTGAACCGGTTCCAGTCGCCCACCTTGGGCAGAAACGGAAACCTGTGCTCTCGGATCGCCATCATGCGCGGCGTTCCAGTCGTCCCTTTGCGGATCTCGGCCAGAAGGCGTTGAACCGGTGGCATATAGCGATACTCCATAGCCACCCAGACCGGAGCGGCGCGGCTTTCGGCCTTGGCCAGAACCTCGCGGCAATGCGCCGAGGTCGTGCACAAGGGCTTTTCACATAGAATGGGAAGCGGCGTTCGCAGAATGTCCATCAGGATCGCATGGTGCGTGTCGTTGGGGGAGACGATCACTAGGGCATCAAGATCGCCCTTGGAAATCATTTCTTTGTAGTCAGCGTAGGGCTTGGCCGTTCCCCCCGAGGTTTGCACCGAAAGGGCGCGCATCCCTTCATCGGGATCGGCGACGGCGGCGACCTCGCACCCTCCAAGGAGGTTGATATTGCGGATATGCTCCTGCCCCATCATTCCAGAGCCGATGAGGCCATAGCGGATTGTCATTTTCAGATCTCCAGAAGCGGGAGGTTGAGGGCGCCCGCCACGCCACGCAGCGCAGAGCGGTGATCGCCGTAGGCCAGCGCCATGTGATGTTCGAGCCCGCTGTCGATGATATCGCCTAGAACAGCGCCGGCGGGTCGCTCGAACCGGATCACGCCGGAAGTGCCGGTAAAGGCCATGGGCCGGCGCAACATTTCACCGAAACTCAGGATCATATGCGGGCGATTATGGGCCTGAGAGATACGCACCAGCGTCACAGGCCCGGGCCGAAGCGGGAATTGATACAAAAGCGGCTGTTTGCGATTGGTGTGGATCGTCGCTTCGGCAGGCGTTTCGGGATCGCGCATCGACAGAGGCGCCTGACCACAATGCCAGACAACGCCGGTGTCATCGGCGCTGTCCATGTCAACCAGATCGGTCAGGAATACAGGCGCCTGCGCCGTTTCCAGAAGGATCAGCTGTGTCAGCGCGCCATAGACATCCGCCTCGCAAGCGCAAGGCACCCGCCCCTCGCCCATCATCGCCGCAGGGCCGCAAACCGCGCCGCCATATTCGGTAAAGGTTTCGGGCCAGCACCGGATCGCAAAGGCGTCATACCCGCCGCCCGAGCGCAAGTTATCCAGCCCGAGCTTGAGGCGAAGCGAACGGTCGAGCTGGTCCTGATCGACCTCGGCCAAGCCGGTCACATCGGATGCAACCTGTTCTTTGAGCAGTGATGTAGCGCTTCGATCTGCTATTCTCGCTTCAGAAAAGAGAGTTTCCAGCTCCAATTCGTCCACTTGAACTCCGGCCAGCGAACGCAAGGCATCAGGATTGTAATCGCAGGTCTGAAACCCCGCCGGCCGCTCGCCTATGCGGGCGATCCGCCGGCCTTGCACAGCCTTGGCGACTCGTTTCCCAGCATCGGTCGCGGGTGGTATTTGCGCGGGCATCAGCGGCGAGACGAGCCGCTTTCCCGCAAGCATATCTTCCAGTTTCCCCGAAATGTCGCCCTCTGGCTCAGCATAGAGCCACGAAAACGGCCTGTCGTTGAGACCAAGCGCATGAGAGGCCAGATTGAGCCCGCAAAAGGAATTCAGGCGCAAACGCCCACCGGCTCTCGGCTCGGGGATCGACCAGATCGACAGAGGAAGTGGAAAAGCCGCGCCAATCGCAACAGCCATCGAGGCATCGGTAAAGGTTACTTGGAGGATCAGGATCTGATCGACCCCCTCGGCGGCAAGCTCCGACATCGCCGCACGCGTCGCAGCTTCGTCAAAAAGCAGCGCACGCGGCCCCATCACCGCGTGGTCGCTCGCGTCAAGCACCGCCAGCATTGCCGAGAGCTTCTGATTGGCGAAATCGACATCGAATGTCGGGCGCCCAAGCGGCAAGATGCCGATCTTCATGTCAGCCTCCGAAGCCCGAATAGTGATGCCGGAACCCAGCATCGGCCGGCCGGAAAACGGCCCCGCCTGATCCATAGCACGGGTGTGCCGACCAGTTGGTCGCCGTGGCATCGGCTAGGGCGCTGATATCGGCCATATAGTCGGCGGCTTGGCCAATCAGGCCCGCCTTGATCGCCGCCCAATCCGGGTAGGCGTTGAACGCATCGAGCCAGATCGCCCTCCCCGCGAGAAAGCCCGACGCCCCCGCCGCGAAGGCGTGCTCAAGGACGGCGCGGAACTCGGATTTGCCGGCCCCAGCCGACAGCATCACCCAAGGCCGACCAGCCAGCCGCCCCATCTCATCAAAGATGGCTTGAACCTCGGCCGACCCGTCGGCATCGCGTGCGCTGACCGGACTTTCGAGTTTGAAAACATCGACGCCATAATCGGGCTTGGCGAATTCTTCGACCGAGGCAAGAACATGGTCGGCTTTCTTGCCCTTCATCTCGACATAGTCCTTGGTCTGATCGGCATCGCCAGCCAGCGGATAGACCAGAAGCTCGAAAAGGAACGGGATATCGTGCCGCGCGCAGTCTTCGCCGATGCGCTTGACGTAATCCTGCTGGGCCGTGTTCACAGAAGCCTCCGCATCCGGCCGATACCAGGCAAGGACTTTGACCGCATCGCCGCCCATTCGCTTGATTTTCTCGACCGACCAATCGTCGATGTTCGAGCTTAGTCTGCCGCCCGGAGTTTCACGGAAGATGCTATCCTCCAGCGTTATGATCAGCCCCTTGGCGGGCGAGAGAATGTCGATCGCCTTTGGGATTGCATAGTGGGGATCGAGAAGCATCGCCGTGCTTTGCGCCTGAAGGGTTTCCACCAAAAGGCGCTTGAACTTGGCGACCTCTTCCCAAGGCGCGGTCTCGACACCGTGATAGGCCGCGATCGGCCCTTTGATCGGCGGCCGCTGATCGACAGCCGTCATCGTGAAGATACCATTCTGGTCGGCCATGCGGCGCAGGCCCCAGAGTTTTCCTGGAGAGAGCTCCATCATCCGTCCTCCTTCATTAAAGTGTCGACCGTCGCCCGGCTCGGGCAACCTGCCCGCCCTCCCAGCGTCGTGCATTTCAGTGCGGCAGTAATGTTGGCAAAGCGGATCGCGGTCTCTTCATCGCGCCCTTCGGCCAAAGCGAGCGCAAAAGCACCGTGCCAGACATCGCCTGCCGCCAGTGTATCGCGAACCAAGACTTTGGGCGGCAGGGTTTGAACGATCTGGCCGTCTTTCAGGTGAAACGTTCCTGCCGCGCCATCGGTGACGCAAACCCACCCCGGCAAATAGGTATCTGCCGCGATGAGCCCGGCTTCGATCTTCGACTCGCCCGTAAAATCAAGCAGCCCGTCGCGCGAAAAGGCCACATGGCTGGCACCGACAAGGGCCGCCGGGTCCATCGGCGCTTCGGCATCGACAACCCCCGGAACCCCCCATTCCGCGGCCAGCGCGAGCGCCCGTTTCGCCCCCTCGCTCCAGCGGGTATCGGCCAATACTGCGCCCATGCGCGGCGCTTGCGCGATCCATGCGGTTTCAGAGGTCAGACCTTGCCCGCGGAAATTCATGATCTGCCGTTCTCCGGCATTATCGACATAGACCGAGCTGAACGAAGAACGTGCCCCCGACGTCCGTTGCACCAACGCACAATCGACGCCCTCGCGCCCGAGATCCTCGACGATCATCTCGCCAATCGCGTCATCGCCCAAACGCGCGCCCAGGACGGCCCGCCCACCCAAGCGTGCGATGGCAACCGCAGCATTGGCGGCACAGCCTCCGCCGACGATCTCGGCGGTTTGGGCGCGATATTTGGTGGGCTGACTGGGCAAGGTATCGACCGCGAAAACGAAATCGACGACTGCAACACCTATCACAAGAACCCCGGCCATCACTGCACCTCCAGACCGGATGGGACGGCATCCGGACGCCCAAGCCTGCCTTTGACGGAGCCACTACCCGTTAGTGTTTCGAGGAATGCGACCAACTCCGCGACCTGAGTTTCGTCCAGCGTTACCGGTGTGATATCGAGGCGGCTCGCGAGCCGCGCTCTTTCCTGACTGTCCTCGAAGGAAACAAAATCCTTGTACTCGATCCAAGGGGCGGAAGGCAGAATTGCCTCGTCCCTCTGCCAGGCGGCGAATGCCCCGCGCGGATCAAGGTGATGGCGGACGATCCCCTCCAGTGTTCGATAGGCCCCGTTGTGCCCATATGGGCCGGTCAGGGCCACATTTCGCAGGGACGGGGTTCGGAACCGATAGGCATCGTCAAGCCGATCCGAGACAGCCATGTGCCCGACATCGCGCACAATGGAATCCCATTGCCGGGTCCGGCCGGGGCCGAAGTGGGGCAACATCAATGCATAGAACCGCTGGTCGGTCAGAAGCGGCCCGGAATGGCAACTGACGCACCCCGCCTCGCCGTAGAAAAGCTCGAGCCCTGCCTGCTCGGTCTCGTCGAAAGCGTTGGCATCCCCCGCCAAATAACGATCGAACCGGCTGTCGAAACTTTGGTATTCGCTGATTTCGAAGGCGGCGAGCGCATTTGCGATATGAACAATGGTGATGTCGTCGGGCGTGCTGACATCCTCGAAGGCTTCGACGAACATCCGGCCATATTCAGGTATGACCCTGACCCTTTTCGCAAGAATGGGCCAGACCGCGTCGATCCGGTCATAGGCAGCACCCGCCACTTCGTTTTCGACCGGGTCTCCGGCCATTTCGAATTGCGATGTGAGCGGAAATAGCGCCTGCACGGCCAGAAGCCCCGAAAGACCTTCGGGAAGCCACTCCTGCGCCGGTGTATTGAACCCGTTGTCGTATATGTCGGAGCGGGTAACACGCCCATCGTGGAACATCACAGAAACCTCGCGCGCGCCGAGGTTCCAGAGGGCCGGTGCGTTGCGCGGAATGCGCTTGCGGATACGGTCCGGGCCCGAGCCCGTGGTGCGTTTGGGGCCAATCCCTACCCCACCTTCGCCAACGCCAAGGCTCAGGCCATCGGAGCTTCCATGATCTGAATGATGGCAGGTTGCACAGGATATGTTCTGGTTGCCCGACAGAATTGGATCGTAAAACAAAAGCTGCCCGAGCTTTGCCTGCATGGGGTCGAAAGCGTCGAAATCAGAGGCTTGCAACGGCGCCGGAAGATCGGTTGCATAGGCAGGCGCGCCAAATGCAAGCGCCAGAAGAAAGGTGATCCCATGAGACAGTTTGTAACCGCGATCGCGCTCTTTGTGGCTGGGCCGGCCCTCGCTGAGATCGAGACGGCGCGAGATTTCATGGACGCGGGAAACTACGCGGCGGCGATGGAAGAGCTTTTGCCTGCGGCCAACTCTGGCAATGCCGAGGCCGAGGAATTGATCGGTGTGATGTATGCGCTCGGACTTGGCGTTGCGCAGGACGATCAGCGGGCCTTTGAATGGTA
>ENA-ORCY01000666-ORCY01000666.1-marine-metagenome-genome-assembly--contig:-NODE-666-length-18855-cov-2.428054_pt1 | contig 18855 bp, 17 predicted proteins | sample MGYA00248634_ERZ508507 | MGnify/ENA primary metagenome ERZ508507 (study PRJEB26178, sample SAMN06266269) | marine metagenome | isolation source: Columbia River Estuary | place: USA:Columbia River Estuary... | reverse complement strand
ACCTGTAATGAAATTGACAGGTGACATCATGATCTCTAGAGATGACAGTGCCATGAATATGACACTTTCAGTCGCAACTTATGACAAACTTTCTTAATATTTTTCAGGCACGATCATGTCTCCGGGAACAGGATTGCGAATGTAGTCTGGGTTTCTAACGCGGGCAGGTAATTCAATTTCTGCGTGCGTCACCTCGTGGTAATTGAATTGTCCCAAAAGGTGATCAATGCAGTTCAAGCGCGCTCTTTTTTTATCGACGGCTTGAACCACCCACCAAGGTGCTTCAGGAATGTGCGTGCGCTCAATCATGGTTTCTTTGGCGCGCGTGTAATCTTCCCAACGCCTGCGGCTTTCCAAGTCCATTGGGCTAAGCTTCCACTGTTTGAGAGGGTCGTGTATTCGGCCTAGAAAACGTGCATGCTGTTCATCGTCAGTGATTGAGAACCAGTACTTGAGAAGTGTGATGCCACTTCTTGCAAGCATTTTTTCAAATTCTGGCACTGTGCGAAAGAACTCCTCGTACTCTTCGTCGGAGCAAAATCCCATGACTTTTTCGACACCGGCACGGTTGTACCAACTCCGATCGAACAACACGATCTCACCAGCTGCTGGCAAATGCGAAACATACCGCTGAAAGTACCACTGGGTTCTTTCACGGTCGTTGGGTGCTGGCAATGCTGAAACACGACAAACACGAGGATTCAGTCGCTGCGTAATGCGTTTGATTACGCCACCTTTGCCAGCCGCGTCACGGCCTTCAAACAAAATGACAACTTTTTGCTTGGTTGCAATAACCCAGTCTTGCAACTTAACCAACTCCCCTTGCAATCGAAGAAGTTCGCGAAAATAGTGAGCACGCGCCACTTTTTCTTCAGCACTGGCCAGAGGGTCATTTTCATTGACACCATCTTCAAGGGCCATCTCTAGTTCTTCGTCAATAGAATCCAGAATGTCTTCACGGATTTTGCGCATTTGCTCGGCATCGATTTGGGCTTGTTGGTTCATATTTTTTACTCCTGTGCATTCATCTTCTTGTTACTTGATGGCAAATTCATGACTTGAATTGAATTTCCAAAAAATTCATTTTGTCACATGGATTTAACCTTGCAGGAGTAAAAATGACTTAATGAATCACCTGATGCATGCCATAAAGCAAATGAACCTACATGCACTTGGCTTGGTTTTCATCATTTTCAGCATGTGCTTTTTGCCGTGTACAGCAAAAGCGCAAAACAACTTAACTGAAACTTCTGCCATCATTGGTGAAGCCGATCAAATCTATTACACCCTTGGGACAAGACTGAAGTCCAATGACATGGGTGATTGGCAAAACACCGCCCGCGTCAGACCCGTCATTGGGCTGCGCTATGGCAAGTGGCAACTGGGCATTGGCGATGGGCGAGCATGGCGAAATTTAGGCCAGTTTGGCAGTGAACCGACACTTAGCTACCAAGTCATGGATGAGCCTGATTTAAATATCGGGCTTTCTATGCGCGTTCACAACGTAAGCACGGGTGAATCTTTTGATGTTTTCGAGGGTGGCAAAAACACTCTAAGAACACGCGTCATGATGCACCGAAAAATCAATAAGCGCTGGCGATTGAATGGAGATTGGACTCAAGATATTTTAAACAAAGGGGACGGCACCACTCTGAACCTTGGCTTGTCTTATGCTTGGCCCGTTTTTCAGCAAAGTGAACTCATTCTGCATGCCGACAGCACTTGGGCAACAGCAGAACATTGGCGTAATTCTGCTTCGTACGTCAAGCAAGGACCCCTTGATCTTGTGTCCACTGGCTTTCAGAAAGTCAGTGCAGGTCTGACTTTCAAGCAATCGATATCTAGACATTGGGCCTGGTACTCAACATTTGCAATATCTCAACCTATTGCGGAGCTTAAGAAGGTACAAGCCAGAGAAATTTCGTCTGGGCAGATTGGTATTTTGTATTTCCAGCGCTAATTATTGAGTGTTGTTCCTGATTGTTTTTGAAAAAATGGCTTCGTCATCGCTTTGAAATACGAGGGGCATAGAATTTTCACAAGTTTTCCATCCAATCGTCACTCAAAAAGCTTTGTTTTGAAAAATACATTCATTCAAGTTCCGGCCAAAGCATTGTTGCTGCTTGCCAAAGTTGCCTTGCCAGTTTTGCCCTTTATCTTTGGTTTTATATTTTTAAAACCCAAGTACATTCTCAACTATCGCGAAACAATTCAGAAGTTGAGAATTCACCACAAGGCCCTTTCACAGGGACCTGTGAGAAGGTACTTTGAATCATTTTTTGCTGTGCGCTTGAATGAGTCGAGTCAAATTTCAGGTGCCTGCACCCAATGCGGCAGTTGCTGCTTGAATCAACAGTGTTTTTTTCTAGAGCCCATTCCGGAGGACAAGTTCCAATGCGGCATCTACAACTCGCCTTTTAGAAAATTATCGAATTGCGGTGCTTTTCCTATTTCGGGTGAAGACATTGAGAGATACGACTGTCCAGGTTATGTCCTTAATCCGAAAACAGTGATAAAGATTGCAGTAGTCAATTAAGTACTGCTTTCAACCTCAAAAAATTAGTTAACAGCAGTGACATGCGCAAGCTTCTCACTGGTCTTGTTTTTAAACTTTGATTGCTTCTCGTTTTTGAAACATTTCTTTCAAAATCGATCTGCGGATCAGCTTGTTGGACAGCTCAGGTGGGGCCCAAAACCACTGAGCTGATTTCATAGACTCACAAGCCGACACAAATCGACGCAACACTTCTTCAAAGTCTGCATCTGAGTAATTCAAGCTGAAAATCAAACGACCGGTGCCGACCCAACTGAGCGCCAATCCTTCAGATCGCAGGTAGTACTGAAGCATCCAGTTGTAGCGGCTTGTGTCCGTGTAATAAAGGCTCCAGACACTTGACATGTTGGCAGCCCGCAAAGGCAGTCCTTTTTCAGTCATCACCTGATTGAAGCGTTCGCGCCTTTGATTCCAAGTAGTTTCCAGATTGTCGTAAATAGAAGCTATTTCTGGCGTTTCAATTTTTTCTAAAAATACTGACATGGCACCCATGACGTGTGGGTGCGCGTTGAATGTACCGCGTGCAAAACAAATGTCAGCAGGCCTTTCTGAGCGGAATCGCTTCATCAAATCGGCGCGGCCACACACCACGCCCACTGGGTAGCCCCCACCCAAGGTTTTGCCATAGGTGACCAAGTCGGCTTGAACGCCAAAATAAGCTTGGGCACCACCTTTTGCCAAACGGAATCCTAAGAAAACCTCGTCAAATATAAGAACGATGTTGCGTTCGGTACAAACTTCACGCAGCTTTTTCAACCAAGCTGTGTAAGCTTCCCGATCGTAAGTCGCCCTGCGACTGCTATCGACCAAGGAAGAATCGCCGGGAGCGCCTTGGTTCAAATGAAGCGCTTGCAAGGGGTTGATCAGGACGCACGCAATGTCTGATCTGGTACGCAGCACTTTGAGAGAGTTTTCATGCATATCCCTCAGTGTGTATGTTTCACGGGGCGGCATGGGGTTGCCGGGTCCGGGCTGCACATCTTCCCACCAGCCATGGTAAGCACCACAAAAACGAACCAAGTTTTTACGACCTGTGTGATACCTTGCCAGCCTGACAGCCTGCATGACAGCTTCCGTGCCAGACATGTGAAACGACACCTGATCGAGGCCTGAAATTTCTTTCAGGCGCTTCACGTTAAAAGCAACACAGGGGTGGTAGGCCCCTAAAGTTGCGCCTACGGCTTCAACCTTCGCCGATCCTAATTTCATGCATTCTTTGTAAAAATCAGCGCCAAAAACGTTGACGCCGTAAGAGCCCGTTAAGTCGTAAAACCGCTGCCCATCTTGGTCTGTCACAAATACGCCATCTGCCGACTGTATAAATGCACCAACTTTCAAGTGTTGTCGCACCAGAGGGCTGAATTGAAATGGAACGCGGTATGCGCCCGTGAACTGCAAATCAGAAATGATTTCACGCGCTTCGGCTGTCATTTCGATGCTTTGAGCATGACGTGTCTGTAACAAATTTGCCAACTGGTAAAACGCAGAACGTCGATTAGCAGCCACAGACTCTGGCGCACCATCACATGAGAAGAATTGGTCTTCCTTGAACTCGTAGCCAGGCAAAAAGGAGACCACTCGTTTTGCCATTCTGGAGTGACCTGTTAATGAAGGGTGCTTGGCAAACGACAACTCCAAGCGTCTTTTTACAAAAGGGAACAAGAGTGCAATTGCACCAAGGGTCAAAGCTAGTTGTACAGACACGTTGAATCCGAAGATGAGTGGTTGAAGTCATCTTTTTATTTAGATTTCGTGACAGGAAAATGAAAATGAAACAATTAATTCAAAAAATTAGCTCACAAGAAGACCTGAATTTCCTGTTAACCAATCGAATTCCACGCATCACACTCACACGGTTCATGGGTTGGTGGAGCCAAATTAAAAATCCAATCATCCGGGACTTGTCAATTGGCGTTTGGAAGTTATTTTCAGATCTTGATTTGAGAGAGGCCTCAAAAACCAAATTTGACAGCATGCACGATTGCTTTGTTCGCGAACTTAAGCCAGGTTCTAGGACCATTGACATGCGCAATGAGATCCTGAGCAGCCCCTGTGATGCCATTGTGGGCGAATGTGGCGACATTGATCACACCCAAGTCTTTCAAGCCAAAGGCTTCCCATACAGCCTTTCCAGCTTGATGGGCTTCACGCCCAGAACTGGCGAGTTGGTTGAATCCTTGAAAAATGGCACTTACGTGACATTGCGCCTGACATCCAGCATGTACCACCGATTTCATGCGCCAGCAGATGCAACTCTAACCCACGTGACTCACATTTCTGGGGACACATGGAACGTCAACCCCATTGCCCTAAAACGTGTAGAGCAACTTTTTTGCAAAAATGAACGAGCTGTTCTGAATTTCAAACTGACTGACGGAACGCCCATGATCATGGTGCCCGTAGCGGCCATCTTGGTCGCCAGCTTGCGCTTGCACGCTGTCAATTTGTTGTTCCATGTCGATTACACAGGCCCCAATGAAATTCCGTGTGCCATCCAAGCTTACAAAGGCCAAGAGTTGGGTTGGTTTCAACACGGCTCCACCATTCTGGTATTTGTTCCGAAAGGTTTCAAATTGGCAGAGGGCATTTCAAGGGGTCAGCGCATCAAGATGGGCCAGGCCTTATTGGAAAAGTTAGCATGAGAATTTCAGCCTTCAGGTCAAGAGCCTTCGCTTTCACTGGGGTCCTTTTGTGCGCTTGTGCGCCAATGAACGAACTCCCCATCGCATCCAACGAAAAGATCAATGTCAGTATCTTGGCTTTCAACGATTTACATGGTCACTTAGAGCCCCCTGGCCTGAGTGTGAGAGAACGAATAGATGGCAAGTTGACAGAAGTGCCTGCAGGCGGCGCTGCCTATTTAGCGGCGGTCATACAACATTACAAAAAACGCAATCCATTGCACGCTGTTGTTTCTGCTGGCGACATGATTGGTGCAACGCCGCTCACTTCTGCGCTTTTCTTGGACGAGCCCACCATCGAAGCGGTCAATGCGATGGGCATAGATTTCAATGCCGTCGGCAATCATGAGTTTGACAAAGGCACGCCTGAATTAATGCGAATGCGCCGGGGTGGTTGTAAAAAGTTCACTCGGCTAGAGCCCTGTCAAGTCAATCGCCAATTTCCAGGCGCCAACTTTGAATTCTTGGCTGCCAATGTGAAAAAGTCAGACCATGAAACCTTGTTTCCAGCTTATGGCGTCAAGACTTTCAAACAAGGAAATCAAGTGGTCAAAGTGGGCTTTGTGGGAATGACCCTCAAAAACACACCCAACTTGGTCATACCTGAAGGCGTTAAGGGTTTGAAATTTGAAGACGAAGCAGCTACTGCCAATGCTTTGGTGCCCTTGCTCAAAGCGCAAGGCGTATCTGCCTTGGTTCTGGTCGTTCATGAAGGCGGCGTCATCCAAGGTGGGCCTAACGATGCTTCGTGCCCCGGACTTTCAGGCGATATCGTTCCCATTTTGAACAAACTTGACACAGGCTTTGATGTGGTGGTTTCTGGTCATACACACCGTGCTTACGCTTGCGACTACAAAAGAATCAATCCCAGCAAGCCATTTCTTTTGACCAGTGCGGGTCAATATGGCACGTTTCTCACGCACATCCAGTTGTCCATTGACCCTATTTCTAAGACAGTCCAAAACAAAACTGCTAACAATGTCATTGTTCAAAGTGAAGCCTTTGTCAACGCCTCCGGCGTCCAAGTTCAGCCAAGCTCTGCCCTGCCTTTTTTCGGCAAGCAAATGGATGTCGAAAAAATTGTGAATATCTATCGCACAGCTTCTGAAGTGCAAGTACTGAAAGTGGTCGGTCGCTTGTCAACATCTGTTATGCGCAATTCATCGCCCTCGGGCGAGTCTGGGCTAGGCAACCTGATTGCTGATGCTCAATGGGCTTCTACGGCGTCTGCAGAACGTGGACGATCCGATTTTGCGCTGATGAACCCTGGTGGTGTGCGCGCAGACATTTTGATTCAACAAGGTGGAGGCACCGTCAACTTTGGACAGCTTTTTAAAGTTCAGCCATTTGGCAACACCCTGGTAGTTAAGCGCATGACGGGGCAGCAAGTCAAAGACTTGTTAGAACATCAATTTGAGAACCTCGATAGACCCAAAGTATTATTTCCTTCTGAAAGCCTGAAATACGAAGTCGATCGCAGACAGCCCAAAGGACAACGGGTTCAGAACATTCAAATCGGTCAAAAGCCACTTGACTTGGCTCGTGCTTACAACGTGACCATGAACAGCTTCTTAGCTTCTGGCGGCGATGGATTTTGGCATTTCAATCAAGCTCCTACCGTATCGGGCGGTGAATTAGATGTCGATGCGCTTTCAGACTATGTGCAGCAACGCCCTGGCTTAAAGCCCGCGCCAACAGATCGCATTCGAATGTTGTGAATTAGCACTAACCCTGCTAAGTAACGAATTTGTCACACAAATTTTCTATGCTAGCGGGTTACTTATATCTCGGTTGAGCATCATGCGCCAATGGCAGCAAACACAAAGAAAAAAAGCACGCATCGAGATCATCCCCATGATCGATGTGATGATGTTTTTATTGGTTTTCTTTGTTCTTATCAGTGTCAATGTGATTCCTGCTTTGGGCATCAAAACACAACAGCCTAATTCGTCCCAAGTGCAACAACTCAGAACCAAAGATGTGCAAGTTGTTGTCACTTTGGGAAAAGAGAATGTCATTCAGGTTGATGGCAAAGATGTTGAGCTCAAAGATTTGTCGGCTGCAGTGAAGAGAAAAGCTGGCACTGCGGAACAAATTGCCGTGATCGTGAACAGCGACAAGGGCGCAGAAGTTCAAACCTTGGTTGACGTCATGGACGAAATCAAAAAATCAGGCTTAGGCAAGGTCTCGCTTGCTGCTCGTGAGCGTCAATGATGGTACTCATTGACAGGTTGAACCAAGAGCGTCACAAACTTTCAAGTTTGGGGTCATTGCTGTTGGTCTTCTTTGTATTTTCAATGGCACAAGCGATTAAAGGACCTGCCGAGATGTTGGCGCAAGAGGCCATGGAGCTTACTACTACGCTGATTGAGCCCTTGCTTCAGCCCCCACCTAAAACGCCTCCGCCTCAGGTCAAACAGCCTGAGCCGAAGCCCAAAATGTTGGCACTGCCCAATGTGCCCATGACGCCCGCACCCATTGAGCCTGCAAGAGAAGTCACTGCCGCTGCCGAATCGCCGCGGCCCATCCCCACACCCACACCAACACCCACACCCGCCCCAAGCTTGCCGACTGCAACCCCTGTACAAGAAGCACCAAAGATGGCGCCGCAGCCGCCAATTTCAGTCAGCCTAGAAAACAATTACATCTTGAGCGTGCGGGCAACACTCAATGCCAACAAGCGCTACCCCACTGGCAGAGAAGCCAGCCTTCAACGCCCTTCCGGCAAGGTGAAACTTTGGTTTGTATTGGCTCGCAACGGTGCGCTGCAAGATGCCGGCATTGATGAGTCCAGCAACTCCATCATTTTGGACAACGCTGCTTTGGCAACACTGCGTCGCACCACTTATGCGCCGTGGCCTGAAGGCAGTTGGGCTTCTCAGTCGCAACACAAATTTACCGTCACCCTTGATTTTGTTCCCCTCAATTAATTTTTCTACCAGGAGTTTTTATGAAAAAGTTTAAGCCAACCCCCCTAGCCTTGCTCATCAGCTTGGCTTTTGCCTCTCCCATTCTGATGGCGCAACAAGCCACAGACGTGGGCAAGATCAACGTGGAAGGCCAACCAGGCGCCACTGACTCGGGCTTGATCTCCCAAGAAGAAACACCTAAAGCGCGCAGTTCAGTGAACCGTGCGTACATGGAAAAGCTGAACCCATCTGCCAACGCCTTTCAAGTGATTGATTTGTTGCCTGGCGTGAATTCATTCAGCAGCGATGCCACGGGCCTGTTTGGCGGCGGCATCCGTGTTCGCGGCTTTGCCGGCGATCAAATGGGCCTGACCATCAATGGCGCCCCGGTGAATGACTCAGGCAACTTTGCCGTGTACCCACAAGAGTACACAGACTCAGAAAACTTGTGCGAAGTGTTTGTGACACAAGGTTCTACCGACACAGATGCACCTCACGTTGGCGCCTCCGGTGGCAACTTGGGCATGGTGACTTGCTCACCTAAAGACAAATTTGGCATGCGCGCAGCAGTGTCCACAGGCATGCTGAAATATAAGCGCGCCTTTGTTCGCTTGGACACAGGTAAGTTTGGTCCCAGCGAAACCAAAGCGTTTGTGTCTTACTCCAAAACCACTGCGAACAAATTCAAAGGTCCGGGCGGCGCTGACCGTGAGCACATTGATTTGGCCGTTGAATCTCGTCCCAACGCCGATGTCTTTTTGAGCGCCAGTCTTTTGTACAACAACGCCATCAACAACAACATCCGTGGTTTGAACAATGCACAAATTGCGCAATTCGGTCGCAACTTTGATTTCAGCAGCGTGGCCCCACAGCACTTGACGGCAGTTGCTGGCACGGCTCAAATTGAGTCACCTTCTGCAGACGGCTATTACAAATTCAACATCAACCCCTTTCGCAATTATTTGTTCACCAGCAAGGCCGAATTCAAAGTCAACAAAGACTTGACCGTGAGCGCAGAGCCCTATTACTGGTACGGCTACGGTACAGGTGGTGGCCAATTGACCACGCTGACAGAGGGACGCTCAGCCACCCAAACCTTGGCACAAAGTTCACGCGATATCAACGGTGACGGTGACTTGCTTGACCGAGTCATGGTGTACGGCAGCAGCTTGACTGAAACCAATCGTCCTGGCGTGACCTTCAAAGCCAACTACCGCGTTGAAAATCACAACATCAATGTGGGCTACTGGGTTGAGCGTGCACAACACGTGCAAACAGGCCCTCGCGTGAAAATTGACAACGCGGGCAACTCTGCCAACCTTTGGCTTGACGACTCTTCTGCTTACCTCTTGCGTGCCGACGGCAAGCCCTATCAAGCGCGTGATTGGAAAACCATCAGCACCGGCACTTCCTTGTTTGTACAAGACAGCATCTCGTTGATGCAAGACAAGCTGAACGTTCAGGTCGGCCTGAAAAACTCGGCCATTGACCGTGACTTCACTAACTATGCCAACGCCGGTACTTTTGGTGTCGGCCGTGCAGATTTGGATTACCAGATCAAGCGTACTTACAGCAAAGTTCTGCCTAGCTTTGGCGCTAAATACAACTTAGATGCAGAAAAGTCGGTGTTCTTCAATGTCGCAGAAAACTTCCGCGCACCATCCAACTTTGTCCTGTCCAACTTGTACACAGGCGGCACATCGGTGAACGGCACGCTGACTGGCGCTACCATGCGCAACCCCACGGTTGGCATCGAGACCTCGACCAATTTCGACTTAGGTTATCGCTTGCAGAACAAAGACACCACCTTCTCGGGTTCTGTGTTCATGGTTGATTTCAAAGACCGTATTGCGTCAGCTTGGGATCCCGTTAGCTTGAGCTCGCTGGATTACAACGTTGGCAATGTGACCATGAAGGGTGCTGAGCTTGAGTTGGGCCAAAAGTTGAACAAAAACTTCTCGGTTTATGGCTCACTCACTTACACCGAAAGCTTGATGAAGAAAGACTTGAAAGTCAACGCGACATTGACAGAAGCCACTGCCGGCAAACAAATGCCTGACACGCCTAAAATCATGGCAGCCTTGGCTATGAGCTACAAAGAAGGCCCTTTGTTTGGCCTTATCACAGTCAAGCACACTGGCAAAGCATTCTCAACCTTGGTCAACGACCAAGCGATGGACGCCTACTCATTGTGGAACTTGTCAGTTGGCTACAAGTTGCCTGAAACAGCGATGTTCAAGTCACCTGAAATTCGCTTCAATGTAGACAACTTGACCAACACTGAATACAAGCGCATTAACTCACCCAGCGGTTCTAGCTTTACCGCCCGTTCTTTGCCTCTGGGAACTTTGGCAGGCTCAAACCCAACCTACAACATTGGTGCACCACGCTTCACAAGCGTGACACTGCGTTCAGACTTCTAAGGCCATCAGCATGATGCTTTTTTTGCACGATGCGTCGCTGTATTTGTTGTATGTCGCCTTAGGGCTGGCTGTCTTCTTGGCCATTGAACGTACGATTTTTTACTCGCACGCCAGTGGGCAAATCAAAAGCCTTCTCCATGCATTGAAAACCAAGTCCCCATTGCCTGAATTTAAAGAAGGCGATGTGGGCGAGGTGGTCACCCATGCCTTTGCCAATGGCCTACATCCCACAGCCTCCCAAAAGCTTGCTGACGATCTAGCCGAACAGGCCTTTATCCGTGTGCAGCATCAATTGAACCAACACCTTTGGGTGTTAGATACCATTGTGACTGCGGCACCTTTATTGGGCTTGCTGGGAACCATTTTGGGTATTTTTGACACCTTCACCGCATTGGCCAAGTCAGGCATTTCAGACCCACAAGGTGTGAGCGCAGGCATTGGTACCGCTTTGCTGGCTACCGCGATTGGTATTGGCACTGCCTTGATTTGCTTGATTGTTTACAACGCTTTTTTGGCCAAAGTAGAACGGCTTGGAGATCAAACAAAATTGGCATTGCTCCAAATGTCCAATCGAAACGCATGATGAGTCACAAGGTGCCAGCTTGCACAATCTAGTTCTCAGTTTGTTCAAGGTCATCTTCACTGGCACCTTGTTGGTTGCTGTACTGAGCGGATGCTCAGTACAGCATCAACTTTTGAATCGCGCCGGCGACTTATTGTCTGCAGAGACCAGTTCTACTGACGATGACTTAGAGTTGTTGATGCACGCCAGCGCGTACCAACTGAAATTGTCTGAATCTTTGCTGCAGCAGATTCCAGATCACATCAAACTCGCAGAAGCTGTTGCACGTGGCTACACACAGTATGCATTCGTCTTCTTGATGGATGAAGCTGACCGCGTTGAATCGGAAAGTATTCAAAAAGCAAGTGTTCTCAGAGCTCGCGCAGCCAAGATGATGACACGTGCAAAAACACTGGGCCTTAGAAGCTTGGCCCATCATTACCCAGATCTGAAGGATCACCTTCAAGGAAAATCGGTCAAGCAAGCCATCAAGATTAAAAAGCAAGATGCCGGCTTGGTCTATTGGTCTATGACGGCATGGGCGGGTGCCATTTCCTTGTCCAAAGACTCACCCGATGTGGTTGCAGACTTGCCAGAAGTATTGCGCATGGCCGAGCTGGCATGGCAAGCCCATCCTCAATTCGATCAAGGCGCATTGGCCAGCATGATGGGTACCTTGGAGCTTGCAAAGCCAGGTGGCAAACCAGAAGCTGCAGAAAAATATTTCAATCTTGCCATTGAGTGGCGAGGCAACCAAGTTGCACCCCTGATTTCTAAAGCCGAAAACTGGGCTGTTGCAACCCAAAATAAAGAAGCCTTTAAACTGCTCCTCAATCAGGCCATAGAGCTTGCTCGCTCTCAAAATGATTTAACCAATACTGTCATGCGGCGAAGAGCTCAATGGTTGCTTGACAATACAGACAACCTCTTTTAATTTCAAGTCAATCCTATGCACGCAATTCAACTTAGAAGGTCAGTTGCCCAACTCTTTGCTGTATTGGCATTGGCTTGTGCATTTCCCGTTACATCTGATGCGGCTGATCCCCAACTGAAAATTGGCTCATTGGTTCCCAAAAACTCGCTTTACCACCGTCAGTTGATGGAAGTGGGAGAAGCTTGGAAAAAGAGCCAACCAGGATCATCCCGCTTCAATGTGTTCACCGATGGCAGCCAAGGTGGTGAAGCAGAAATGGTGCGCCGGATGCGCATCGGTCAACTACAAGCAGCTTTGCTGTCCGTTGTAGGTTTGCGAGAAATTGAGCCTTCCATCGCCGCACTTCAAAATCTGCCATTGGCATTTCGCTCGTGGGAAGAATTGGACTATGTGCGCGAGAAGATGAGACCCGGCATGGAAAAAAAGTTCCTAGACAAAGGCTACGTGGTTTTAGCTTGGGGAGATGCTGGCTGGGTTCGCTTCTTTTCCAAACAAGCTGCCTTCAGCCCAGACGATTATAAAAAAATGAAGTTTTTTGCTTGGGGCGCAGAATCAGAGCAACAAGAAATCATGAAGAGCATCGGCTACACACCCGTTCCTCTTGAACCCACCGATATTCTGCCGTCGATTCAAACTGGCATGATCAATGTGGTGCCCTCAACACCCTACTTCGCCTTGGCAACCCAAATTTACAACACGGCACCCCATATGTTGGAAATCAACTGGGCACCCATTGTGGGTGCCTTTGTGATTTCCAAAAAATCATTCGATGAAATGTCGCCAGCAACGCAAGCCGCCTTGAAAGCCTCTGCCGATAAGGCGGGCAGCGTCATTCGCATTCAAGCACGCAAAGAAGTCGAAGAAGCAGTAGACGCCATGAAGAAGCGAGGTCTGCAAGTGAACAAGCCCAATGCAGAACAAATGAAAGAATGGCGCGCATTTACCGAAACCCTTTACCCTCGCATCAGGGGCAAGATGGTACCGGCCGAAACATTCGATGAAGTCTTTGCGCACCTCAAGACTTATCGCGCCTCAAAAACGCCATGAAGCAAGTTTCACCAGGTCGCCATCTCCTGCAAAATTGGGATGCGGCTTTTGCTGCACTGGCCCTGTGCGGCATGGTTTTGATACCCGTCATAGAAGTTTTAATGCGGCCCCTTCAAGGCAGTGGCATCGACAATGCGCCAATTTTGGTTCAGCACTTGGGTTTGCTATTTTCGCTGGCAGGCGCCATTTATGCTGAAAGAACCGGTCATCTGACCAGCATCGGTGCTTTATGGCGTGATCTTGAAAATCCTTTAGTTCAAAAACTTGCGCAAGCCTGGGTCTTTTTAGGTTCCACACTGATCTGTGGGGTGTTGGCAAAAGCCAGTTATGAGTTGGTCATGACTGAGATTGAGGCTCAACATACCATCGCATACGGGTTACCGACTTGGCTATTTTTGTGCGCCATGCCCTTAGGGTTCGGCATTCTGGGGCTCAAATTTGGTCAAAAGTGGCACGATCATTTTGTCTTTCAATGGGCAGGCACTCTTCTCGTCCTAGGCGCATCGTGGCAGGCCAGTGAATGGCTAGCTTCTGTCGCCATTCCAACACCTTGGCTGTGTTTGTTGCTGTTCATTTTTCTCGCCTTAGGTGGACCTGTTTTTTTGGTTTTGGGTGGCTTGTCCTGGATTTTGTTTTCATCAGAAAACATTCCCATGGCATCTTTGGCTTTGTCGCATTACCAAATTACAGTCAACCCCTCCTTGCCCGCACTGCCCCTGTTCACGCTGGCGGGTCTTGTCTTTGCCAACACCCAAGCTGCACAACGCCTTAGTCAATTGTTCAGCAGCCTCTTTGGCTCAGGACAAATGGGCAGCGTATTAGCGGTTGCGTGTCTGTGCAGCTGCTTCACGGCCTTAACAGGTGGAAGCGGCGTCACCATTCTTGCCCTGGGCGGATTGATGTTGCCACTTCTGCTCAAAGTGGGCTATCCAGAATCAAAAAGCATTGGCTTGATTACCAGTGCAAGCTCCTTAGGTGTTTTGTTAGCGCCCTCGGTACCCTTGATCATGTACGCCATCATGGCGCGGGTGCCCATCAACACCATGTTTGTCGCTGGCTTGATCCCTGCCGCTCTCATGGTTGTGTCGTTGTTGATTTTTGGCGGATTTTTGAGAACCACTCAAACTTCAAATCAAGCTGCCAAGTTCAAAGTCTTTGATCCAACACCTTCGGAAAATGCTGTTCCATTGAAAACGGCCATGTGGGCTGCAAAGTGGGAGCTTGTCGCACCTTTGATTGCCATTGGCACCTTGATTTCAGGCATTGCCACCCCCACAGAGGGCGCGGCCATCACAGTAGCTTATGCCTTGATCACGCAAGGCTTCATTCACCGCGAACTGAAATACGACACACTGGTACATTGCCTTTATCAATCAGCCCAAATTATTGGCGGCATTTTGCTCATCATGGGCATGGCGCTTGGCCTTACCAACTATCTGATTGACGTTGGCATTCCAGACATGGCTTCTGACTGGGTTCAAGGAATTACGACCAACCCTTATGTGTTCTTGCTGGCCCTGAACATATTTTTGTTCTTTGCAGGCGCACTGATGGAAATCTATGCCGCCATCATTGTGCTGGTACCTTTGCTACTGCCACTTGCCATGAGTTATGGCATTGACCCGATTCATTTTGGAATTATTTTTCTTGCCAATTTGGAAATGGGATTTTTATGTCCGCCGGCGGGCATGAATATCTATTTTGCAAGCGCTGTGTTTAAGAAGCCATTGAAAGAGATTATCCAATCTGTATTGCCTGCGCTGCTGGCCATTTTCATTGGCACCGTGATTCTCTCGTGGTTTCCATTTTTTGTAATGGCATTGCCGCAATGGCTGAAGATGATAAATTGACCCAGCCTCATAATGAGACAAAACGCTGCAAGAGCTCTTTCGCTCTATAGAAATTCAAGCACTGACCAGCGTCGTGGGTTTAATGGCAATTTTTTCTTCAGAGTAAGGATCAAACGTCAGTATTTCCAAGCGCCCGTCATGGTGTTCTACCAAAGTGCTTAGGCTCTCCACCCAATCACCATCGTTGCAGTAGAGCACGCCGTCAATGTTGCGAATTTCAGCATGATGGATGTGGCCACACACGACGCCGTCATAACCCAATTTTTTCGCTTCTTGTGCCACTGCCACTTCGAAGTCAGAAATAAAATTCACAGCTTTTTTGACCTTCAATTTGAGGTAGGCGGATAAAGACCAATAGGGCATTCCCAAACGTCCGCGCATGTAATTCAAGTGGCGGTTGGCTTTGAGGGCCCAGTCATACAAGGTATCGCCCAAGTAGGCAAGCCATTTGGCAAATTGAATGACACCATCAAAATAGTCGCCATGAATCACCCACAGCTTTTTGCCATCGGCGGTCATATGCACTGCGTGCTCCACCACTTCAACACCGCCAAAGGAGTGGTCTAAAAAGTCTCGAGCAAATTCATCGTGGTTGCCTGGCACGTAAATCACGCGGCAACCTTTGCGAGCCTTTCGCAAAAGTTTTTGTACCACGTCGTTGTGTGCTTGTGGCCAATACCATTTGCGCCTAAGTTGCCATCCATCAATGATGTCGCCCACCAAATAAAGAGTGTCACAGCTGTGTGTTTTTAAAAATTCCAACAGCGCTTCAGCTTGGCAACCTGGTGTTCCAAGATGAAGGTCAGAAATAAAGATGGCACGGTAATGCTTGGTCGGGGAGCTCTCCCCATGCATAAAGTCCTGAACATCTTTGAACATCATCATGTCACCGCAAAAAGCTTGCGATAGCGATTTGGAAGGTCCTTCACTTGCATCAACATGGGCAAATCCGCCGTGTTGAAGTCAGGGTCCCATGCAGGTGCACCCAAAATTTTGGCACCCAATCTGAGGTAGCCTCTAATTAAAGCGGGCGGCTCTACCGGCAAGTCTGAGTCTAGTTCTTCGATCGGAAGCGGCAAGCGAGGCAACGCATGAAACTCAATGGACGCCAAGTTCGTTTTCGAAAGCTGCTTCCACATGCTGGCAGCAGCATCGCCGGTCACAACGCCGTTGTGCAACATAGGAATGCTGGCACAGCCAATCATGGTGTCTAATTGGTTGCGTGCCATGAATTCAAACAAGGCACCCCACAAGGCCAAGATGACGCCGCCATGTCGGTGCTCGGCGTGGACACAACTTCTGCCTAATTCCACCATGCGTTCGCGCATGAATCTCAAGCGTGTTAAATCAAATTCAGTGTCTGTGTAAGTACCGCCCACTCGTTTAGCTTGGGCTGGCGTCAAAACACGGTAAGTACCAATTACGGCACCCGAAACACCATCACGGACCAATAGGTGCTCGCAATAGTCATCAAAAAGGTCGATATCGTGGCCAGCCACGGTTTCTGGCAACCTGGCACCCATTTCTTTTCCGAAAACCTCATAACGCAGCCTTTGGGCTTCTCTTACTTCGTCTTGGTGCTTAGCCCAGCTAACTTCGATGGCAGATTTCGAAATATTTGGGTGGCTGGCTGTATTTTGATTTTGAAGGCTTTGATGAAGAGACCCCCGAGGCAACGCGATTTGCGATATCGGGAATGTGGGGCTTGGCAATTCTTTCATCATGGTCTCCCAAGTTGTACTTAACTTGGAAGTTGATGATGCAGGGCGCGGGTTTCACCAAGATTTCATTATTGTGAAATATTTATGACAAGCTTCGCGCCAATCAATGAATTGTCATGGCTGTAATTGAAGGAAATTAATCGTTTTCTGGCAACATGCTGTTATGAAAAATTCAAATTTAACTTCAGCCAAAAAACCTTCTGCAAGACGAATCCAAGTTCGACAGTCTGGCGTTCACGGAAAAGGTGTTTTTGCAGGCCAAGACATCCTCAAAGGTGAAACGATCATTGAGTACGTTGGAGAAATCATTTCAGCGCAAGAAGCAGAAGACAGACACCCGCACGACCCCAAAGATCCCAACCACACCTTTTATTTTCAGATTGATGAAGATCGCGTCATCGATGCCTTGCATGGTGGCAATTCAGCCCGATGGATCAACCATTGTTGCACGCCCAATTGCAAACCTGAAGTAGATGAAGGTCGAGTTTTTATCAAAGCCAAGAAAAACATCGCAGCTGGCGAAGAGCTGAACTATGACTACGGCCTCATCATTGACGAACCCATCACCAAAAAATTAATTGCGCAATATCCATGCTGGTGTGGCAGCCCAAAATGTCGAAAAACTTTGTTGGCCCAAAAGCCAAAATCTCGCAAAACAAAAAACAAAGAGAAGGTGGCTGAAATTCGAAAGACCATCAAAAAATTGAAAGCCCAATTGAAGCGATTGGGTCATTGAGATCCAAAAACAGGACCGCCCGTATCACCTCATCGCGGCATGATTTGACCGCCTCTAATTAATGCATGCAGGCAATTGAAATGCCAATTGCTTTTGTAATGAGCTACGCTACACAATGCATTGCAAAAATCCCTCCGATCTGATATCTTCAAGATATCCAAACTTTGGGATGCACGGCATGCCTTCAAAATCCCTCCCAGCTCAAATACCCTTTAGATATCGAAGCGTCGACACCCTTACCGGGGTCACCCGCGAAACGGCCAAGAAAGTGGCAGCACATCTTGGCGTTGATGAAACCCAAGCAATTCACATGGCATTGCAACAGCTGGCTGCCCGGGTATTACCACACTATGAAATTGATGATGGACCCTTAAGTGCTTCACAGCTGAAGCAAATAAAGTTAGCCAGCAAAAAATCGATAACTGCTCAAGCATCAACGCCCCCCAAACTTCGTTCAAGCTTGTTCATCAACGAGTCTCAAACATGAGGCATTGGTGGCCTGAGCCCGCAGCAGGCGACATCGTTTGGTGTCATTTCCCAGATCAAATATCAGACAAACCCAAGGCAAGGCCTGGTCTTTTATTAAGTGTGCACGAGATAGATGACGGTCATTACACTGTTGATTTAGCCTACGGAACAAGCCAAAAAGTTGAGCGTCTTTACGCAGGTGAGTTTTCTATCACTCAAGCAAAACATCCTATTGCTTTTTCAAGCTCCAACTTGAGTTACGACACCAAGTTCAATTTAAGACAGGTGGTGAACTTACCCTTCAATTCCGATTGGTTTTCCGTGGCACCTTTAGCACCTCACGGTCAAAATCCAAAACTAGGTTTACTGCACGCCTCGATGGTGCCCAAGGTGCAAGCAGCTTTTAAGCGAAGTAGATAGTGGCGCATCGGTCATTACAGCCATTGTCTGGTGTGCAGGGTAGATCCATCTGAGCAGCTCGAATAGGCTATCCGTTGGGGGACAATGCAGCCAAACTCGAAACAGGTCGCCGTAGCGTTGGATCAAAGGGATGTATTCTTTTAGAAATACTTTCGGCCTCTTTTTGCAACAGAGCAACCACTGTAGGCAATCTGTCTTCATTCAAGCGGGCAGAAATTGTTCCAACACTCAGCGCAGCCACTGCCTTGCCTTCACGGTCCAAAATCGGTACGGCAACCCCAGCCATCCCCTCTAACAAGCCTGTATTTTTTCCAGCAAAGCCCAGCTCTCTTACGCGTTCAATTTCAGTACGCAAGTAAACCTCGTCAAACATACCCAGCTCCCGAACTCGGGGAACATTGAATCGAATCACCTCATCTCTTTCGGCTTCTGGCAAGAACGCCAAAATGGCCAAGCTACCCTGCCCCACACCCAAAGCAATTCGCCCACCAATGTCGCCGGTAAAAGAACGAATGGGGAACGGCCCTTCGCTTCGATCGATGCACACGGC